>JMSU01000013.1_pt1 | contig 162010 bp, 128 predicted proteins | sample 179011 | NCBI WGS metagenome assembly JMSU01 (sample SAMN02769580, study PRJNA246767) | bioreactor metagenome | isolation source: Culture-1 Bioreactor ArsB derived from microbial biomass from the upper 2 cm... | place: Germany: Bremen | collected day 87 after inoculation
ATAAACTCGGTTTTCTTATTATGTACAAAATGTTCTAATAAGTAAATGAGGTGTCCCAAGCCGCTTTGTCAAATCCTTTATTACCACTTATTGACACTGATAATGGTCCCCAACCAATACTCCATGAAGTTGAATTTCCATAATTATGAACATATGTACCGATAACCTTATTTTGAGCAGATGTTGATACTCTTACCATTTCTAAACTAACGTACCCTTTATAAAGATAAGCAAATATTGAACCTTCACCTGCAGTTAAGCTCCATACAGCTCCAAAATAATTAAGCTCATATGGTCTACCTCCGCCATTACCCACCTCGTTCCAGACTTTAGGGTAACCTTTAGATTTATATTCCCTACAATTATATTCATTGGATATTATTTCCCAACCATTTGGAATAGCTATACCAATTTTATCACCTTTACTACTCTTACTCCTCCCATTATTTAGAGATTTTAACCATTCGTAATTAGCAAAAACAATTTTATGTTTTACTCCATTAACCCATGCATTCATAAAAGAATGAGTTAATAATAAGTCAGACTCAGGAATTGTACTACTTCTAGTAAGTACAACTTCTTCCAGCTCATTTGTTCCTTGATTCATAGAAAATTCTTTTTTCTCATATGAATCAAATGATAAGTTTTCATCTTTCCTTTGATACAGTTCTAATTTTTGCTCATACGTCCAAATGTTTAGTAAATCTTCAGGTACATCAACACTTGTTAAGAACTTGTCTAACTTGTTTTCAGAAACGTATGTCTGAGCTAATGTTACGTTTGGTAAAGCAATTGTCATTGAAAGTACTAACACTACAGATATTATACTACGAATTTTTCTAATCATTTTAACTCCTCCTACAATTATCAAATATATTTTCCGCAACATAATTAATTACATCTTATACAGATAATATATTCAATATATATTTTTTTGATTTTTCTATTATATTTAAATACAACGATGATTCCAATCTAACTTTACCTTGAACTTAACTATTTCAATATTTTCACAAAAAAATAAGCTGCCATTTCTGACAACTTATCATTGCTTTAGACTCTCAGTCCCTTAACAAAATCATCTATACCTTTCAATCCAGTATCCAACTTAACTATATCAAACTCATCAAACTCCTTAACCTTATAATCGGTTACAATGATAATTAACGGAAACACTGGTAATACCTCTTTATATACCTCACTTAAATAAAGTTGCTTATATTTACTTATATCAAAACCTTTATGACTCAGCTCTACTTCCACAAAAGCAATATATTTACATCCATTAATCTCAAATACAACAAATCCGTCAGATCTCATTCCCTTAAAGGCAGTAAATTCCTTTTTGAATTTAATAATAGTACTTCTCTTGTGCAGCTCTCTATAGAAATCAGTTAGTATTAAATTATGCTTAAACTGATTATTTTTCTTATGGAAATAAACATATTCTTCCATGAAATAATATCTAGTACGTTTTACTTCACCTAATTCGTACATTTTCTTAAGCCTCATTTGTGCTACTCTTAGTGATGGATAGAATAATTCACATATAGTCGATGTACTAGCTGTTTTATAAGCTTCTATAAATTCTATCACTTTATTATCTCTAGGTGTGATCATAATTTATCCAAAAATCCAACATCTATTATTTTACCCTGTAGTTTTTTATTACTTTGTATGGTGTTTAAATTTACATCTTTGCCAGTTCTATAGTATGGTTGAACTAAATCTCTTGCTTGTTGAGGAGTAATATTCATTGCTTGAATCTCTATCTCTTTACCTTCAGTTCTGAGAATCCCATGACCTTTACCTCTTAACTGTTCAAGTCCATTATGACCTATGATAATCCTACTGTTTACATCGTTCATAGTCTTCAGGGCAATTGAACGGGGGATATTTGCTTTTATACGTCCATTAAGTTTCTTTGCATCAGGACGCTGTGTAGAAATAATCAAATGTATTCCACAGGCTCTAGCTTTAGCTGAGAGTGTTTCTAATATACCTATACTATCCTTTTCGCTCTTAAGATCAGCAAATTCATCAATGATAACTATCTCTCTTTTTAATTTACTTTTAGGATATTTATGATTATATTCTTTAATGTCAACAACTCTTTTATCATAAAACAGCTTATATCTCATATCAACTTCAACACTTAACTTATATAATACTTATTCAGCTTCTTTGATATTCTTAGAGAATGATATTATATTTTTACATTTTTCAAATATAGACAACTCTGCTCCATTCTTTAAGTCTATCAAATGTAATTTTATTCTATTTGATGTACATATTAAATTTGTTACAATAGCTCGTAGTACAGTACTCTTACCACTTCCACTCTCACCAGCAATAAGCATGTGTGGTTCTCCTTCTGCTAAATCAATAACTTCAACTCTCTTTAAACTATAACCTACTAGGACAGGTACTTGTCCTTTTTTACGTACAATTTTAAATTCATATTCATGATCAAGTTCATCATCACTTAATTCAACTATAACATTACCATGTGCATAACAAAACGTTGCATTCTTAACATCTAAATATTGTTAAATAGCTATGCTATGCTTTTCAAAATCAAAACTATTTAATCCTGGAGGTAATGTATAATATAATTTTACTCCATGTTTAGTTTTAATTTTTCTCCTTAAGAAAGGATATTCCCCTTCTTTGTTCTTTAAGCTAATTCCTTTTACTAACCTTTCATAACATCCATCTCTTGATATAAATGTCTCATAGAACCAATATGAAGCTCCTGAGCCACTTACAAGTAGCACTACATCAGACCAACCACCTAAATATCCACTGAATTTATACCATAATATTGCACCAACCACACTTGTCATCAGTAAACACGTGTTCGTGTCATCGAACTGGTGTTTATCATGTCAGAATATAAGCTCTATTCCATCTGCTGTGTAATAATCTGATAGTCTTTTACCAAGCGATCTAATTCATAGATGGTGGTATTGATGCTGTTTATACCTAACAGATATTTGTGAACACTTAATTGTATCGTATCCGATAATTCTTCATAAGAGGGAGAAACAGGTCTGGTAATGGATGTCATCAGAGCGTTTCTCACACTTTCATGTTCAAGGATACTACCTACCTCTATGGTTTCTGTGTCTTTTAATAATGTACTATGTCCAGGGATATAACCTTCTAAAGCCAAAATCTTTTGACCTTCAATACCTGTCGCAAAAGTAAGAAAATCCCATGCACCTTCTTTATCTGCGGAATGTTTATTAATCCCTAGTAAATAACCGCCAACAACACCTCCGTAGGGCAAAGGTGCTATCCCCACTTGTTCTGGATTAATAAGTGAATCACTACTTTTAATGAGTTGATATTGATAGGACCAGTTTCTAGAAAATACGGCTTTCCCTTGTATAAAAGCATCATGGGTCTGATTTTCTGTATAGTTAAGAATATCCTCTGGTGTATAATCGGCATCCACAAATGATTTCATGGTTTCCAATCCCTTTTTCACACTACGTAAGGAATTGGTGAACTCCGTTACATTAACTGTCAATCCCTCATAAGCACCTGATTGAAATACAAACCCTACATCTGTACCGCCTTCTCCTTGATACCTCATAGATAGTTTAGCCAAGTCATTGTACATATAATTCCCACTGTCTAGAACACGAGCCTCCATATCCAAAATAATATCTTTTCGGTAATATAGAAGTCCCACATTTTGATAATAAGGTATTGCGTATTGTTTACCGATATAATTACCTGCTTCCATAATACCCTTGCTATAATCACCTATTGCAATATCTTCATTCTTCATATAATCGTCAAGAGATTCAATGTATCCTCTATCGGCAAATTCCCCGATCCATGTGACATCAAGAGATAGCACATCATATTTTGTAGAAGCTTCTGATAATAGGCTTTCTAATTGTTCAAAATCCTCTTTGGTATCAGGTGGTAATGTCACCCATTCAACTTCATAGACTTCTTGTGAAGCGTTATACGTATCGATTAATGTCTTAGTTGCTGATGTTGCATCTTCTATGGCGGCGAACTTTATTTGTTTTTTGGTTTCAACTTCTGAACAACTGGTTAAGGATATAATCGATATAATAGTTAATATAAGTACTATGCGTGCTTTCATGATTAGATCTCCTTCTGTTCTCCAACTTGTCATTTCTATATGCCACAAGAAACTATGCTTTGCATACGTTTCTGGTGGTATAGGAAAATATGGCACCTTGCAAGCAAAACGCAGTACTTTCCTATACCATAATAAAAAAGCTGTCGTTTATATACACTATAAGCAGACAGCCTTTTTTCAAACACTCATCATCAGTCGAGAAAACATTAAAAATTTATATACATTATCACAGAAATGAATTGCCCTAAAAGCCCTGAAGAACAACACGTATTTCTCAACCTATAGATGAAAGTCACTTATTTAGTTTTTTTCACTTCATGTAAATTTATTCATCAACAATATCAGAAGTCATACTTGCGACTAGTTTTTTGAACTTATCCTTGTTCAAACGATAATATAAACGTTTATGGGGTCCTGATTCAACACTGATGATGCCAAGAGTAGATATTTTTTTTAGATGATAACTCATGGTAGCTGTCGTAATGCCCATATGGTCTGCTAATTCTTTGCTATACCATGCTCGCTTGCCTAATAACTCAATAATGTCATAACGTTTATCATCTGACAGGGTTTTTAATAAATCTTTGTACTCCTGTTTTTTCATGTTCTTATCATATCTTTGTTCAAAAAGAAAACCACATAATATCAGTAATTCATCTTTATCCAGTTTTATACTGCAGGTAAGCTCCCCATAATAACTCATGCACAAATGAATGGTTTTACCTTCTAATACGTCCTTATCCACTAACATGATCATATTTTCTAAAAAAGTATCTCTATCCTCTTCAGATAGTTTTCGATATTTTTTCAATTTTTTAGTCATAATCTCATTGACTTTACTTTGTCTCGGCTCTAAAAACACATCATAAAAATTCTCAAGGGCGTTCAAAAGACGTTCTTTCACTTCTTTTGGATACATGATGTAATCCATGTATAACCCAGGATCATCTCCATCGCATTGGTCATCCTTAAATAGATTTTCGATAGCTTTTCGTTGCTCTTCATAATCCATATCCTCAAAACCTTCAATCTGTAAGGAATCATAAATAATGGCTAAAAATTCATCTACTTCAAGTGCTTTAAGATATTCAAAGAAGCTAGGAATATCTTTTATACCTCTCCCTAAAGCTTCGTATAACAAATTAAATAATCCTCGAACCATATTACCACATAAATATTCTATATCTCGATTGAGTATAGGGCTAATATTTTCTTTTACATGTGTAATATAATCCCTAATATCATCCGTTAATTGAAATCTTTTTACAAAATCATACTTATTATATTCATCTTCTCTGATATAACGCTTTATAGCAAAGAATAAATCAACGACTTCATTGTATTCAATATTAAGGTTCATCACACCACTCCATATCTATTCTACAGGTAACGGTTCATCACAATATGGTTGCTCAGTTTTAGCTGCAAGACTGAATTTCCAACCAATATAGAATCCTATAAGAATCAAAGAAACACCTGCATATATAATTATAATATAAGTCGGAACGAAATCAAGTAGTAATCCATGTATTAAAAATCCGAGTGGCGAAATAGCACTTGCGATTGTGGTTATTAATGACATCACACGACCTCGATATTTGTCTTCAGATGTCTCTTGTATATACGTCATAAATGGTATATTTATTATGACGATTAGACATCCCATGATGAAAAACAGTACGCCATAATAGGTAGCTTCAAAATAGGGTATCGTCATTAACTCAGTAAATATTAAAGGAACAGCAAATAAACAAGCTAATACGCCAAGTCCTACTGTTAAAAATGCCAGTCTATTAGACTTAAACTTTCCAAGTTTTTTTGCAAAGCATAAGGATACAACTAATGCGCCAATACTGAATGTAGCTTCTACAATACCAAAAGCTTTATTGGATATAGGGTATTGCACCACGAGAATATGAGGTATGGCAACATTAATCACAGTAAAAATAAAATTAAGAACCAGTGCGGCTTGTATAACGATCATAATGGTTGTTTTCGTTTTTAAATAAGCCAACCCTTCTTTAATATCCTCTATAAATCGCATCTCTTTTACAACGATATTCTTCGCTTTCTTCTCAACCTTCCAATAGAAATCGATAAAAGCTTCTGAGAATGTGGAAAGAATGAACGATATGCCATTAAACAAAATGAAAAGCGTAGGTGGTATTAACGCGTATACAGCACCACCAATAACGGGTGCTACAATTTGAGAAACACTGTTAATGGCTTGGTTGTAAGAATTCACTTTTCCAAGATTACCATCATCAACAAGGTTTGGTAATGCCGCATCAAAGCTCGTTGCAAACAGTGAATTAAATATTGAAAGAAATACGGAAGCCAAATAGATAATCCAGATCTGAAGTCCATAGATCTGACTAAGTCCAAGTGCCGCAAACATGACAACACCACTTAAAAAGTCTGTCATGAGCACAATGCGTTTTCGATCAAAGCGGTCAGCGATAACCCCTCCGATAGGTGTAAAAAAGAGTGCTGGTACTGTATATACTAAAATACTAATGGAAAAATTAAGGGCAGAACCTGTCGTCTTTAATATGTATAGACTCATTGCAAAACCGTATATACGTGTTCCTAATAATGATACCAGTTTTCCTAATAAAAATAAGACCATATTTTTGTTTGATTTATTCACAATTAATTTCCTCCCAATCCTTAACTATATCAAATATCTATCTAATATATTTATATTATATGACCATCTAATATAAAAGTCAATACCTTTTTTGAAATATTTATTTTGGATTCTATCCTAACTATTACTATACTAATCCATAAATGAAAAGGCAGTATTCCATGCACTACACTTAGATTACAACCCCTAATCACATACTATATGTACATTCTATTAATTATTGTGTTTAATCATTACCAGTAAATAAAAAAGACTACCTTCTTATCCATTAATAAAACTTGGAGATAAGAAAGATAGTCTTTTATTATGTTAGATGCACTTTTGACATACTAGGATAAGGTACAAAATTCCTTAGCAATCATTGTAGCTACTCGAGCATTGTTATAGACAAGTTGCTTATTGGCATATAGACTCTTGCCAGCAGTAATATCGAGAATAGCAGATAAGAGAAATGGTGTAATTTTCTTACCACGAATGCCCTTGGCTTCTGCTTCTGCTACAGCTTTATTAATAGCGTTATTAATATAAGATTCATCAAGAGCATATTCTTCTGGAATAGGGTTAGCAATGACCATACCACCAACTAAATTCAGATGTTCTTTCACCTTGAATGCTTCTGCAATCATTTCTGCTGATTCACCATTATAATCTACTGGGAAACCACTTGATCTTGTATAGAATGCAGGAAAATCATCTGTTTGATAGCCAATAACCGGTACACCATGAGTTTCTAAATACTCTAGCGTTAGGCCAATATCTAAGATGGATTTTGCTCCAGCACATACAACAGCAACACTTGTATTCGCAAGTTCCATTAAGTCAGCAGAGATATCAAATGTTTCTTGGGCGTTTCGATGAACACCACCAATACCGCCTGTTGCGAACACCTTGATCCCTGCCAATTCAGCAATCATCATGGTTGTTGCCACAGTTGTTGCACCATCAAGCTTCTTAGCAAGAATCATTGGAATATCTCTTCGACTTGCTTTCAATATTTTCTGACCTGTTTTTCCAAAGTAGTTCAATTCTTCGTCTGAAAGACCTACTTTCATACGTCCACCAATGATGGCGATTGTTGCTGGCACACCACCTTCATTTCGAATTTCTTCTTCACAACGCTTTGCACTTTCCACGTTCTCTGGATAAGACATTCCATGAGAAATAATGGTGGATTCAAGTGCTACCACGGGTCTATCATTATCTATAGCTTCCTTTACCTCTGGACTAATATCTAAGTAATTTAACATATCTTCATCTCCTTAATTATTTTATGAATGTTGTCTGTACTCATATGAGGACTAACTGTTTCTTGATGTTGTAATGTGAGTATGGCTGCTGCTGTTGAAAACTTAGCAATCTCCACTGCTGGGTCATCGTACAATGTACCATGTATAATACCTGCCATAAAAGCATCTCCAGCTCCAGTCGCATTAGCCACTTTTATTTTAGGTGAAGGTAACAAACCTCCAACGTCCCTATCTCTATAATATACGCCTTCACTTCCTAAAGTGATAAATACACGTTGTACACCTTGGTCAATAAAGTACTGAGTTAGCTTTGGTAAATCATCATGACTCTCTATGGTCATATCCGATAAAAATTCTGCTTCAAGACGGTTTAATTTGATGGTATGGAATCCACCAATAATGTCTTTGACACGACGGGATTTCTTAATGGATACGGGATCAAGGAGAATCTTGCTGTCCTTAAAGGTATGCAAAATATATTCAATCACATCCCGTGGTACACATGTGTCAATGACAATGACTTCTGAATTCTTCAAAATATGGGATTTCCCCTTAATGAATTCTGTGGTCATACGATCCATAATATGCATATCCGATAAAGCCATAGCCATATCGCCATCTTCATCCATAATAGCTAAGTATATGGATGCATTAGCATCTGGTAATACCAGTACATGTTCCATATCAATACCCACTTGGTTACATTCTTCAAGGAGTCGCTTACTGTTAGCATCACCACCTGTGGCTGTAATCAACTTAGTATCGATTCCTAATCTAGCCATGTTCTCAGAGATATTACGCCCAACACCTCCAAGGCAGATCTTAACTTCTCCTGGATTAGAATCTTTTTGAATGAGTTTTTCTTCTGTAAATCCTTGAATATCAAGATTGGCAGCACCTACTACCGTCACGTAATCTGTTTTATTCATGACGTAGCCTCGCCCTCTAATATAACCTTTTTTTATCAAGTTTGTTATATGGACTCCTACGGAAGAACGAGTAATATTTAAGGTCTCGCCAATTTCTTTCTGAGAAATCAACGGATTTTTCTTAATCAGCTCTAGAATTTCTTTTTCACGTCCAGTCACGAGTGCCCTCCTTTAAACTTTACTTAAGTTTTACTAAAACTTTACTTACTTAATAAGCTTATGCTTACCAAACTATCTTAACACTAATATTATTATTTTGCAAGTGTAATTATATTATTAAGTTTTATAATATGTGCATTGCAAAAGTAAGTTATGCAGATAATGGTATTAATTATCGATAAGAGCATCCATCCATAAATATAAGCCTAAGTAAGACATCTTGCTTACTTAGGCTTATTGATAATACGTATGCGTAATATCCTACATGATATCAGCCTTTTTCCTATACTGGTTAGGCGTCATGTTATAATACTTCTTAAAATATCTTATAAAACTTTGAGAGCTATTATAGCCTAAGCGAATAGCTATATCTTGGATTTTCATATTATTATTACTTAATAATAATTCCTTGGCTTTTTCCATTCTTAGATTGGTGATGTAATCAAATACCGTTATGCCATTTTCTGTTTTAAACAGAGCACTTAAGTATCCTGGTGATAGATAAACATAATCCGCAATCATCTCCAGGGATAGATCTTTATCGTAGTTATTATGAATATATTCCTTTACTTTATTAATGATATTATCATTCTGCATCACATTTAATTTAGAAAATAGTTGTATACACTTTTGAATAATACAATATATAAATTCATACATTTCTTCTAAAGTGTTGGCTTCATTAATATTAGTAAATATGTCATTATTAGTTATGTCGATATCCTTTAAACTAAAGCCAAAATTAGTCATTTGCTCAATAATATTAATGCAGACTTGAAAATAAACGTACTTGATGTAGTCAATATTATCTATATTTCCCTTTAAACCTTCTGTCAATTTCCTAAGAGCAGTGAATGCTTTTTCTTCTTCTTGCTTCTTTAAATACTTCAGTAACTCTTTTTCTGTGTTTTTATCATAGAAGATATTTTTTTCAATTTGCTGAGAGACCATATGAAACAGTATTTTATTCTTGCCCACAAAGAATTTGTATTCCAATTGCTTTTGAATGGCTTCATAATGTTCATTGATGTTTTCCAAATGCTGAAAATCATCACTCAACGACATGGTCATGGCTATATTCTCTTCATTAAACCTATCATGAACATCTGATAATTGCCCATAGATTTCATTAATATTCTTCTTTGAATTAAGAATAATTAAGAGCCTTGTTTCATTAATTTTACTTACTATTTTCTTAATACCAACCTCATTAAAACATTCTTCTAACTTGCGTTTAATATCATCATTTACCAGAAGGTTTTCCAATTCAATTAATACTAAATAATGATTTGAAAATGTAAATTCGATATTTAACAAATCCAGTACTTGTTTAAAATTATCTAAATCAAAATGATTTTTGTTGATGATATCCTTGATTGAATATTGTTTGAAATAAGGAAATACATATTGGTAATCACTGTTTAGCTTCACATTTTGAGTAAATAAGTAAGCGATTACCTTATCGATCAGCTGATAATCATTTTTCATATGCATTTGATCAACACCTGTTATTTGGTTAATCTTATTCATAAGCTTTCTTATGGGTTTATATAAATAATCTGAAAAAATATAAGCTAATACAAGTGCTAATAATAAAATAATAAATAAAGATATAATCGTCAATTTTTTTAGCACATAAGTGGGTTGAAACAAATCCTTTAATTTTTGAGCCACTACAAATGTCCAATTATATTTGGTGGAAACACTTTTCCAGAGGTACAAATCATCTTCTAGATAGGACAATCTTGGATTGGTATCCTTTTCAAGTGCAATATCCTCTAATGTTTTTTTGTCCAATTCACTGCTATAAAAATCATCTGAAAAAATCATAGTATAATCCTGATCAAATACAAAATACATGAGTTCATCTGTGGACTCCACAATTAGCTCATTCCAGAAATCATCATAATTAAGATTAACAACGATATAGGCATTTTCCTTTCTATCAAACGAAAGGAATTTCTTCATGTAGCTAAAGACTTTTTTATCATGGACTTTTCGAGAAGATGTCACATAGTTAATACCATCAAATTTAATATCAAATATCGCCTTATCACTAAATTCATTTTTAGAATATTTTGCATCACTTAATATAATATTTTCTGTATCATTATAGAGATAAATAGAATGGATTAATGGATGCGATAAGGCATTTTTAGTGAATAGTGTGATGGCATCTCTCATATACAAACTGCTACTATTGGTATATTCACTGGCTGTTACTAACTTCCATATACTATCATTGCTGACAAATTGATTAACTAATGCATCGATTTCTGTCAATTTTTGCTCTACCATTAATCTTTTTTGATTCAATAAGCTTTCCCTTGATAAGTTAACTTGCTTCAATAAGTGATCATTACTAAATTTCCCAATGATAGATGTTATCATGAGAACAGGAAAAATAATGGATATTGAAATGACTAAGAAAAATTTATAAAATGTTGTACTTTTACTCTTTTTATTCATAACATTTAATTCTGCAAGTTTTTTCATAAAAACCACCCCACAATGATGCCACTTCAAATTAATGATAATAAAAAGACACCAAAAGTATCTATAATTATACCATACAAATGTTTACAAAAACATACTTGATATACTAAACCGATGCATAAATAACCTATAAAAAGACATAAATAGTCAATAAAAGCGCTGGAATTATTTCATAAACCATATAGGACTTGCCCAAGCTAAATGCCCATCTACTTGTGTCACACGTACATAATAATAAGTATCTCCTACTAAGGCTTCATCATCATTAAACCTTAGTTCAACCCATTGTTTTTGCACGCTTTCTATCTTGATTATTTCTCCATTCTTTATGACTTCGATATGTTTGATTACTTGTGGTGCTACCACTTTTAACTGAATTAACCTGTTTTGAACCGCTTCTTTAGGTACTACTTCTCCTATTGTGTAGTCATTAACACGAAAATCTATTGCCACTCTTGGATGTGTTGATGCTATTGTTTTTCGACTCCTTAATGCTCTATAGATGTCTTCTCTATTTTGATGCTTCGCATAAACACCTGTTATGCCGCCATAGCCTGGTTTACCGTCATGACCATCACTACTAGCTGTTATCCCCCACTTTTTCCCCTTGTTCAGAAAATCAACCAGTGTATTGCCTTTAACATTGGCTCTTGCTTTTAATATCATCGGGTTCCTATCATATTCAAACCGCCCCCATTGACTTGAAAAAACTTCTGCAAGTCGCTCATTATCACTACTTGCTTTCCAATTTTTCAAATCAAAACCTGTATATTTCTGTTCTTGTTGATCTTTATTTGGTCTTCCTCCACAGTATCGATGAAAATGGGGAATGGTTATGTGTTCTTTTTCTTTATAAAAGGACCAAACATCGGGTAGATCCTTTACATCCTTTGTTGGATAAGGATAGTGTGGGAGGGATCTACCAAATAGTACGATGGTGTCTCCCCTTTTACTATGCAATTCAAACCCAGGAAAGGTTACCAATTCACCTTCTCGGTAATACTCATCTGCTTTTTCTCCAATTTGTTTCCAAGTTGCTTTATCAATATTTACTGTTCTATCTTCATTAAACGCAAATGTCTGCTCAGATATACAGATGTAATCCAGATGGGATACTTCCTTTGCATAGTTATAACCAGCTTCTGGCGATGCCCCTCCATCATTATCACGTATATTAGCCGTTAGATTGGAATGACTATGGATATCGCCCCAATATATTTTTTCTTCGGAATGCTGACACAAAATGACTGCTTTGTCTATTGCTAATCCATTATGGTTCTTTACTCGTACTTCATAATAACCCTCATTATCAAGAACACCTTTATAGCCGCCCTCTTTATATGAAAGGGAACACAGTTTTTTATTTTGTTTTAAATCCATGATGTCCAATGTTATATTCTTTTTGTCATAGTCAAATAAAGGATTAATAAATCGGTCGACGATATCAACATGAATATCAAATGCTTCCTTTGGATTTACTTGTGATGGAGCTGTTATAATTATCTTATGCCCTCGATCAGGCACTATTTTTATTTTGGGAAATGCTTCGACATCTTCGAATTGGTCATTCCCATTGATATCAACAGATACATGATACACTAAATATGTTCCTTCTTTTTTGAAGGCATATTGACCTACTCGCGTTGGTGCACACTCGCCTTCTAGCCAAGGTCGATGAACACCTCCAAATTGAATGTGTACTTTCTCACCTTCCTTTAGTCCATTTATGCTTTTAATGATACCTACTCGGCTACTGTCTGGCCATCTTTTTATATGGCTAAAGGCTGATGGTACCTTTTCGATAACTGTATCCACTTGAATACGATCTTCTTCACCAACTGCATACAGATAATTGGGTTCCCAATAATTATAGGTCTGGAGATATGCTTCTGATCGTTCATGCTGGTAAGCAGGAACAATCACCTTGATAGCACCGCCTGGTGCTATACCTTCTTTCCCAGCTGTATAAGTAATTTTCCATTCCAACTCACCATTAACAACGATTTCACTAAATGTTTCGACTTCAAATTGACCTAATGGGGTTTCATATCTAAACAATTCCATAGTCTCTCTACTCCTTATTTATCATGTACTGAGTCAAAAAACCTAACGATCAAAACAATGCTGACCATTAATAATGTCTCTTGATTCTTTTTCAATTTCTCTTGGTTCTCTGCCCAATTCTTTAACTAGTAATGCATGTAATTCCTCAACTAATTCGTCATATGCTTCATCTTCAATGAGGTTGTTAAATTCTTGTGGATCTTCTATCATATTAAATAACTGTCTTTCCACACCATTGTTGTCATCTATTTTATTAAAATAGACATATTTATATTGCCCTTTTCTTATCATACAATGACCTGCCCCAATGTTATGTGCATAATACTCACTGACAGCATAATCTCTCCAGGGCGTATCCTCCTTATTCAAAAGCTCCACCATGGATTGCCCATCCCAATCTTCTGGCACATCTGCTTTCCCTATATCACCGATTGTTTGAATGACATCTAATAAACTACATACTTCAGTTCTTCTCTCACCACCGCACCATCTATTGGGCCAACTGACGATGAGTGGGACTTTCGCTGAACAATCATACATGGCATTTTTCCACCATAACCCATGATCACCCATGTTTTCTCCGTGGTCACTAGTATAGATGACAATGGTATCTTCTCCAATATCAGAGTCCTTCAAGGTGTCAAGGAGTTCTCCAACTTGTTCATCAAACCAAGTGACTAATCCGTAATATAACTCTCGTCCTTTTTTGACAAGCGCATCATCAACTCTATCATTTTTAAACGCTTTTCTCATGACTTGATAATGTTTAGGTAAAGACTCAATATGACCTTCAGGGATGACGGGCATGGGTACTTTATCTTTATACATCTCATAGTAATCCTTTGGTACAATTAATGGGAAATGAGGTGCTAGATACCCTGCTATTAAGAAAAATGGGGCATCTTCTTTTTGCCTGTTTTTTATCACCTCACAACACGTCCTAGTTACCTTTATATCATGATCCATAACCCGGTTGTCATCACCGACATAGAACTCTTGAAACCTAGGCGATAACATACTTTCTCTTTTTTCAAACTCACCATCTAATAAATCAATGCGCTTGTTATATTTTTTCCTTACGTTTGTATTGGTCCAAAAAGGATATAATTCATCCAATCCATATCTTCTATCCTTAGCGTAATGCATTTTTCCACCTAGATAACAATCATATCCCTGTTCTTTTAATACCGTTGCAATGGACGGTACATCATCACTTTCTAACATACTTTCATTACTCCATGCACCGCATTTACTCACGTACTTACCAGCCGTAATGGAAAGCCTAGCTGGAACACATATAGGTGAAGGGGTATAACAGTTTTCAAAGAGTGTACCTTCCTTAGCTAAATGATCTAAATGTGGTGTTCTAACGATTCTATCGCCTGCTGTTCCCATAACTGAAGCATTATGCTCATCGGATATGATAAAAACAATATTCGGTCTTTTCATCTAATCACCTCTACTAAAATACCCAATCTTTTTTTGCTTGAGACCATTGGACACATGCATCATGTAATGTAGCTATGGTCTCTTGGTTTCTTTTATCTTTTGCAATATTATTCATTTCCAATGGGTCTTGCTCTAAATCATAGAGTTCTTCTTCATGCATTTGATCATAAATATATTTATACCGACGTGTAATAACAGCCCGACGTATACATCCTAGTTCTGGATTGCCTGAATACTGGCAAAACACTTGTCTATCTTTTATTTCATCTTTGTTATGTAGGATATTCTTCTGTGATATGCCATCTAAATCCGATGGTTTTTCAATACCTAATTCATCCAATAACGTTGGTAATATATCTAAATGGGACATGACACCTTCTACTTGCTTTGGTTTTACATGCGGTATCCTTAAAAGTAATGGCACATGAATGGCTTGTTCATACATTTCCATTTTTTGATACATATTATGCTGCCCTAAATGATCCCCATGGTCACTGGTAAAAACAATAATTGTATGATCCATTAATCCTTTTTCTTCAAGTTTCGTAAGCACTTGACCAATTTGATCATCTACATAATTGACAAGACCTAAGTGAGCTGACCATACTTGTCGCCATTCTTTTTCTGTTATATCTTTAGCAAGTTGAGCGGGTACCCCTTGTCTTCTACTTTTAGGTTCATTTTGTGCTGCTTTTCCTACATTATCCGGTATATCTATGGTATCAGGGTGAAACTTATGCATATATTCTTTTGGTACTCTTAGAGGTGGATGAGGAGCCCAATAATTAATAAAGAGTGCAAAAGGTTCATCTCCCCTATTCTCTAACAGCTCCAAACTCTTCTTTGTAAAATAATTATCTTTATATAGGGCTGTATCATATTCCCACTCTGACACAAAAGTACTTGAATATCTCTTCGTTATACATTCCCCATTGGTTCTTTGTTCTTGAACCTGTCTTGAATGTTTTTCATCTCTTGTAATCGATATGCCTAATTTCTCTATAGACCCGTTATAATCATATTGATCAATCCATTGGTCGAAATGAACCTTTTCTTTCAACGAGGGTTTCACCTTAATATGATCCACGCCGATATGACTCACTTTGTAACCATTATTTTCTAGAATCTGATGTATGGGTTGATTATCTTTAGCCGTTACACCCTTCCAATCATTAAAAACCACACCATTATGGGTTGGGTATTTTCCTGTAGCAAGAGCTGTTCGACAAGGAACGCATAAGGGACAAGTGTTGTATGCCCTATTAAAAACCACGCTTTCTTTTGCTAACTTATTTAAGTGAGGGGTCACCTCCAATTGACATTGTTTCATACCGATACTATCTGCTCGCTGATGATCGGTCATTATAAAAAGAATATTTGGTTTTTTCATCTGAGGTCCTCCTTACCAGAATAACTCTTTTTCGCCTCTTAATTTTGCAAGGGCTTCCACAAAGAAATAATCACCGTATATAATGGGTGAATTGACATATTTTTCACGTGTATAATTCACAGTCCCCATTGTTAATAATCCTTCTTCGTCTTCATGCCAAGGGCAATAGTTATCATACAATGATTTGAGTATTTTTTCAGCACGACGATAATACAAGTCTTTTTCAAAATCCTCTAGGTACCGACACATTTCAAGAAGCCCACTGGCAGCACATGCAGCTGCTGAGGTATCTAATCCATCTCTTTGTGCCTTTGGTGCCCGAAAATCCCAACAAGGTACTTGATCCTCTGGAAGATTCCCTAAGAAAAAATGAGCAACTTCTTTTGCTTTATCTAGATATCTTTTTTCTGATGTATACCCATAACCTATTGTTAAGCCATAAATTGCCCAGGCGGCACCTCTAGCCCAGGCGGATTCTTCTGAATAACCTTGACCACCTAAAGCACCTACTCTTTCACCTGTTTCAGGATCGAAACATACGATATGATGTACAGAACCATCTTGTCTTATGAATTCATTTATGACCGTGTCTGTGTGAGCCATGGCTATATGTTTGAATCTTGGATCACTTGACTCCTCAGATGCCCAATACAACAATGGAACATTCATCATACAATCAATAATGGCCCATCCCTGACTATCTTGGAAGACTTGCTCATTCCAAGCCCTTATAAAATTGCCTTTTATATTAAATCTTCCTGCTAAATGGCTGGCTGCGATAAGCCCTCTTCTTCTAGCATCTTCGTCATTTAATAATTTATAGTGAGCTACCGATGACAGTATCCACATAAAACCAACATCATGATGAATGCCTAAAAAATTATTCAAATCCTGATCCAATTTTCCTTCACAGGATATGGCGTATTGTTTCATGGACTCCTTCTTTGTATCTCTATATAAAAGCCATAACAACCCTGGCCAGAAACCTGCTGTCCACCAACCTGATCTTTGACTATCATATTTTCCATCAATGGATACATGGGGAAATGTATCTTTAATTCTATGGCTCACTCTTTCCACCTTTGATACAACTTGTTCCCAAGCTTCATCATACCACTTTTTCATTACACATCACTCTCCTTAAGTCTTACCTATCCTTTAACAGATCCTAACATGACACCTTTTGTAAAGTATTTTTGTAAGAATGGATACACACAAAGTATAGGGATTACAGAAATCATAACGGTAGCCATTTTGAAATTTTCAGGGGATGTAAAGACATCGTCTGTATCAATATTGGCAGTCGTTTGATCCAGCATATCTCGAAGTACAACTTGCAAGGTCCATTTACCTCGATCATTCAAGTACATCATACCTGGTAAAAAAGCATTCCAGTTATAGACAGCGTAAAACAAGCCAACAGTTGCTAATACGGAGGTTGATAAGGGCAATACAATTTTAAATAATATGCCAATGTCACTACAACCATCTATCTTAGCTGATTCTATAAGACCTATAGGAACATTCTTAAAAAACTTCATGATAATAAGTAGGTTATACACAATAATTGCTTTTGGTAACATTAAAGCCCATAAAGTATCTAACATGCCGTAGGTTTTTACGATTAAATAAGTGGGTATCATGCCACCATTGAAAAGCATGGTAAACATGATAAACCAAAAGATGCCTTTTCTACCCTTCAAATTCTCTCTTGACAAGGGGTAAGCCGTAATCACACTCAGAAACATACTGATTAATGTGCCGCCTACTGTTACAAGGATTGAATTCAAGAAACCTGAATAAATAATATTCTGTTTAAATGCTAAAACATAGGTATTCAATGTAAAACCATTAGGCAGAAAATAATAATTGGTTAATGTAACCTTGTTGGGATCACTTAAGGAGTACATCAGCACATACCAAAATGGGTAAAACATCAGGATGCCAATGATGATAAAGAAAGCATAATTAAATATGGCAAAAGGTGTTATTTTTCGTCTGACCATTATAATAATCCCTCCTCACCAACACGTTTACTTAATTTATCAGTACCAACAACTAAGATTAAGGCAACCACGGATTTAAACATGTCCACCGTTGCAGCAATACTGTATTGACCTCTTGTTAATCCTGTTCGATACACATAAGTATCAAATATATCACTAATACTTTGTACTAAAGGTGTTTGTAATACCATGATTTGCTGGAAACCAGCATTCATAACCCGACCAATTCTTAGTATTAATAACATCACAATAATACCTGAAATGGCTGGTAATGTAATATGCCGTATTTGCTTCCATTTACTAGCTCCATCAATACTCGCTGCTTCATATAGATTAGGGTCAATCTGGGTTAATGCTGCCAAATATACAATGGTTCCCCAACCGGATTCTTTCCAAATATCTGATAGAATCAAAACACCGCGAAAATGTTCTTTACTAGCCAAAAGATTGACTGGCTCCATACCAAATAATCGAAAGATCTCGCCAACGATGCCATATGTTGGTGAAAAAATATTAAGCATAATTCCACCAATGACAACCCAAGAGAGAAAATGAGGTAAATAAAGCACTGTTTGACTCAATCTACTAAACCTAATGGACCTCATTTCATTCAGCATTAATGCTAAAATTATGGGCACTGGAAAACCAATTAATATTTTCAAAAAACTAATAATCATCGTATTGGAAAAAACCTGTTTGAAATCTGTTGACCCGAATACCTCTCGAAAATTATCCAAACCAACCCATACACTATCAAAAATACCTTTAAAAATATCATAATCTTTAAAGGCTATTACTAAACCAAGCATGGGTAAATATCGAAATAAAACAAAATAGAGCAGACCTGGAATTAATAATATATATAACCATTTATTTTTCTTCATATATTTTATTATGTCATTTGAAGTACGCTTCTTTTTCATACCTAATTTTGCTTGCATTATGTACTCCTTTCTATATACGATTACTACAAAATGTAACAATTCCTTACTATAATTTTTTTCCTAACCAATTAAAGTGTTAAAGTCATCATATATAGGGGCTGTACATCATAAAAGCAACATAGTAAGGTAGAAGGTTATGCAACATATAAGAGGTTAAGCTTTCAGCCCACTTATATGTTACTACGATAATGATTTTATTTGCTTTTATGAGACAACCCCTATATTTGTTCAAACTTCTAAGTTATTTTCTTGCTTGGTATTGTTCGTCTAATGCTTTCGTTAATTCCTCTCCACCTCTTTGATTCCACTCTTTAACAAAGGCATCAAATGCAACATCAATATCAGTTGCTCCTACGATCATACCGATGAATTCCCTGTTAGTAAAATCCTCTAAATCGATTAGATACTTTATGGATTCTTGTGTCATGATACCATCTACTGGATTTTCTAACGCCATGTTTTCAGCATATTTAAAGGCATCTAGTAATTCTGGTGAGGAATGATCAAATAAAGCTTTTTTTGCTATATAGAATTTATCAATATCAAAATCTTTTGCCTTAGCATCATCAATTATTTTTACCACTTGTCCATTTTCAACATTATAATGTTCGCCTTCTAAACCATAATTAATAAATGTATTGCCTTCTTCAGAAGCTGCCCATGTTAATAATCTTAATGCTCCATCAATATCTTTACATTCACTACTAATACCTGTTCTTACCCAGCCTTTTCTTGATGCCATTCTTACACCCACTGGATTATCAGAACCACCTTTTAATACAGGCCCATAGACGAATTCTCCTTCTGGATTCTTTTGTATGAATGGTGCATAATAGTTTTGCAGATTATTTTTGTCAAACAGATGAATCTTCGTTTCCCCTGCGCCAAATGTACCGGCTTTCACTTTAGTTTTCCATCTTTTACTATTATCTGTTACAAATTCAGGGTCAATTATTTTTTCATCGTATAATTTTTTGAGATATTTTAAGGCTTCTTTTGCTTCTGGCTGGATAGAGCCATTAACAATTTGCCCATCTTTTACCATCCAATAATTAGGTAATGTTCCATATGCACCAAAAATATGATCCATAAAACGATCCACTTTACTATAACCACCAAATGCAAATGTATCGTTTTTACTATTACCATCTGGATCTTCTAACGCTACTGCTTTTGCAAATGCATAGTATTCATCAAGAGTTGTTGGCACGTCCATTCCAAATTTATCTAACCAGTCTTTTCGATAAGCAATTATGCTTAATGGGTTGGCAGTATTATAACCTATAGCATAAATATTGCCATCATCATGTTTCATTGTATCCCATACTTCATCTGGCCTTGAAGCCTTTAGTTCTGGAAATTGATCAAAATAGTCATTGAGAGGAATTAATGCGCCCCCTTTGACCAACTTATCTTCCATAGCATCCGTATAGAAATTCATAAGATCAGGGCGGTTACCAGAAGCTAGTATAAGATTTAACTTGTTTTCCAACTCTTTTGTCGTAACCTGTGTAACTTCTAGAGATGTGTTGGTTGCTTTTTCAATATAATCTTTTGAAAAAGATTTATCTTGAATATCTCTACTATGTAAAAATAACTTTAACTTAACGGGCTCTTTGTCCTTAATCTCTTCTTCACTACCCTTACTCTCTTTACCTTCTTTATTTTTACTTACTTCTGATGTACTTTTACCTTCACTATTATTATTTTCTGACGACTTAGAACACCCCGCAAAATTATACAAACAAACAGTAATTATCAATAATAATACTATGAACTTTTTCATTGAACTACATCCTCCTTAATTTTCTTATAAACAATATAGATATTTTCAACCTCGGTATTGCCATAATCCATATATAATGTGCACATTAATATAAGTTAATTCCACATTACATTAATTTATACGGATTATCAATACTCTAATTTTAATTTTATAGTATTATATTCATTTCCTGTTCTTTTTCCCAAGTTAAAAAATATTAATATTATTATCAATTATTCATATTGGCTTAATGATACCTTATGTAGAATGGCTTTTAATGAATCCTAATCATCCATGCATCTATATTTCATTTATATAAAAAACACCTCCAAGTAGATGATCTAATTTTAATTAATTAGACTGTCTACTTTGGAAGTATTATATCAATATCATTCGCAGCGGTTATTTATATCATCATTTTAAATTTTTATTATCAATCCTTTATAAGCTCTAATTCAATGTTTTTTCCATCAACACAATCAAATTCTATGCTTGTTGATGTTGAATTAGCGCTTATAACACGTGCTCCTTCCACTGGATTCTTCAATTTCCAAGATCCTCTTAGTGTTAATGTCACCTTTTCCATTTGACTTGCACTCATGATGGCATCGCTGGTGATATCTTTATGTCTCGCAAACTTAGGAAGTCTAAGATCTGGGTCACTGAGACTAAGCAGTATCTCATCTTGATTAATATCTTTCGTCATAATCATGGCAGGTGTACTTACGTGTTGAATATAGCCGTGATTGATGGTGCTTTGTTCATTCATGATGGCATATCCTGTAATACTCAATGAAGGATCTGTATTTATAACAATATGTGCATCTTGATCTTTTTGGAGAACTGTATATTGAGGATCATTGGTAAATGCCTGCATCTCATCAGGCGTCGTGGCTACTTTTATTGCATACTCATACCCATCTCCCCCAGGACTTGTTCCATGATTGATCCACGCCGTGGTATAATGACCAGAGGTATCCATAGAATCTCTGCTATCTCTTGATTGCTGGACACCTCTTTCAACCATCAATTCATTCCCATTTTGTAAATAATAGCCGTTATGATAAGGATCAATCAACCATACAGATTGTTGGTTCGTATGATGAACACTATAATTCTCACTTGTAATAGGCTGGTTTGATTGATACCAGAATGGCATCGTACTGTCTTCCATATAAGATTGGAACAAGGTTGTTTCTGTACTATTATTGATATCTGTATTCTCAATATCTGAACCAAGGCAAATAATTTTATCCCCGAAGAAGAAAACAGTTTTATTAGCTCTAAAAGTTGTGTCAAAATGTATGTCATGGAGTTTCATTGCAAACAATCCATATTGATTATTGCTGGTAACGCCTCCTACGAAGGTCTTGTCACTAAATAATCGATGATACCCATGACTGCCATTAAACATCAAATCAGAAAGACTTAAATGTTTGGTAGTTGCTCCTGGCCATCTATTCCAATCCCAGCCATTTTCAATATTATAACCACTTTCTATTGTACCTTCTGGTGAACCCGTACCATTAATCTGCATACTACCGTAGGACTGATACCTTCCAAATACATTTTCTTTTAACGTGGTAAGGGTCTGAGGATTAAATCTATTAGCTGCCTCATAGTCCCAAACATATTGACTATATCCCTTAACCGATACCATCCAATCATCTTGACGATTGATTGAAAGAGCTGAATAAGGATAAACCCATGCGCCATTTGGACTGTCTTCTGGCTGATACCCTAATTTGGCTAAGTTCACTGCTAATTGAAGACCACCCATGGTATGTATGTAATGCACTTTATAGGAGTCTGCAATGGGAAATACATTCTCTTTCAGATATGCAGCATCTGGTTCCCATAATCGCATGAATGCAGTAGCCATCTCTTCATCGAAGGTATCCGTAGCTAATGCCATATAGACATAAGCAAACACATAATTGGCAACTGAACCATTAAGATCAGGTAATCGTCCGCTCACCCCTATAGGTACGTTATATTTATTGGCATAAATACGGGCATGCAATAATGTATTTTTTATATGATCTAAGCTTTGGTTGGATAATTCAAAAGATGTATCACTTAATAAATAGGCTATTAACGAAGCCATATGTATACCATTAGGTCCGTATGCTGAAAGATATGTACCTCTATGGTGATAGAGAGAATAATCGGGTTTAATGGTATCCGCATATCCTGGTGCATACTCAAGGGCAGCATTGTAATAATTCACAAGACCTTTCATATAGCGTACTTTTTCTGTTTCATCATCCATCATAAGCACATAAAGTAGATTGTACATAAACTTGGTACGTAGCTCATCAGATGTTACCTCACCAACTTGTGTTTCAAAAGTTTTAGCAAAAATGGTTTGCCAAAATATGGTATCTCGCTCTCTTTCAAGTCTTCCTGAAGCTTCCAATTCATCTTTCATAAGGTAGATGGCATGAAAATAGCCATTATGTTTGTTCGTTTCATGGTCCATGGTCCCTAAGCCACTACCATAAGCCCATCCTTGATCATACATATAATCAATGGCATCAAAGAATTTCTCTTTGCTTAAGGCATTTCCATTGACTTTATAATCATAAACGAGAGGTAATAAAACCGCTCTACTTACATCGACACCAAACTTAATGAGATGAGGATCTCGAGACGAAAATAAAGGCTTCCCTGTTATTCTTCCGTCTGCATGTCTTTCTATGTCAAGATTATTAAATGCAGTTAGCCCTTCACTGATAAATTGTTGTAAGGCTTGGTTTCTAATAGTCAGTGGTTCTTCTGTCAAATCAATGTTTTCACCATAAATCCAGTTTTCATATTTCTCTTCAATAGCATTGAAATCATTTATTTGCTGTTGAGTGATGCATGTTTCTTCTGGTAGTGAAGGTGATAATTGGCTGTAATAATAAGCCTTATCCCAGTAGGTTGCACTTTCAATATCTGACACCCCTATCTTAGGCATCTGGTAATCAGCGCTACGGCTCTTAGGCATACTCTCCACAAATTCAACAATATCAAAATATAAACTGCCTGTTACAGAAGGTGCTTCTATTTCCATCATTTCTAAAGCATCACCTGTAGCACCAGTATAATCTGGGTTATCGCCTTCTTGCTTAAATTTTATCCATATGGCTCGCCAACCTTCAAAATTCAAGTTGACATCAAACGTATAGTGTGGATTATGTTGATCCAGTTGACTTTCTAATCCAAATCTAAAGGTGATAGCCCCCTCTATGGGATTTTCGTTATATACCCATAATTTCATACCACCTCTTTTTTTGGCTCCTACTTCGGTTAAATAAGGTGGTTCATTAACCCTAATCTTAGAGTCAGTAGTCCAATCCCAACGTAATGAATGGGTACCGTGTTTATAATGGTTTTGTGATAATGCAATGGTTCCCCCATTTACAGCCTGCCACTCATTAGGGATTTGTGCCCCTTCAAAAGATTCACATCGCGAATAATCATCCACAACTTCTTGTGCACTTACACTCATGGTACGATTCACGTCTAATACCGTAAACAGATTCAAAAGCATAACAAAAATCAATAAAACAGCAACTCTTTTCTTCATAAATATCTCCTCCACGTGTTATTTATAAAAATATTTTCACGCGTATCAGTATATACCCGGTTAAGCCATTAAATCAATTATATATTCTTCATATTATATTTAAATTTTCATATATTTTATAAATCAATAAGACTTCAATAAAAAACAAACTACTAAATCCATTAGCAGTTTGTTTTATTTTGCATACCTAATCCATTAGATCTTAATTACTGTTTTTATGATACAACCGACAAAAAGCTTCAAGAGCTAATATAATCTCTTTTTTCTCACCTTCTGCTGCAAAAGCTCCATCATCCACATAATCATTGATACCATCTTTTACATCGGCTTCATACCGTACCACATTATTCAAGATACTTGCTACGTGTACTTCTCTAAGATTACCTAGGGTATATAGTGTAGCCGTCTCCATATCCGATCCAAGAACCTTTTTGCTGTTCCAATAGGTCATACGTTCAAGTTCATCATCAATATAGAATGAATCATGACTTCTAGCAATACCTAGATAAGTGCGATAACCAAGCTCTTTACTTGTATCATCAATGGCTCTCACGAGTTCATAGGATGCTACAGCTGGATAATTCTCCTTAACATACATTCTAGATGCGCCATCTTCTCTAACTGCTGCTGTTGGAATAATCAAATCGCCTATATCAATATAAGACTGACAAGCGCCTGCGCTACCAATACGAATAAAATACTTCGCACCACATGCCACTAACTCCTCAAGAGCAATGGTTGCTGAAGCACCACCAATACCCGTAGACGTAACGGTTACAGGCATACCTTTGTAAGTTCCTTTTATGGTGCGAAATTCTCGATTATAAGCTATTTCCTCCCAGCTGTCTAGAAATCCAGCTACACGAAGTACACGATCTGGGTCTCCTGGCAAGAGAACCATCTTCTCAACATCTTCTTCTGCGCATAATATATGAGGCTGTTTCATCCATAATCCCTCCTTAGAATTTTAAAATGGTTTCTAATAATGCTTCTGATAATGTGGGATGCACATATAAGCTCTCACCAATCTCAGTGAGCGATACCTTTTTATCTATAAGAAGTCCTAGTGATCCCACCAATTCGGATACATTATAACCGTAGATCCATATGCCTAATACATGTTCCTCGTCATTTATGAGTACTTTTAAAAAGTCGTCATCATGTCCTTTATTAAACCCTCGCCATGTATCTCTTAGATAAGTTTTTTCTACACGGTAAGGTATATTGTTCTCCTGTAATTCCCATTCTTGGTACCCTGCTCCAGCAATTTCACCTACAGTAAAAATAGCTCTTGGTAAGCTTCTGTAATGCTGAGGTACGGGTTCTCTGCTTTCTATGGCTTTCGTAACAAGACTTCCTTGTGAGATGGCTACATGGGCCATACCTAATATACCGTTAATATCACCTATCGCATAGATATTCTCTATGTTGGTTTGCAAGCTATCATTCACTATAATTTTATCTTGATCTGTATGAACACCGATTGATGCCAAGCCTGTTGGAAAATTAGGTTTACGAAAGCCTGTTACAAGGATTCTATCTCCTGTTATTACCTGTCCATCTTCTAATGTTACCTGACCTCTTCCATCCATTATTTTCGCTTTAACAACACCTATTCCTTTGATTAACTTAACGCCTTTTTTCACAAGATTTTCTTCCAGTGGCTTAATTAAGTCTTGATCATTCCCAGATAGTATGGTATCCTCTTTCTCTATGACTGTTACACTCGAACCAAGATATGCAAAGAGTGAGGCGAATTCAATCCCCTCAACATTACCACCAACAATGATGAGTTCCTCAGGTAATGTCTGCAACCCAATAGCTTCCTCGTGAGAAATAACGATGTTATGATCAATGTGTATATCTAAAATACCTGCTGGTGATGTGCCAGTAGCGATAACAATATACTTTGCCTCTAGGATGTCGTCTCCAACCTTATAATGATGGTTATCCACACATTCACCATCTCCAAAGAAGATATCCACATGATGGTCCTCTAGGTTGTGTTTCATTTTAGATTCAATGCCTTCCATGTCCATGGTGGTCTTCTGAAAGATATCCCCATATAGGTTAGCTTTATCTAATTTTATCCCCAGATCATCTATCACATCTTCTATCTTTTTAACACGATCAAGCATATATTTTACAGGTAAACAGCCCCATCTTAGACCTGTCCCACCTAATTTATTCTTTTCCACAATGGCAACTTGTTTACCTAATCTTGCAGCACTGATTGCACAGTAATAACCTGCTGGTCCAGAACCAATTACTAAAATGTCATACATGTTGTCCATTCCTTTCACTTACACTTTCACTTTAACTCATTACTGTTAAGATAATCCAACACCACTTGAGCAATGGTTGCAGATGCATTTTTTAATATGGTTTCATCAATGTTAAATGTTGCACTATGAAGGGGTGATGTAATACCTTTTTCCTCATTATACGTACCAACAATAAAGAACGAACCTGGAATATTATCTAAGAGATACGTAAAATCTTCCCCACCCATGGTTGGTTTATCAATCTGAATGACATTTTCTTGTCCCATGACTTTTATGGCTGCATCTTCCACGATTTTCGTAAGACCCATATCATTGATTAAGGATGGATAGTAAGGTACAAACTCAAAATCATAAGTAGCACCATAGGCATCGGTTACACCTTTAATTACTTTTTCCATCATATGAGGTATGTCTTCTCGTAATTGTTTATCATGGGTTCGTACTGTACCTTCCATGATCACTTCGGCAGGAATAATATTATGAGAAGTACCTGCATTCATTTTTCCTGTTGTAATCACTAACGGTTCTGTTGGTGATACGACTCGGGAGACAATATTCTGTAAGGCTAGGTGCACGTGGCAAGCTACAGTAATAGGATCAATACATTTATCCGGTTGAGCGCCGTGTCCACCTTTTCCTTTTATAACCAGTTTAAAATAATCAGGTGCAGCGCATAAAGCACCGTATCGGACACCTATTTTACCTGCATCCATGGTTGTCCATACATGAAATCCAATAGCTGCATCCACTTTAGGGTCTTCAAGGGCACCATCTTCATACATTTTGAGAGCACCACCACCTAACTCTTCTGCTGGTTGGAATAAAAACTTAATATTACCATGAAGCTGTTCCTTATATTCTGACAGAATCATGGCTGCGCCAAGTAACCATGTGGTATGAGCATCATGAGCGCATGCATGCATTAAGCCTTTATGTTTTGATTTATAAGGCACATGGTTTTCCTCTTCAATGGGTAAACAATCCATATCTGCTCTTAGAAGGATGGTTTTACCTGGGTATTTACCTCTTAGCGTGCCGATAACACCGGTAATACCTACTTTTTTTCTAACATCCATACCTAGCTTATGTAGTTCATTAGCTACTATATCAGCAGTACGTTCTACTTCAAATCCAATCTCTGGGTGAGCATGTATATCTCGTCTTATGTCAACTAAACGTGCTTCAATTTCTTTGGCTTTTTTTTGTATTCGATCTGTCATAGCCTTCCCGTACTTCCTTTCACGTTATCGATACTGTCCTTTAATGATTGCTTTATATTATATCAGATGGCAGTTGCGAATCTTGTCTATTCTTAGCTTTGACGCTGACTATCTCCCATCGTATGATACCTGGTCATCTAACATATATATGACTGTATAATGATACGCTATTTATTTTAAGAAATCCTCCACCTCTTCTATATAAGGTAATGAGGTCTGGGCACCTAATTTTGTCGTTACTAAAGCACCTACTGCATTAGAGAATCCAAGACCTTTCTCTATATCATCTGATTCAATCATCTTAATGGCAAGTGCAGCATTAAATGCATCACCTGCAGCCGTACTATCTATTGAATTCACTTTGTAAGAACCTGCCTCATAGGTTTTTTCATGATCAATGAACATACTTCCATGCTCGCCTAGTGTTACAACGACACTATTAGCTCCACGTGTAATAAGCTCTCTAGCTCCTTCTACAATATCCTCTTTGCCAGAGATTTTCATCAATTCCGTTTCATTTGGTGTTATGATGTCCACATACTGGAAGATCTCATCTGGAAAAGGTTTTGCTGGTGCTGGATTAAAAATTACCTTGACACCATTTTCTGATGCAATCTTCACTGCTTCCATAACTGTGTCTATAGGTACTTCTAGTTGTACCATTAAACAATCGGCAGATTTAATTAATGCTTCATGATGCTTTACCCACTTAGTATCTAACTGTGCATTAGCTCCTGGGTAAACAACAATGGTGTTATCCCCATTATCCGCTACATTAATCATGGCTACACCACTAGCACCATCTACAGCATGAACACCTGATACATTGATCTTCTCATATGCCAAATTATCTTTTAATTCTACACCAATACTATCGCTACCAACAGCACCAATCATGATGACCTCTGCTCCTAATCTAGCTGCAGCTACGGCTTGATTAGCCCCTTTACCACCAAATACAGTGGTAAAAAATTTAGCTGATAAAGTTTCTCCAAGCTTTGGTAATGCCTCTGTTTTCAACACGTAATCCATATTAATACTACCTACTACTACTATTTTCATCTGCACTTTACCTCCTAGTTAATGAACGGCTTAAATATTAGTTCATCTTTCAATTTCCTAAAAGACCAATTTCGTACCACCTTTTCCACGACGCATGATATCGATAGCACGAGACTTTACTTCTTTTAGAATTTCTTCTTGATTAATATTTAACTGTCCGCTACGTTTTACAATTTTACCATCAATAATGCTATGATATACATTATTTGCATTGGAACTATATAAAATCGTTGTTATGGGATTATACACAGGCATGGTCTGAACACTTCCTAGATTCCATATCACAAGGTCAGCTGCATAACCTTCTTCAACTCGTCCACTATTAAAGGACAGTGCATCATGACCTTTCATCAACATCTTCCACAGATCTTTTACCGTATACATCTCTGGGTTACTTGTCATGAATTTACCAATCAGACCAAAGAACATCGCTTGTTCAACAGGTCTTATGGTGTTAGAGCTTGCCGCACCATCTGTACCAATAGCTAATGGTAACGTCTTATAGTATTTCCATATGTTACCGTATCCCATACCTAATTTCATATACGTCTTAGGACATACTGCAATGGTCACATGATCATTTATATGTTTCAGATCTTCTTCTTGAATCCATAATGCATGCCCAAGAATGGCAGGAATATCAAAACCACCCAGTTCTGCTAATAACTGAATAGGCGTCTCAGCATATGGACAATCTTTCACTTGTGCCTCTGTTTCTGACACATGAATATGCATACCTACATTCAAATCCTTAGCACGATCAAATATCTTCTTCAATTGCTTATCATTACATGTATACGGTGAATGAGGTCCCATACGCATATGTAATCGGCTATGGGTACCGTTATAAGTCTCAATGAGCTGACTTACCTGTTCCACTTGCTCATCAAAATTATCTGTCAGTCCAAAGATTGTAGGCGCTATATCGCCTCGAATACCTGTATCCATTGTAGCCTTAGCCACCATCTTAGCATGGAAATAATGATCTGCAAAAGCCGTCACACCATGATCCAGCATTTCTAAAATAGCAAGCATTGAGCCATAATAAACATCCTCTTCTTCAATCTTACTCTCATATGGCCATATCTCCTCATTAAACCATGCATCAGGATTAACGTCCTCTGCAATCCCTCTAAACATATGCATAGGAGAGTGGGCATGTAAATTCACCAAACCTGGTGATACAAAATAAGATGAGCAATCAATCTCCTCTTTGGCTTTATCAAGTGGTACATCACTTATTTTAGCAATCATTCCGTCCTTGATATAAATATATTTCCCGGTCAATAATTCGCCATTATGCGTGATAATATGCGTATTGTTCAAACCAATGTCAAACTTCATACTTGCTAATCATCCTCTCTAAAATAGCTAAGAACTTCTGATTATCAGACTTCACCCCCACATGCATATTCGGCTTATGGTCCGTTACACGAAACACATCTGCTACCGTCTTACCTCTTGTTAACTCACTCTTAAGTTCAACATCCACATAATAATGTTCCGTCTCCAAAACACTACTATCAATAAGGGCCGCCGCCGCAAGTGGGTCATGCATAACCCCGCCATCAGCATTAAAAGGGCTCTCTCTATCAATGGTATAATCAATTAACTTGGCTACAACCTTGGCAGGCTCACTGGTGAAAGCATGAATACGCTTATTCTCTTCCTTTGTCACAATGGTCTGATGGGTTACATCCAGACCAGCCATCACCATATGAATGCCAGAATCAAACACAATCTTCGCAGCCTCTGGATCTGCATAGATATTAAACTCCGCAGCCGCCGTAATATTGCCAAGATTCATAGCGCCCCCCATAAACACAATGCTATCAATCTTATCCTTAAGCTCAGGATACTTAAGCAACGCAATAGCAATATTCGTCATAGGACCAAGGGCTAATATCTTCAATCGCCCATCAGCCAGCATGGCTTCCTCATATATCGTCTCCATCGCATCCTTCTCATAAAAATCCAACTTAGGCTCTGGTAAACTTACATTACCAAGACCTGTCTTCCCATGAACATACTCCGCCGTTACCAAAGGTCTCACAACCGGTGTCTTAGCACCAACAGCTACCTTCACATCTTTCCCCGAAAGCTCCACAATCTTCAACGCATTAACCGAAGCTTTCTCTATACTAACATTACCACCCACAGCCGTAAGCGCCCTCACATCAAGCTCCTCACAAGCCAAACACATCAATATAGCCGTCGTATCATCCGTACCCGGATCCGTATCAATAATTACTGGTATCTTACTCATTACACAATTGCCTCCTTATGTCTACCCTTATTGTAAATGCACTCTCATCTATATCTCTTATTATTTTATAACTCAATGTCTATTACCCTACCAAACTATACCCTACCACTCTACTGTATAGGCTTACAAAAAATATATAATGGACCTGTTTTCTCAAATAAGTTACCATAGCCTCTTATACATCTCTTCTTATAAATCACTTCTTCTACCACCATACAACACCCAAAACTAATCTCACTAGCCCACTCAACGTAGCCCAGCAGGTGTATCTATCTATAAATAAAGCGATATTTAAATATTTCTTAGAAAATCTTAGCGAGTATCCTAACCTTTTCCGTTAAGAACCTTAAGTGTCTGACCAACGGGAGTTTTAAGGTTTAGGAAAAGGTTAGAATACGAGCTTAGTTTTTCTTGACATATTTAACGTGAGCTGTTTTATAGATAGATACACCTGCGCCGTCTTGCACTACCTCAAACCAACTAACTAACCCATTAAAGTAGTTAAGCTAGCTATATTTTTGCAACGTCTCACACAACATATCAATAAACTTCTCTCTATCCAAATCCATTACCACATTCACATTCTTCTCTTTTCCACTAGTATCATAATAATCAACAACTGTAGCACCAACTGTTAACTCTCCATCCGTATCAATAGCCACATGATGCTTACTCACAGTAAAGATACTAGGATCTAACACATAAGCCACCGCACATACATCATGTAACGGAGGTCCTTCAAATGGAAAATTAGGATTCATATGGAACACAGCAAAATAATCAAGTAACTCAGCAACTAAAGTACTTGCCTTATTTCCTATACTACGAATACGTTCTGTCTCATCCTTCATCACCTGAGCATTATGGGTCACATCTAATCCACACATGGTCACCGGTATACCCGACTTATACACAATATCAGCCGCCTCTGGATCCACAAGAATATTAAACTCTGCAGCAGGCGTCCAATTGCCACCAAAACAAGCGCCACCCATTAATACAATCTCTTCAATCTTATCTCTTAACTCTGGATGAGCCAATAACAAGTGACCTATATTTGTTAACGGTCCTGTTGGAATAAGTGTCACTTTTTCCTCAGACTCACTTATAATCTTAACCATCAGCTCTGTAGCTGTCTTTTCACTCTTATCAAAACTTGGATCTGGTAATTCTGGTCCTTCTAATCCACTCTCACCATGAACCTCTGCAGCTGTAATCAAATCACGCATTAATGGCTGTGTAGCACCCTGGGCTACTTCTTTTTTAATGCCAAGATAACTCAGTACACGAAGTGCATTGTTCAACGTCTTGTCCCCTGTCTGATTACCTGCAACAGTTGTTATCCCTTTTACATCCATTTTGTCACTACCCAACGCTAGCATTAATGCAATAGCATCATCATGCCCTGGATCACAATCAATAATTACTGGTCTTGCCATCTTCATATCCTCCTATGTTGTCAGTTTACCTCTTTAGCATTTACCATTCATAGTCATATTATTTTCTATTACCCGAATAATGCCTGGATAAGACATATCTGTTATTAGTATTTTATCATGAATCTTTATGCAAGTAAACCGGTTAAGTCACAATTTTTCTCCCAAGAAAAGAGGCTATGCCTCGTCTTCCATAGGAAGTTTTAGTCGTTGGGAAAGTTTCCTTAGCGTATATGTGAACGTTCTAATCGCATATGCTAAATTGAGGACTTTCCTATAAGACAAGAAAAGCGAACTTCTAAATATTAAAAAGTCTGTATATATAAAAATAAAGCCCATGTATCAGCTTAGATTAACTAAGCCAATACACCTGCTTTATACACATTATAATCACTAAAATTAATGATACTATTTTACGTTTCTCTTTTTGATTTTCTTGATTCTTGATTTCGTGCTTGAAGCGTAGATTGCTAAACCGAATAGCGTTGCAACATACGGTATCATCTGGATAAACTCTCCTGGAACTCTAAGTGATTGGAGGTTGTTGGATAGTGCATCTGCAAAACCAAAGAATAACGATGAAACCATTGTACCAATAGGGGTTGCTCCACCCATTGCCTCAGCTGCAAGTGCAATAAATCCTCTACCAGCTGTCATGCCCTTTTGGAACATGGAAACATACCCCATGGACATATAGGCTCCACCAAAACCTGCTAATACACCACTTAGTATAAGACCAATATATTTAATCTTTTTAACAGATATACCTACAGAATCAGCAGCATGCTCGTTCTCACCAACTGCTCTAATCTGTAATCCAAGTGGCGTCTTATATAAGAGATAGAACACGAGGATAACGGCTATAAATGCAACATAGGTAAGTACATTATGTCCTGAAAATATATCACCTAATATAGGTATCTGTTCCAAAAGCGGAATATCAATCTTAGGCAAAACCTTACTATTAAGAGAAGATGAAACACCCTTGTCTTTTGCTACGACATAGAGCAAAAATACTGTTCCACCACTAGCCATCAAGTTAAGTGCGATACCCGATAAAATAATGTCTGTCTTTAAATTTAGTGCGAAATAGGCTAACAATAGACCTACGCAAGCACCGATAATAACTGCTGCTAACAAGCCAACCCATGCACTGCCTGACCAAGCACTCACAATAACACCTGTAAGAGCTGAAGTTAACATAATACCTTCAAGAGCAATGTTAATAACACCTGCTTTATCAGAAATTAATGCACCAAGAGCAGCAAATAGTATAGGTGTCGTTACCCTAAGAACTGCATATCCAAATGTTACTGAAAAGATAATTTCGAATAATTCGCCCATCTTATTTTGCCCCCTTTATGCTCATATTCTGTTTAGCTTCTTTGTATATTAATTTATGTTTGTATTTTGATAAGAAACTTTCTGCAACAATAAGTACAATGATAACGCCTTGAATGATGGCTACCACTTCACCCTGTACATCTGTTGTTCGTGACATTTGATCGGCACCAATACGTAAGTAAGCTAAGAATATAGCTGCTACTGGAACTGCAGCTGGGTTATTACGCGCAAGAATCGCTACGATAACACCATCCCATCCATACCCAGGCAATGATTGCCATGAAAAACGCTTGTACATACCAAGTACCTCAGTTGCCCCACCCATACCAGCAATGAAACCACCAATTACTTGAGATAATATAATAATTTTTGCTGTGTTAATACCAGAGTATTCAGCGAATCTTTTATTTTCACCCGTTACACGTATTGCATAGCCCCACTTTGTTTGATATAAGAAGTAGTAACATAACACAATCATAACGGCAACAATGATCAAACCAAAATGAACTCTTGTTTTAGGAATCAGACGCATTAAATTAGCTCCTGCTGGAAACTTATAAGAATACATAGCACCAGCATCTGGATCTCTAAAATGATAGTTAAGTAAATACATACCAATGAAGAATGCAATATAGTTAAGCATCAAGGATGATACAAGCTCAGTTGCACCCCATTTTACTTTTAAGATTGCAGGAATACTTAAAACAATTGCTCCCGCTACACCACCTAATAAGATAGCCACTGTTGGATGAATACCTGCTGGAAGTGCTACTTGTATAGCCACAACCATAGCTACAATTCCTCCAACAAAGAAACCGCCCTCTGCACCAAGGTTAAATTGCTTAGCTTTAAACATAATACTGATGGCAAGTCCTGTAAAGATCAATGGGATAGCCAACTCAATCACATTACCAAAATGTCTTACACTATCAATAGGACCATATAAAAATGCTTTTAGGGCTTCTAATGGTTGGCTACTAACAGAAAATATGAGTACAAATGCTATAGCTAATGCAATAAGAATAGCAAGACTTGTACGGATAACTTCAAATTTTAGATTCTTACGCATAGATAACCCTCCTAATCTCTTCTGCTGATTGTTTCTTAATACCTAACATATATAGACCTAATTCCTCTTCCGTAAGGGTCTTAGTGTCTTCAAAATATGCAACAATCTCGCCACCATACATAACAATTAAACTGTCACTAAGTTCCATTACTTCGTTAAGGTCAGCAGAAACTAAGAGAATAGCGCTCCCTTCGTCTCTAAGTTCAACAAGACGTTTACGAATAAACTCTGTGGCACCTACGTCAATACCACGAGTAGGCTGGTTAGCTATGAGTAGCTTAGGATCATTGGAGAACTCTCTTGCTACAACAACTTTCTGTATGTTACCACCTGAGAGCATACGTACCTTTTGATCTGAAGAGTCACATTTTACCCGATACTCTTTTGATAGTTTCTCGGCTCTTTCCTTAATACGTTTCATCTTAAGGAGTATGCCACCATTTAATTCTTTTGAATCATAACAATCTGAAATAACATTTTGTTCAATGCTCATATCACCAGCAACACCGTAAGTCATACGATCTTCAGGCACATGGGATGTCCCTAAGTTTCTGATTTCTTTAATCGTTTTCCTAGTCACTTCTTGATTTGTCACTTTGATGCTTCCTGAAGTTGGACGCTTTAAACCCGTAATGGATTCTACTAATTCACTCTGTCCATTACCTTCTACACCAGCGATCCCAAGGATTTCACCTTTTCTAACACTGAATGAAATGCCTTTTAATGCATCTTTTCCTAATTCATTGATGAATTTCAGATCTTTTACATTAAGCACGGCTTCCTTTGGGCTTGCATCGTCTTTTACAACACGTAAGACAACGTCACGACCAACCATTAATCTTGAAATATCTTCTTCTGATACATCACTTGTATCATGAACACCCATACTTTTACCGTTTCGCATAACTGTGATACGGTCACATAACTCTTTTACTTCATTTAGTTTATGTGAGATAAAGATAATAGTATGTCCTTTGTCTTTTAATAATTTAAGCTCTTTGAAAAGCTCAGTAGTCTCCTGAGGAGTAAGTACAGCCGTAGGTTCATCTAAAATTAATATCTTAGCACCTCGAAGTAACGCTTTAAGTATTTCCACTTTTTGTTTAATTCCAACTGGTATATCTTCAACTTTTGCTTTAGGGTCAACATGAAGATTATATTTTTCAGCAAGTTCCTGTGTGATACGAACAGCTTCGTCCATGTTAATGAAGATACCTTTTTTAGGTTCAACACCTAATACCATGTTCTCTGCAACGGTTAAAGAAGGAACTAGCATAAAGTGCTGATGCACCATTCCAATTCCATGTTCAATGGCAACAGTTGGTGACGTTAGGTGAATTTCTTTTCCTCTTAGAGTAATTCTACCTTCCTCAGGTGTATGAAGACCAAAAAGAATCTTCATAAGTGTTGATTTTCCTGCACCATTCTCGCCACATACAGCATGAATTTCTCCTTCTCTAATAGAGAAATTTACTCCGTCATTAGCCACTATACCACTTGGATAAACTTTAGTTATGTTCTCCATTTTAAGTAGTTCGTTTTGCATTTTTTATCACTCCATTAGATTATAATTAAGCGAATCCCATATCAGATCTAAGGTTAGATTAGATCCATGAAATTCTATGATTACTTAAGTAAAGGGCGCGTTTATTGACGAATCAATAAATGCGCACCCTTCTTATGAATAGATTAAGGTTTAACGGCGTTTTTGATTTCGTTAAGGGCGTCTGTATCCATTCCCATAGCTGTTGTTACTTTGATATCACCATTAGTGATTTTTACCTCTAAATCTTTTAACTCAGCTAATAAATCTTCAGAAACTAAAGGATTACCTTCAACAAAACCAATTGCTTTTTCTTTGAATCCAAGAACTTCTTCTTTACCATAAGGTGTATTGCCTTCCATGTGCATTTCAATCGCACGAAGTAATGCTTGGTCTACTCTTTTTAATACAGATGTTAAAATAAGACCAGCTTTTTCTGGATCATTTGTGAATAAGGCTGCTTGGTCAGAGTCTACTCCGATAGCATACTTATTTACTTCTTTAGCAGCATCAAGTTGTCCAAGACCAGCTTGTCCTGCAACATTAAATCCGATATCTACACCACTGTTATATTGAGCAAGGCATAATTCCTTTGCTTTTGCAGAGTCTTCAAAATTAGTTATATAAGATATAGCAACTTTCATATCTTTATCGGCATACTGAGCACCTTCAATATAGCCAACTAAGAAGTCATTGATTACAGGAATATCCATACCACCTAGGAAACCAATTAGTTTGTCTTCATTTGTTCTTTCAATACCAGAAGTTGTTATACGTGATGCTAGTACGCCTGCGATAAATCCACCTTCGTTTTGCTTGAAGTTAATGGAATATACGTTAGAGTAATCATCAGCAGCGTAATCTACAGCTGAGTCAAAGATAACATACTTCTTGTCTGGGTAATCAAGAGCTACTTCTTGTAAGTTTTCAACCATTTGCCATGTACCTAAGATAATAATATCCCAGTCTTGATCAGATACATCTTGTAATGTAGGTAACCATTTACTTGCGTCAAAGCCCATTTCAATGGTCTTTGTTTCAATTTTGTCACCAAATTGTTTTTCAGCTAATTTCATACCATTATCAGCTGAATCAAAGAAAGATTTGTCACCAAGTGCTCCGTTGATTAATAAAACTACCTTTAAAGGTTTTTCATCTGTTTTACCAGTATCTGTACCTGCATCTGGTGCTTCTGTACCAGTGTCAGGCTTGTCAGTATCGCCTTTTTTCTCACCACATCCAGTAAGAATCATAGACAATGTCATTGCAAGTGCTAAAATTAGGATTAATGATTTTTTCATCATTGTGTCCCCCTTTGTTAGATTTTTTTGTTATAAATTGTCATTTTCAGCAATTTAGAGTTACATTATACACCAAGCATTTGACATTTACAAGGATGGTAAAAGTGTCAAATTCAAAGTTTCTCTAATGGATATACTCTATCATGTATCCTATGAAACATTTGGACACATGATAGAGTATATCCAAGTTCAACTAAATGATTTTGACCCCATTACCAAAAATGAAACATCCGTTCTTAGTGTCATATTTCTAGGCTTTCTGGGCATTTCGACAGCTTGATGCTGTCCACTCAGATAGCTCATGAATATCAATATTTTCCATAGTGCGCACATAAGTGACGATGTTATCGTCAAATGGTTCAGTCCATTTCATAGGGATTTTATCTTTTCCAACCATGATGCCTATTGCTGTCATAATCTGTGCAGCATTACAATCAACATCGACACCTTCCATGGCTATGATGTGAAGGGTTTTGTCAAAATCACCATTACCAAACCATAAGGCAACTACTTCAGCTGCTGCATTTGGATAAGCATGAATCCAATTGTACCTTTCAAACTTCTTCTCACAATTACGCCAAGCTTCTTCCCAGTTACTTGCGCTTTCACACTGGTCAAGAGCGAATTTCACAACTGAATAATATTCACTATTGTCTGGGATCATACTGATTGTATCACATAGTAGTTCTTTTACATCTGTTCTTGTGAAGGATAATGCTACCAATATAGCGTTGAATATTTCACCAATAATACCATTATTGTAGTGAGATATCTGTCCATCAAGCCACGCTAGTCTTGCTGCTTCCCTTGGATTACCAGGTGCAACCATACCACATATGGCTCCTCGCATCTGAGCACCAATCCATTCACAATAAGGGTTACCATATAATCCACTCTCAGGAGGATATATACCATAACGAATATTTCGAAGGGCTACTTCTTCTGCTGACCATCCAGAAGGGATGAGGCCAATCCACTCATGGGCTATATCAATGGATGATATATCCATTCCTTTTTTTGAATGGGCTTTTAAAAACGCTAATTCAAAAGTGATATCGTCATTAAATGTATTTGGTTTTCTGACATAATCATGAATCTCACCAAACACATTTCGCAAGTTGTCCGTTGTATAACCTTCAATGGCTGTACCTAACGCACCACCAATGATTTGTGCCTGCCAGCCTACTAATATTTTGTCTTCAAAGTCCTTGGAATATACATCTACGGACTCTGGTTCTATAAAAGTAACAGCTTCTTCATATTGTTTCCAAGTTTTATAAGGTTTATAATGCCAATAAGAGGATGATTCATCCTTAATACTGGTATTTATGCTATGATATAATTTAGATGTTACTTGGTGTAATGTCACCATATCGTTATCTTGAAGCGCCTTTAATCCTTCTTCAATAATTTCCTCGTAACCTTCTACTAGATAGCCTCTATTTTCCATGGCTTGTACACCTGCAATAATAACACGTTCTGGTGCAGCTGAACCTGGTACAAAACTTCCCCAAAGAAGTTTTATCTTGTCATCTTCTGTTTTTCCAACCTCTGCCATTAAATCCCATTCTTGTTCATCTTCTTTAAGAATTTTTGGAATAGCTGATTGGATGAGTTCTTTTTCCATTTCCCAAGCTTTCACGATGTCTTACCTCCTGTTTACAAGCCATCTTTATATGTTTACCATATCTCCATGGTATCTTTAAGATGTATTAATTGCTTTGGGTCTACATATATCTTACCTTTTCTTACACTAACTAATCCTTGTTCCTTTAATTTTGTAATATTACGTCCAACGGTTTTAACACTTAATCCGAGTATATCTGCTATTTCTTGTCGCTTCATCTTGATGTTAACAACCTGTCCTGTTTCCATTTCACGATTAACATATTCAATAATGAATCGTCTAATCATATGAGCCGCTGGATAATAATGGGAATATCCTTGGTAACCCGAAGTATGACATAAACGATTGGCTAATTTCTTAGCAACGATCATGGTAATGTAATTATCTTCTTCTGTCCACTTTATAAAGTCTTTTCTCGGTACTCTTAACACAATGCAGTCGGTCTTGGCTCGATTGGTTACAACGGATTTTGACTCATTTGCTAACACTTCCATTTCACCAATAAAATCGATAGCCTTGTTGGTATCAAACACGTAGATACTACCATTGGCAAATTCATTAATCACATTTAATTCACCTTTACACAAAATATCCACATATTTAATCTCATCACCTTTTCCGATAACCGTACCATCTTTTTTAACCGTTTTTAAAACACATCGATCTTTTATTTCTATTGGCATACCACTAAGCATTTTCTTAAGACTAGGTTGGCTTTCTATAAGCTCTTGTAATAACATGTATTAGCACACTCCATATTAGTTTATCCTATCTTCTATGAAAAATGTTTATAATAACTAAAATTATTTCTTGAAATGGAAATGAAATTCATAACTTTTTTGTATTTACATCCTATGTTTTAGGACATTTGTTTATTTTCATTTCTATTATCTGCATTTATTCGTATTTAATTCACAATCAACTTGTACCTATTATAGCGAAATCATCTTTCATAAAAAAGGACACGTGTCTCTTTTCTTAATATCTTCTCTGGCATATTTTGTAATAGGTGAATATGTACACAATTTATAACTGTCTCTTCCATTTAATTTTTGTGTGAATAACCTATGTTTCCACCACATAAGCAAAGTGAGCCACCATTAGATTGCTATCCTATGCAATTGTATGGTGATTCACTTTATCTATTTTTTTCTAATATGTATATTGAATGTAACCTTTTATATAATCTAATGATAACATTCATTCTCTTTCACTTATGTTTAGGAAACGTTAAACTATACCTTAATATATAAGCCATTACTTAATTGTTACATATTTCCTTTGCACATGCAAGTTCTAAATCAGTACCTTTTAGTACTTCAATGGCTTTTTGGACATTAGATACTTTCATTATAACCGGTGCAATTTCACCAACTGCGTAAGCATACATATATTCAATACTTACACCAGACTCTGATAAAATACTCACTGCATGATACAATGCTCCTGATTGATGAGGAACCTTCAGGCAGATTACATCTGTTAAACTGACTGAGAAGCCTTCTTTTTTAAGTAAATCATGTGCTTTAACTGGATCCGCAACGATTAATCTTAAAATACCATACTCCGACGTATCTGCAACACTCAGTGCTGAGATGTTCATATCATGATTGCCTAGTACTTTCGTTACATCGGATAATCGACCGGACTTGTTTTCAAGAAAAATACTCAGTTGCTTAATAATCATTTTAGTTGCCTCCTATCTATGACGCGTTTTGCTTTACCTTCGCTTCGTTCGATGGTCTTAGGCTCCACCAACTTCACCTTTACACTGATACCTAAGGTACTTTGAATCTCGTGGGTAATTTTCCTTGTTAGGTTTTCTAACTGGCGAATCTCGTCGGAGAAGAAAACCCCATCGACTTCTACCCATACTTCTAAGGTGTCTAAATTATTATGTCTATCCACAAATAGCATATAATGTGGTTTCGTCTCACTGATCTCAAGAAGCACACTTTCAATCTGAGATGGGAATATATTGACACCACGTATGATTAACATATCATCAGAACGTCCTGTACATTTTTGCATACGTGTCATAGTTCGTCCACATTGGCATTTTTCATCATTTAATATCGTTAAATCTCTTGTACGATATCTTAAGATAGGAAGCGCTTCTTTGGTGATTGTGGTAAATACCAATTCACCTTCCATGCCTTTTGGTACACTTTTAAGTGATGTACTATCAATGGTTTCAGGTAAGAAATGATCTTCAAAAACATGAAGACCGTTTTGATAAGCGCACTCATTGGCTACACCAGGTCCAATGACTTCACTTAGTCCATAGATATCAATAGCTTTTATATGTAGTTTTTCTTCAATTTCCAGACGCATATTATGGGTCCAAGGTTCAGCACCAAATATACCAACTTTTAGATGAAGTTTACTAGGGTCTATACCATGTTCTTCCATAGCTTCTGCTAGGTATAAGGCATAAGATGGTGTACAAGCAAGTACCGTACTACTAAAATCTTGCATTAACTGTAGTTGCTTCTTTGTGTTACCACCTGATATAGGAATAACCGTTGCCCCTACTTTTTCTGCACCATAGTGTACACCTAATCCACCAGTAAACAAACCATAACCATATGCAATCTGTATTCTATCTTCTTTTCCAACCCCTGCACAGTGAAGTGACCTTGCAACAACTTCTGACCAGGAAGATAAATCACGTCTTGTATAACCTACAACTGTTGGTTTTCCCGTGGTTCCCGATGAGGCGTGAACTCTCACCACATCGCTCATTGGAACTGCGAATAAGCCAAAAGGGTAATTATCTCGTAGATCCTGCTTCGTTGTGAATGGTAACTTAGTTAAGTCATCCATACCTTTTATATCGCCAGGTTCTAAGCCAAACTCTTGCATCTTTTTTCGATAGAACGGCACATTATAATACACTCTTTCAACAGTTTCACATAAGCGCTTGCTCTGAAGATTTCTCAATTCATCTCGATTCATACATTCTATGTGTTCATTCCAAATCATTTCTAGTCCCTCCTCGGTATCTTAGCATTGGTTCAATAAATCTACTATCTGTTGAATTAAGCTACAGCTATAAAATATTAATCCAACATAAGGCTACCACATTAAAGCATTTACGTTAATATTATAGGATAATATAATGAATCAAGCCAGGGGTTAAAAACTTAACCCATTATATTATCCTGGAATATCTACCATCACATAATGTTTGATGGGATAACCTTATTCTTATCTATTGAACTTACATGTTCATACACGACTTTATCATAGGTTCAATAAATTGCTTTTACATAACTTTTATGATTCTTGTAGCTTCTTCTGTCTTACAACTTTGATGTTAGCTTCTTTTAAGCATTCAATCGCTTTTCCATCGTCGTCTACTTTTAGTAACATCATAGGCGACTGACCTTTTTGTATAACAAAAGAATACATATACTCGATACTGATATCGTTTTGATCCAATACCGATATAACCTCCGTTAAACAACCCGGTTCATCTTCTAAATCAATAGCCATGACTTTCGATAGATTGACAGAATAGCCATTATCATGGAGTAATTCTCGTGCCAAATCTGGCTTATCTACAATTAAGCGTAATATACCAAATTCAGGTGTATCAAATATAGAGATAGCTCTTACATCAATCTGATGACTTGACAAGATTTTCGTCACATTGATTAAACGTCCCTTTTTATTGGCTATAAGCACAGATAATTGATTAAGTAACATAGAATTCTCCCTTCCATAACCTTTATATGATTCTAATGGTTTTTATGCTAAAGCATAACCTGCATGGAATGCTTCAATGTTCACATCGATAGTCTTTGGTGGTACTGTTTGTTTAATAGCTTCTTCCCAATTCATTGCATCTACATCCATATTTTTAGCTAATAAGCCAAGTAATACGGTATTAACCACTCTAAAATTGCCAATCTTACGTGCTTCTGCAAGAGCATCCGCTACAATCACTTTGTTCTCATTTTGTTGTAATTGTTCGATGACATCATCTGGGTATTTAGCTGCACCAATGATGACAGGCATAGGGTCAATTTCTTGTGTATTAACAATCATAATACCGTCTTTTTTTAGGTAATGACGCCATCTCAGTGCTTCCATTTTCTCAAAAGCAACAATAATATCTGCTTTACCTATTTCTACAAGAGGTGAATATACTTTTTTACCATAACGAATATGGGTCACAACACTTCCTCCACGTTGGGACATACCATGAACTTCTGATAATTTTACATCATAACCTGAATGAATAGCTAAGTTTCCAAGTATACGACTGGTTAAAAGGGTTCCTTGCCCGCCTACACCTACAACTAATATATTTTTTGTTTCCATATTATTTAGCCTCCTTCACAATAGCACCGAACTTACAAATCTTTGCACATAAGCCACAGCCACTACATAAAGTGTCGTTAATCATCATCTTACCATCTTGTTTCTTAATCGCTGGACATCCGATGCGCATACACATACCACAGTTTTTACATTTTTCAAGATCAATGCGGTATGGAATACGTTTTGTTTTCTTATCTAATAGTTCACAAGGTGCACTTGCGATAATAACTGAAGGTTCTTCTTTTGCTGTTTCTTCTTTGACAGCTAACTCAACTTCTTCTGGCTTAAATGGATTCACTACACGAACATTAGTGATTCCAATGCTCTTAGCAAGATCAACAAGATTAAGAACATGAGTTGCTTCACCTTTTAATGTACGACCTGTTGCTGGGTTTTCTTGATGCCCTGTCATACCTGTAGTGGAGTTATCAAGAATCATAACGGTGGATATACCTTTGTTATAAACAATGTCAACTAGACCTGTAATCCCAGAGTGAACAAATGTGGAATCACCGATAATACCTACCCAATCTTTGATAAATTCTTTTCCACGTGCTTTTTCAATACCGTGTAACATACTTACACTAGCACCCATACACACACATGTATCGATACCTTCTAACGGTGGAAGAGCTCCAAGTGTATAACATCCAATATCGCCTGTGGCATGTTTCTTTAATTTATTTAATATGTAGTAAACACCTCTATGTGGGCATCCTGGACACATTACTGGAGGTCTTACTGGTAATTGCTTAGGTGTATCCAAATCTAAAGTATCCATAGCAATGTTTTCTTCTAATAAGTTAGCACTGTATTCACCTTGAACGGTTAAGACATCTTTACCAATAACGTCAATACCCCATGATTTTACTTGCTCTTCAAAGATAGGCTCTAACTCTTCTACAATATATAATTTATCCACTTTTTTAGCAAAATCTTCAATAAGTTGCTTAGGCAGTGGGTGAACCATACCTAATTTAAGAACACAAGCATGAGGTAGTACTTCTTTTACATATTGATAAGGTACACCACTTGTAATGACACCAACGGATGTATCATTCATCTCTACTGTATTGAGTACACATGTGCTTGCATCTTCTGCAATCTGATTCATACGCTTCTCAACAACCACGTGTTTAACCCTAGCCATGGCTGGCATCATAACATTCTTTTTAAAGTCTTTTTTATATTCTTTTAAAGGAACTTCTTTGCGGTCAGTCATCTCCACAATACTTTGAGAATGTGAGATACGTGTTGTTAATCTTACAAAAACAGGTGTATCGTATTTCTCACTTATTTCAAAAGCTTCTTTTACAAATTCTTTTGCTTCATGACTATCAGAAGGCTCAAGCATTGGTACGTGAGCTGATCTGGCATAGTAACGGCTATCTTGTTCATTCTGTGAACTGTGCATGCCAGGATCATCAGCTACCAAAATGACAAGTCCCCCATTAACACCTGTATAAGCTACAGTGAACAATGGATCTGCAGCAACATTTACCCCAACATGCTTCATAGCTACCATGGTTCTTGCACCACTAAAAGAAGAGCCAATACCTACTTCTAATGCCACTTTTTCATTAGGTGACCATTGAGCGTATATGTCATCGTATTTAGCTACAAATTCGGTTATCTCAGTACTTGGTGTTCCAGGATATGCAACTGCTACAGTAGCACCTGCCTCATATGCTCCTCTGGCAACAGCTTCATTACCAAGCATAAGTCTCTTATTCCCCATATTTAATCAATCCTTTCGTAAATTATAAGTAATTTCATACTACACGATATTATTTCCATCATTAAAAGTGCATATCTTCTACAATCTATGCACCATTAAAAATGACATGTAAAGCTAGAGAGTAAATATAGTACTTTTCGTACTAGAACATTCAACCATTTTTATAATTCTATTTTAACAGGTGTTGGGCATTTCGTCCATATATTCTTACATGGTTTAATATGGTTGGTAAAAGTGCCAAATTAAAGTTTCTCCACACCATTATCATGGTTGATACTTCTATATATTATCTGTTATCCTTAACTCTTTTCGCTTTTCCTTCAAAACGCTTGAGTGTATAAGGTTCTACTAAGGTAATCTTTGCTTCTATTCCAAGTACTGTTCGTAATTGATGGCGTATACGGTTTTGAAGTTCTTCTAATTTACCATAAGATTCTAGAAGGGTTGTGTCCTCTAATTCCACATGAATCTCCATCATATCCAAATAACCTTTTTTCTCGATAACAATCTCATAATGTGGTCCTATTTCCTTGGTTTTAAGAAGCACTTCTTCTATCTGAGATGGAAAAACATTCACACCACGAATAATGAGCATATCATCGGTTCGTCCTTCTATTTTTTCCATACGCACTAAGGTTCTTCCACATGCACATGGTTCATATAATAACCTTGTTATATCCTTTGTACGATAACGAATAAGAGGCAATGCTTCTTTGGTCACTGTGGTAATCACCAACTCACCCTTTTCACCTGGCGGTAATACATCACCCGTCTCCGGATTAATGATCTCAGGAATAAAATGATCTTCATTAATATGCATACCACATAGACATGGGCATTCTCCTGCTACCCCTGGACCAATTAACTCACTCATGCCGTAATTTTCTGTGGCCAACATCCCCCAACCTTTTTGTATTTGATGACGCATACCTTCCGTTGACCCTTCACCACCAAAAAGCCCCAACTTAATCTTCAAATCATTAACAGGATCAATACCCATTTTCTTAGCAACTTCCATCATATGTAACGCATAGGAAGGCGTACTCACTAAGACAGTTGTCCCAAAATCCTTCATCAGCATAATCTGTTTCTCTGTATTACCACTAGAAGCTGGTACCACCATTGTACCGGCTTTTTCCAAACCATAATGTAAACCGAACGCTCCAGTAAACAACCCATAACCAAAAGCAATCTGAGCAACATCTGTCCGATCTGCCCCTGCCATGGTTACTAACCTGGCAATAAGTTCACTCCACATATCAATATCATTCTGAGTATACCCTACTACTGTCGGTTTCCCCGTCGTACCCGAAGAAGCATGCACTCTCACAACGTCATCCTTAGGCACCGCAAATAAACCAAAGGGATAATTCTTCCTCAAATCCTCCTTCACCGTAAAAGGCAACCTAGATAAATCATCTAACGTTGTAATAGCCTCTGGCGTTAAAGATACCGCCTCCATCTTCCCCCTATAATAAGGCACCTTATCATAAATTCTCCTAACCGTCTCCTGAAGCCTATTTAATTGAATAGATGCCATCTCTTCTCTATTTATCGTCTCAACCTTTGACCAAACCATGTGGTCACTCTCCTTTCAACCCAATGACAGCAATGACAGAAGGGTAAAGTGTTATAATCACGCAGACCGACCGCTTCCCAGGGCAAGGCAAGTGAGTATAACATTTTACCCTGACAACCTACGATAGCCCCCATCTATACCCCTATCTCTTTTACATTGTCTATACATTCTATTTTCCAGTTTTTTCTTAACGTCAATTCAAAATCCTATACAACTTCTTCCATAACCTCCGGAAAAACATAACAAAGATGCTTTTCTTCATAACTTTCTGTAACAAGGCTAACCAACGTCATTGTAGCAATAGGAATAACAATAGCCATAGCCCCAATAGTTGGTATATAAGAACTCTTGAACCCATATTGCATCACACCATAAATAACAATACTTAATGCGGTTACCATTCCAGCCCATACTCCTTGCTTCGTTGCTTTCTTCCAATACAATCCTAATAAATAAGGCGCTAATAAACATCCCGATACAGCTCCCCATGACAGGGATGCTAAATTCAATATAGGACTATTCATGGTTGCCATCATATAGGATATGGCCACAAATACCACGCATAATATTTTTAATGCCCACATTAAAGTCTTATTGCTTACCGTTGGCTTCACCGTTTTTAATAAATCGATGGCAATAGCAGAACTGGATGCAAGGACTAAAGATGCCAAGGTGGACATGGATGCCGATAAGACTAATACAAGAATAATTGCCGCTACCACTTTGGGTAAGGTATCACTTATAACCAATGGAATAATCTGATCATATACAGGTGTTCCGTTGATGGTTGGACATTGATTACCAAGAATTAACCGACTCACACTTCCAGTAAAATAAGCACCTGTTGTAATTAGTAATGCAAATCCAGTAGATACCCATTTTGCTACACGTATAGAATCCTGGCTTTTAATGGTATAGAACTTGTGAACCATTTGAGGTAATCCCCAGCTGCCAAGACTTGTTAGGATAACCAAGGACAGAATCGGCACAATCCCTGGTGGTCCAATAGGTGAAACCAATGCCGGATTAATGGTTTTCAACTTAGCTACAGCCCCTCCAACACCTCCAACAGCAGGAAATCTTATGACAAAAAACAACATAAGAATCACACCAACAATCATGATACAACCTTGAACAAAATCGACCATGGTTGCGGCTACTAGACCTCCAGCAAACAGGTATAGCGCTGTTAAAACCATCATAATAATTAAAATAATATAGGTCGGAATACCAAATATCTCTTCAAATAGATAGCCAAGCCCCTTATAAACGGATGCTGCATAAGGCATTAAAAAAACAAAAATAATGGTTGCTGATACGATCTTTAAATTCTTACTTTTATAGCGTACCTCTAAAAATTCAGGCATGGTAGCTACATTCAGCCGTTGAGTCATTTCCCTTGTTCGCTTACCTAATACTTCCCATGCTAAATATGTACCAACAAATGTGTTTCCTATAACAATCCACATGGCAGATAGACCGAAATTCCATCCAATCTTACCTGCATACCCAATAAAAAGCACAGCTGAGAAGTAGGCTGTTCCATAAGAAAAAGCGGACATCCATGGTGGTATAGCTCTACCTCCTAAGAGATAACCCGATACATTCTGTGCTTTTCGTTTACTTAATAGACTAATGGTCATGATCATTATGATATAACCGATTAAAAAAGTAATATAAATCGTCATGTTAACCCCCTCCAATATGATATTTATTCGCACTTTACACTTCACCACTTTTTTGTAATATGACTTTAAAGCATTAAACTGTTTGGGTAAGAATAAAGCGCTAAATAATTAGCGCAATATGTTCTGTCACGAATACATTTACATCTATTATACACCATATTCATGGGATGTCAATTATAGAAAATAGAATCTAATCTATCCTAAATTCAAGATTTTCAAGCCTATGATAAAAGTTACCTTTATGGGCTTTAAAATGCAATACCGTATAGTCTGGATCATTAATGCCTTCACTATAATATGCTTCGGCACCTTCAAACCATAATCTTTTACGAGATGCTTCATCCCGGGTTACCTCTATATGACCAACTAACATTAATCCCATAAAGTTTTGCTCATCTACATAGTAAATACAGGCTTTTGGGTTCTTAAGAATATTTGCTACTCGCTTAGAAGATGTATTCGTACTAAACCAGATCTCTTTCAATCCCTCTGAGCTAACATTTAGCATGGCTTTAATATTAGGATACCCCTCTTGATCATATGTACCCAACATAGCTATTTTAGAGTTCTTGACCAACTCCAATGATTTTTCAATTGCATAACCCTTCTCCATTATCAATTCCTCCTACTTAATCCTTATTTTAGTTAAATAATCTTACTTTATATTTTTTAGTTGAAAACCTAATTTATTGATCATATCAATATCATCTGGTATCTTATTTCCAACAGATGTAAGGTAGTTTCCAACTAATGCTGCATTAACACCTGCTCTAAAACCTTTTTCCTGATGCTCCCCTAGTGCCATGCGACCACCTGCATAGCGAATAAAGGATTTCGGTAATATCAGTCTAAAGATAGCCATGGTTCGTAATATGGTATCTGGTGCTAAAATCTCTTTATCAGCATAGGGCGTTCCCTCTACTGGATTAAGGACATTAATGGGAATTGATCTTATGCCTAGTTTCTTGAGATCATATGCCATATCAACACGATCTTCACATGTCTCTCCCATACCAATTATACCACCAGAACATACTGAAAGCCCAGCTTTTTGTGCTATTTTTATGGTTGTAATACGGTCATCATATGTATGGGTGGAACAGATTTCTTTATAATAGCGTCTACTGGTTTCTAAGTTATGATGGTAAGTTCTAACACCTGCTGCTTTTAACCTCTTAGCTTGCTCTTCATTCATAATACCGAGAGAAGCACATAATCGCAGACTAGGTAGTTGTGCTCCCAATTCCTTATATATAGCAATAATATCATCAAAATCTTTTCCAGCTAAACCTTTTCCACTTGTCACCAGTGAAAAATGATCCACGCCAAAGCTACTGTTTTCTTTGGCTCGCTTAATAGCTTCTTCTGTGGAAATTAAAGGATATTCTGTTATGCCCGTTTTATAATGAGCAGATTGGGCACAATATTTACAATCCTCACTGCATTTACCTGATTTTGCATTCATGATGGTACAGAGATCCACTTTTTTACCCATATAATGTTCCCTTACTTTATTAGCTGCATCAAATAACGCATTTGACTCCCATGATTGATAGATGTGAAGAGCTTCTTCCTTGGTAAGTGTATAGCCTTCTAATATTTTATTTATTATGTCTTTCATTATGATATCTCCTTATCTATATACGTTGACTAATCGCTTTTATACACATTCATGATTGACTTAACTTAGTTTAATTATAGGTAAGGCTCACTGCTTTGTCAACCAATGATTATCCTTGGTTAACATATGTGTGTTATGCCTATTAACAACTAATTTTCAAGTCTATTTCTGTCTTTACATCTTTCATATGTCTATCTGTGCACTACAAATGTATGTATTATATAAATACTACATCTTTTGTAATTTGTATTTGACACACAGACATTTATTAACTATACTAAACGTAAGAGATAGGTGGAATGATACCCATTCAACCTAAACGAAGTTTCTATTATATCCTTGAAAGGAGATACTCCTCTTGACAACAACTATAAATAAGAAAACCATGCATGCTTTGGTAAAAAAATCGCCTGAAAAGGGCTTGTGGCTTGAAGAAGTACCTATACCTGAAATTGGTAGCACCGACGTGATGATAAAAATAATGAAAACTTCCATATGTGGCACAGATGTACATATCTACAATTGGGATAAGTGGGCAAGTGAAACCATTCCTACACCTATGGTGATTGGCCACGAATTTGTTGGACGAATTGTAGGTTTTGGCGATCATGTAAAAGGCTTTAACATGGGCGACCTAGTTTCTGGAGAAGGTCATATCGTTTGTGGACATTGTCGTAACTGTCTAGCTGGAAGGCGTCATCTATGCATTAACACCAGTGGTGTTGGTGTTAATCGTTCTGGTGCTTTTGCAGAGTATCTGGTTATACCCTCAACTAATGTTTGGCTATGTGATGACACTATCGATACGGATGTACTCAGCTGCTTTGATCCTCTTGGTAACGCAGTCCATACAGCCCTATCTTTTGACTTAGTAGGTGAAGATGTCCTTATTACAGGTGCTGGTCCTATTGGCATCATGGCATCTGCCATTGCTAAAAAGGCTGGAGCAAGACATGTGGTAATTACAGATGTCAATCCCTATCGCTTAGACCTTGCTAAAAAGATGGGTGTTGTCACCGTAGACGTGACGAAACATACCATTAAAGATGCTATGGATAATCTTGGAATGAAAGAAGGTTTTGATGTAGGTCTTGAAATGTCTGGTAATGCTCGTGCATTCAATGATATGTTAACCCATATGGAACATGGTGGCAAAATTGCTATGCTGGGAATTCAAGGTCCTGATACCACCATTGATTGGAATAAAGTTGTCTTCAATGGCATAACCATTAAAGGTATCTATGGTCGTGAGATGTTTGAGACTTGGTACAAAATGACATCTATGATTCAGTCAGGACTCGATATCTCTACTGTGATCACTCACGGCTATCATTATACAGAATTTGAAAAAGGTTTTGAAGCCATGAACTCTGGCATGTCCGGTAAAGTTGTTCTTAATTGGGAAGATTAGAAGAAAGGAAGGAAACTCATGTATAATTTTGCAAAAGAAATATATGATAATCAACTGAAAGAAATAAAAGATAGTGGCTTATGGAAAAATGAGCGTATCGTCACAACACCTCAAAGTGGTAAAATCAATACATTGGCTAAAAATGAAGTGCTTAACTTCTGTGCCAACAACTATCTTGGTTTGGCTTCTCATCCAGAAGTGATCGATGCTGCAAAAGCTAGTTATGATCAATGGGGTTATGGTATGTCCAGTGTACGATTCATTGTAGGTACCCAACAGATTCATAAAGACCTTGAGAAAAAAATCTCTGAATTTTTACAGACAGAAGATACCATTCTCTATTCCTCTGCTTTTGATGCTAATGGGGGGTTATTCGAAACGATCTTAACAGCTGATGATGCCATTATCAGTGATGAACTCAACCATGCAAGTATTATTGATGGTGTGCGTCTATGTAAAGCTAAACGTTACCGTTACCTTAATAATAATATGGAAGATTTAGAAACACAGCTTCGTGAAGCAGACGACAACGGTGCAAGAATCAAACTCATTGCTACGGATGGTGTCTTTTCCATGGACGGTATCATCGCTAACCTTCAAGGCATCTGTGATCTAGCTGAAAAATACAATGCTATGGTTATGGTGGATGATAGCCATGCAACAGGTTTTGTTGGAAAACACGGTCGTGGTACCCATGAATATCGTGATGTGATGGATAGAGTGGACATCATTACAAGTACACTAGGTAAAGCTCTGGGTGGAGCAAGTGGTGGATTCACCAGTGGTCGTAAAGAGATTATTGATCTCCTTCGTCAACGCTCAAGACCTTACTTATTCTCGAACACCTTATCGCCTGCTATTACAGCTACGTCTCTTACAATCTTAGATATGCTGTCAACTTCTACAGCTCTAAGAGATAAGTTAGAAGAAAACACTGTCTATTTTAGAGAAGGTATGCGTAAGGTCGGTTTTGATATACCTAAAGGTGAACATCCTATTGTGCCTATTATGTTAGGTGATGCAGTGGTTGCACAGAAAATGGCTGAAAAGATGTTAGAAAAAGGCATCTACGTGATTGGTTTCTACTATCCTGTTGTACCTAAAGGCAAAGCTAGAATTAGAACCCAAATATCAGCTGTTCATAGTCAAGAAGATTTAGATAGAGCTATTGGGGCTTTTGCAGAGGCTAAGAGTGAATTAGGTGTATAGCCCTTAATAGGATCGATTAACTATCCTTCATGATTAAATAAATAAAGGGATGCCATGTTACTGATTTAAAATATAATTAAAATCAGTGATATGACATCCCTATTATCATGTTTTAGTTATACACACTCCGTTTGTATCTGCAACCATCTTTGTTCATCTTCTGAAAGATAAGGTGATAATTTATCATATACTTCTTGATGGTAGTTATTAAGCCATTCTTTTTCTTCTATTGAGAGCAAGGATACATCGATACCTTTTAGGTCTATTGGGCAATAGGAAATGATGTCAAAGGCCATGAAACGTCCATTCTCGTTGTTAGCAACTTCTGTCACTAAGATAGAGTTTTCTATTCGTATACCATATTTATTTTCTTTGTAGATACCTGGTTCGTTTGTTAGGAGCATGCCTTCTTCTAGGACAACATCATCCATTTCCTTACGAATTCTGGCTGGTCCCTCATGAACCCCTGATAGATAACCTACAGAATGCCCTGTTCCGCACTTATAATCCATATAGGCTTGCCATATGGGTTGTCTTGCAATAATATCAAGATTCGTACCTGTTGCACCATATAAGAATACAAGGCGATTAAGAGCAATATGTGCTTTCAAAACAAGGGTAAAATCACGACGTTCTTCTTCTGTTAGATCTCCTAATACAATCGTACGTGTGATGTCTGTTGTACCATCATAGTATTGCCCACCAGAATCAATAAGGTAGAGACCTCTAGGTTCTAATACTTTTGCCGTCTCCTCTTCTGCTTTGTAATGCATCATAGCCCCATTCCCCTCATAGGCAGATATGGTATCAAAGCTATCTTCAATATAGAGGGCTTGTTGTTTTCTATTGGCTCTTAATTGATCAGCAGCTGTAATCTCTGTGAGTTTTTCACTATGGACTGCTTTTTCTAACCAGTATAGAAACTTAACGAGGGCTACACCATCTCTTATTTGACAGTTCTTGAGATTCTTTATTTCCGTTTCATTCATTCGAGCTTTCATCATCATGGTTGGCTCATGTGTTTCTACATGATCACTGGACTTGTGAATTTTACTCCGTAATGCATGGTTGAGTTTAGATGGATCATAGATAACCGTTACTTTTTCTGTAGCGTTGTAGATATCATCAAATATTGAGTCATAAGGTTTTATAGTGACCGATTGTTCTACAAGATTTTTTCCAACATCATCCGGTATTTTTTCTGAATGGGTATAGAGAATAGCCTCATCCATGGTAATCATAGCATAGGCATAGGTAACAGGTGTAAAGGCTATATCGCCCCCGCGTATATTGAATAGCCATGCAATGTCATTGAGAGAGCTCATTAAATAAACCTCTGATTTTTTCTTAGTCATAACGTCACGGATGGCATCGATCTTTTCTTTTGTAGATAGACCAGTATATTCTATGTCGTGGTAAAAGATAGGTGTCATGGGAACTGAAGGACGGTCAGTCCATACCCGATCAATTAGGTCAAAATCCCCTACAAGTTCAATAGTATCATTGGCTATTTTCTCCTTAAGACTTCTTACATCATTAACGGAGAAAAGTCGCTGGTCGAAGCCAATACGCTGACCAGATTGTATGTGTTCTTTTAACCATTCTTGGTAAGTGGGTACACCTGGGATATTCATTTTGTATAATGCCACTTCACTATCACTAATCTGACGACTAGCTTGAATAAAATAACGTCCATCAGTCCATAGACACGCTTCTGACAAGGTAATGACTACCGTTCCAGCAGAACCTGTGAATCCTGATATGTAAGCTCTACTTTTATAATGTTCTGCAACATATTCACTTTGATGTGGGTCAGCACTGGGAATAATATAGACAGATAAGCCTTCTTTCTTCATTTCTTGACGTAATAATTCAATGCGTTCATTCACCGTATATTGATTACTCATTATCACAACATCCTCTCTCTCTATTCAAATATCTTTAAACACATTGTATCAAAAACTCTAAGCCATGAATAGTCTTTATGGAAAGACTATATTATAAAAACTAAGTTTAAAAAAACATTAATTTTTATTAGATATAAGCCCATTAATTTACTAAATTATAACTCATAATAAAGCTAGCCCTAACACAGTTTTCTAGGACTAGCTATAGCTTCTTTATAAACACTATGGCGCACTTAGTATTTCATGTTTAGAGTAGATTGAGTAACATCTCAATATCCTCTTTTATCATGTTTACCCCACCTCTAAAGAACGTGGCATCTGTAAGATCAATACCAACACTTTGACCAATGTCGTAGATAGAGTTCTTGCCTGTTGCTCTTAGTAATGTATCATATTTTGGTAAGAAACTAGTCCCTTCTCTTTCATACATAGCATATAAACCTTTTGCAAATAAGAGACCAAATGCATAAGGGAAGTTATAATAATTTCTATTCACATAATAATAATGTACTTTATTGACCCACATATAGGGGTTGCTATATGTATGGTCTATTCCCTCACCATAGGCTTCCTTTTGAGCAGAGACCATAAGGTCATTAAGTTGATTAACAGAAAGTGTCGATTGCTCTCGTTGTTCAAATAATGCCTCTTCAAAAAGGAATCGACTATAAATATCCATGATAATGCCTACATACCTTGTCACTTGATCATTCAGTATAGCAAAGCGTCTCTGATCATCCCAATTTGCCAAAGCCGACTTAATAATAATGGTTTCACAGAACGTAGATGCTGTTTCTGCTATTGGCATGGTATAATCTCTATTGAGTAGTTGTTCCTCTCTCAGACAATGACCATGATAGCCATGACCCAACTCATGTGCAAGGGTAATCACATTGGAAAGTGCCCCGTCAAAATTCAATAATACGCGACTTTCACCTATTGGAAGGTTGGAGCAGAATGCTCCTCCTCTTTTACCTGCTTTTGGCTCTACGTCAATCCAATTTTTAGCAAAAGCCATTTTAGCAAAATCAGCTAAGTCAGGGTTAAAAGAGTTGAAATTATCATATACGATTTTCTTAGCATCTTCGTAGCTGACCTTCGTCTTATCTTCTCCTAATGGTGCATAGAGATCATACCAAGGGATGCCATTTTCATGTCCCAATACTTCAGCTTTTTTCTTAAGAAACTTACGTATAAGTGGCAATGCCTCTCTCATGGCTTCTAATAAAGCATCTAAAATGCTTCTATCCATTCTTGAATAAAAAAGTGTCATATCAAGTGGCGAAGAGAACGCTCTTAATCTTGTCTGTGTAATAGCTTCCCCCTTAATACCGTTAATGCATGCAGCCATGGGGAGTGTTATCTTCTCATAAGCTTTTAACTCGCTCTCATAGGCACGCTTACGTACACTTTTATCTGGCGAATAAGCCATATTACGTACGGCACTTATGGGTTTCGTTTCTTTTTCTAGGCCATAGACAGCTGGCAAGTCAACTTGAAGGGTTGATAGTAATTGCTGATGTAACTTAGTCCATGCCGTTGAACCTGTATTTTTCATCTTGGCTATAATAAGTTCTGTTTCGCTATCTAGACTGTGTTGATGCTTGGCTACCATTTCTCGAAGTATGTAACCATGTTCTTCTAATAAAGTTGCCGATGTTAGAATTTCATCTAAATCATCAAGTTTACTTAAATAATCTTGAAACATGATCTCTAGCTCTGTAATATCTGGTTCTATAGCCTCAATCATGTTCAGTTTTTCTTGAGCAACTTGATTCATTGTGTCTGTGGCAGATTGCAACCGTGCAAAACTTTCATATCGATCAGCTTTAAATCTAATTGCGGTTATTTCCTTAATTATATGTATGATCTTATCCGCATCATTAAGTCTCTTATTGTCTATATTCTCCTCGAACCATTTCTTTAATGTCTTAACCTCTTGTTTTACGCTAGCAAGGTCTTGTTCCATCTTTGGGTCCTCAAAAGATGTATAAAGTGATGTTAAATCCCAATGTGTACTCATTATCTATCTCCTTTCATACCTGAATCTAATGTTGCATAACCTCATTATAAGTTAAATGAAGTATTTTTGCTATAGCTATATCATGATCCATCACTCTTAAACATAATTGTAAAAGCCACACCTTCTTCTGTATTATGCATATAGTAGTTTAAGTGGTGGTTATCAAGAATGATTTTAACAATACCAAGTCCAAGTCCGTTCCCTTTGATCTGATCATTTCTTGATTTATCTACTCTGTAGAAGGGGTCAAAAACGTGTTTCAACTCTTTTTGGGGTATGCTTATTCCTTGATTTTCAATTGTAAATTTAAAACCCTCTTCTACCTCACATAGTCTGAGCATTATTTTTTCATGCTGCGGCGAGTATTGAATAGCATTCATACATAAATTTTCTAGAACCTTTTTCATGGCATTCTTATCGATGGTTACAAAAACATCGTCTAATAAATCTAGTTCAACCTTTTGATTTTTTTCTCTACTAAGATGTACGATATTATTATAGGTTTTATAGATCATTCTTGTAAGGTCTGTTTGCTCTAATGAAAGATGATAAGATTTTGAATTAAATTTTGTTAATTCGAGCATCTCATTTAATGTATGACTTATTTCATCCACACTTTCAATGACATAATCCATGTGATCTTCTTTATCATAAATACCATCTTTAATAGCTTTTAAGTATCCTTTTATAATGGTTAATGGTGTTTTTAGGTCATGGGAAATATTCATCAAAAGATTTTTCTGGTTTTTTTCAATCTCCAAACGTTCTTCGTATTCTTGCTTTAATTTATCATTAAAATCTTCAAGAACTTTGATTTTATTTTCTAAATTGATAGAAATACTGTTTAATGCATCTCCTAATTCCTCAAGTTCATCTCTAGAATGAATGGTAATATGTTGACTAAAATCTTGATTAGCAATAGCTTGTGCACCTTTTTTCATCTGCAATATGGGTTGTATAATTGTCTTAGAATAGTTAATGACGACGAGTATAACCATTATAATTGTAAATATAATGATATATTGATTAAAATTATTCAGGAGGGCAATGATCTCTTTTGATTGATTCATAGAAATAGATGCGATCAAATAACCTTCATTCGCGTCTTCAACTGTTATTAAATATTTTCCATTTTCTCCATCAAGGACTTGGGTACCTTTTGCAAATCCTAGGGATTGATTGTTCATGATCATATTCCACAGTAACATCTGGTGATTCATACTGATATTTCGATTATTTGTAAATTGAATGACTTTACCTGTTACATGAAAAGTCTCTGCTCTGATCTCGTTCAAGATGTCCATATCTTCAATATTATCGGTTATATAGACTCTGCTATCCATGATAAAACTTCTTTCAACATACTGATTATCTATTTTCATTGATTCAATATAAAATTTCTCATTATCCATCATCTGTAAAACGTCTGCTTCTATCCGACTACCTATCTGCAGTATATCGTTATCCATAGGGTTAGATTGTATGGTAAGGGTAAGTTGTTTCTTATCATCTGTCTCAACAGTAATGGTATTCTCAGTTAATAAATTACCTGCTATAGGTTGTAACTGCTTATTCAAATATACTAAAAGGATTTTGCTGTTATCCGATAACTCGTAAAGTCTATCGTCAGTGAGATTTTTATCATCTAGGGCTGTTTGGAATTGCTTTAATTTTTTGTTCAAAATCTGTGTTTGATGTTTCTTGTAATAAACATCAAAGAACACATTTTGAAAGATAAATTGACAGAAAAAAACGAGAGCAAAAATCAATAAATTAATGATGATTAATTTACTTCTTAGATTTAAATTTTTCATTTAATCCTCCTCGAATGAATACCCGACTGAAAAAATAGTTTTGATCAAATAGGCTTTATGTTGTAGTTTTTTTCTCAATTTTCTTATTTGTGTATCCACCACACGATCACTACCAAAATAATCGTAGCCCCATATTTTATTAAGTAGTTCATTTCTTGAGACAACTTTATTTTTATGGATAATAAAATACTTTAAAATAGCATATTGTTTAGGTTCTAATTCAATCTCTTCACCATCAACCCATACTTTTCTTTTAAGAAAATCAACATGCAATCCTTGTATATCCAACATATCTTCTTTGTTTTCTTTTGAATACATCTTGAATCTTTTAAGAAGTAATTTGGATTTTATGATGAGGATCTCAGGATTAAAAGGTTTCGTTACATAATCATCAATTTTATAGGAATATCCTTTTATCTGATCTTCATCATCACTTCTTGCTGTCACCATGATAATAGGAACATCCGATGTTTTTCTTATACGATTGGCTATTTCAAAACCATCTATTCCAGGTAACATGACATCAAGTATGACTAATTGAACGTCTTGAGAATTGAAGGCTATATAGCCTTCAATTCCATCACTTTCTAAGGTTACTTCAAAACCTTCATTAATAAAGTAATCTTTCATTAATGTTCCAATTCGATAGTCATCTTCAATTATTAGAACCTTATACATATCATCACCTTATTTTTCCACTAAGTGATACATACCGTCTTTTTCAACAAATTTGGCATCGTAAATTTGGACTTGTTTGGTCTGAACAGTTAGCATAGTATTATTTATTTCAACATCTTGTTTAGGAATCATAATATAAATCATTGAATAAATATCTTCACTTTCATCCATAGTACCTACTGATAAGACACGGGCATTTCTTAGTAATATTCGGGTGTTCCCTAGACGCATTTCTCTTGACATGGAATCAATTGTCATATCATTATTATTGTATTTATAGTGTATGCTCTCATCTGTAAATGAAACATTACCATTTTCTTCATATTTAGCGTAGACAGGTATTCTTATTTTAACATAATCATCACTTTTTAATTTATTCGTTATATCATCTACTTTTGATTTAATTAATAGATTTATCTTATCATATTGGCTTTTAATTTCAAGAGCTAATTTCTTGTTACCTTCATTTTCAACATACCCATATTGTTCAAATAAGTATTTGACAGGGTTATCATAACCTAATTTGCTCTCTTTACCTAAATCATAGATGAGTGCATATGCCATTGATCCAATGCTGTAATATTCTTCATCCTTGTTAACAGATTCACTACCCATTTTATAATCATCCGAATCCAAATATAACTCTTTTGCCTTTTGATTAATGGATTCATCCGTCTTTTCCTTGCCTTCTAGAATAGCTAAAGCTTTATATTCATAATATCGTGCTTGACCTTCAACTCTATCATACTCAGCATTTTTTTTGTTAGCATCATTTATATCTAAATATTTTTTGTAGAAGTAATTTGCTTTTTTAATAGCGTCTATTTTTTCTACTTCATTATCTGTTTCAAGAGCTTTTTTATACAATTCCATCATTTGTGCTCTATATTGACGTGCTTCATATTGAACAGGATATTCTGTAGCTCTTGTTCCACCCATTAATTCTTCAACCGTTTTCATATTACTATCTATTTTCTTTTGTAAAACTAAATGAACAGCTTCATGGACAATGCTTTTTATTAAGCGATTTTTATTAGGCGCTCCATAAGCAAAGAAATCAATATTAAAAATATACGTAGGCTTATTATTAAATTGAATAATATTAAATACTTGAACCAAAAGACTATTATCCTTGAATGTATCCGTGGAATATTCCACTAGCTCATCTTTTTTACCGTATTTTTCATCTTGACTATTAATTAAGTAAGCCGTGTGAAGCGTATTGCTTACCAATAGAATTTGCATATTTTTCATATCGAATGCTGAATCTATTCTATGAGCATTGTCAACAAGTATTGTTCGAATATCTTTACTAACCGTTGGAAACATGTCTTTCAATATCTTCTTCTGACCATCACTCATGGAATTATTCATCATAGAATCCATTAATCCTTCATCTCCTGTATCCATTAAAACCGTTGAACCCTCAGGAACACTAACCCCTTCTGGTACTAATACTGTTTTTCCTTCCACACCTTCCATTCCTATCTCAAAAGCTCCTTCAGGTATAGATGTTCCTTCAGGTAAAATAACAATTTTCCCCTTCATGTCTTCTAGCTCATTATTTGGCTCCTGTGTTTCTTCTATCTTCATTGAACCTTTTTCTTCTATTGAACCCTTTTCTTGTTCGCCAGTTACTTGTGCTGTCTGATTCTTTTTATCTGTTTGGTTCTTCTTTTGACATCCTACTGTATTGAATATCATCATACTTATTATAATAAATACACCTAGTTTTTTCATATTCATTCATCTCCTTCATAAAATCAAATCTTTGTTTTAATTTCTTCTTAATAGTTCTATAGGTGATAATTTAGATGCTTTCGTAGCTGGAATCATGCTGGATAGTAAACTAACGACTATACCAACAACAAGAGCAATAGCTATTGTTAGAACATTTGGGTTATATATAGGATAGTTCATGGATTTCATTGCTACTGGATTAATAACTAAAAACATACCAAGGGATAATAAGACGCCTACTGTTGACGCTAATGTTCCTAGTAGTATTCCTTCAGTTATAAATATTTTTTTAATATCATTCTTGGTTCCACCAATAGATATAAATAAGCCTATTTCTCTCTGTCTTTCTAATACACTGATAAATAATATGATACCTATCATAAGGGCTGAAATAAATAAAATGAGTAGTGCTGCTCCTAAAACAATAAGGTTAAAATTCTTAAATATCTTCGTTAAGCCTTTTAAAATATCCGATGGTCGAACAATGATATAGGATTTATTATAGGCTTTATATACCTCTCCAATAGTTTCTTTATTCTTTAAGTAAACGCTCATTTTATTAGTTGGAATCGTTACATCTTTACCTAGGAATCTGGATCGCCTTACAACCTCTTTCTGTGTATTATAAGGTAGATATGCATAATCTTCTCCAATAAGGGTTTTTTGTGTAATGCCTGTTATTGTTAGTGCTTGATTATCCCAACGTGATGGATAGTTATTGAGATCGTCAATAGCTAAGAATTTTGCTTCTATTTTCTTACCTATTAATTCTTCCATATTGCCATTTGGAGTTATTTTCTTAGCAATATTATAGGATAGGGCAATTTCTTTTTTGCCATCCAGTGGTAGCTTTCCTATCAGTATTTCTGGTGTGGTATACTCTTTTTGATAATCTTTCTGAATGATGGATTGAACTTTGAACTTTAATTCTTCTTCTTGATTCAATTGGTATTTGGCATGTAATACGTATTCATCCTGAATAAGCCTTATATTTTTATTTTTTCTTAGCTCAAAATAGTCCTTGGATGATAGAGCATCTTTTTTAACAAATGTTAACTTTTTATTATCAATAATACGTTTATTGGCATATTCAGAATAACTTTTTATACCATTACTGATACCTAATGCAATGGCTAAACTACAAATACCAATAATCATACTGATGGATACTAGAAAGTAACGCCATTTTCTTTCTATAAGTCGTTTCCAAGATAGTTTGAAAGCCGCTTTTATATCAAAACTACGTTTTTTTACAGCTTGCTTTTCACTATTTTCTGTTACTACTTGTTGTACCATTTCATCCTGAATAACTTGACCATCTTTTAATTCAACAATTCGTGTAGCATGGTCTTTTACTTCATAATCATGGGTAACAACTATTACTAATTTCCCTGAATTAGCGATATCTTTTAATAAATTAATCACTTCAGCAGATGTATGGGTATCAAGAGCTCCTGTTGGTTCATCTGCAATAATGACTTCTGGGTTTTTCACTAGGGCTCTAGCAATAGACACTCTTTGTTTTTGTCCACCAGATAGTTCGCTCGGTTTATGATTTAAGTGTTCACCCATTCCTACATTATGTAGAATTTTCGTTGCACGTAATCTTTTTTTCTTGTAGTCAATAGCATCCATTGATAAACCAAGCTCAACATTTTCGACTACGGTTAAATGCTCCATTAATTGAAAATCTTGAAAAACGAAACCTATTTTATCTTTTCTACAATTAGCCATCTCTAAATCTGAAAAATCGGCTATATTATTATTATCTATATGTATGGAACCTTCTGTAGGCGTGTCAAGTCCAGCAATAATATTTAATAAAGTAGATTTTCCTGAGCCAGACTTACCAAGTATACACACAAATTCACTTCCTTGAAATTCTAAATTAATATCATCTAAAGCTTTCAAAGGCTTTTCTTTTTCTGGGTTGTATATTTTTGTAATGTTTTTTGTTTGTATCATAATGCCACTTCCTTTCTTGGCTATAGAATACACACAAGTTGTTAATATAATATCTAAAAGATGTGTTTTTTTTGTTAACATCGTATTCTATAAGGTAGAACAAAAAGATAAATCGAATATTGTTACATAATAAAGTAGGGACAAACTCTCGGAGTTTGCCCCTACTTTATTATTTTATATTTACTATGAACTTTCAAGTTAAAACAATTACTTATATACGTAACTTCTCTTTATCTATTTCTTAGATTCACAAGTACTCTCTGAAGGGCATCCGCTACAACCACTACAGTGTTTCCCTGCTTTTTTATCACGATACATTTTATATAATGCTAATCCTACTAAAAGAATAACAATACCACCTGCAATGAAGTCTCCCATTAGGCTATCTCCTTTTGTCGTCGGCTCTTACTAATACCTGCTACTCCTTCATCCTTATTTCGTCGAATAAGTGTTACTAATAACACAGCCACAATAACTAAGATGATAATAGATGCTACAAAGCCTTCTGCAAGCTTACCATATGCAATTAACGACCCAATCTGATTCACTAATAATGCAAGAACATATCCTACTCCAAATTGTACTGAAATTGCTGCCCATAACCATTTTTTCGATCCCATCTCTGCATTCATGGCTCCAATAGCTGCAAAACAAGGAGGCGTGAATAAGTTAAAGAACATATAGGATAGTGCACTTACTGCTGTTAAACCACCTGCTGTCATAAGTACATTGGCACTGCCTGGTGTACTTAGTAATGATTCTGCATTGTCACCGAATAAGGCAAAGCATACTGCAAGCGTTGCAACCACATTTTCTTTAGCAATAAATCCTGTAACGGATGCTGCTGCAAATTGCCAAATTCCAAATCCTAGTGGAATAAATAAGAAAGCTACAGGCTTTGCAATAATAGCTAACATACTGGAACTTACCCCTTCATCTCCAACAAGATTAAACCCAAAGTCGAAAGATTGTAGAATAAATACAGCTGCATTACACACTAAGATAATTGTACCAGCTTTTATAATAAATCCTTTTGCTCGATCAAACATCGAAAGAATTGCTCTTTTAAAACTAGGTAAACGATATTCTGGTAACTCAATCATAAAATAATTCATTTCTGTATCTGCTTTTGTTATTCGCTTAGCTAATAGACCAACAAGAATAATTAATGTAATGGCTACAAAATAAGTGATAGGTGCCATCCATGGTGCATTAGGAAAGAACACGGCAACAAATAATGCGATAATAGGCACTTTCGCACCACAAGGAATAAAAGGTGTTAACATAGCGGTCATTCTTCTTTGTCTCTCATTTTTAATGGTTCTAGTTGCCATAACACCAGGAATAGCACATCCATATCCTACCACCATAGGAATAATCGACTTTCCTGAAAGACCAATGCGTTTAAAGAATCTATCCATAACGACAGCAACACGTGCCATATACCCGCAATCTTCTAGTAAGGAGAGGAAGAAAAACAATACCATGATTAAAGGTAAAAAGCCAAGTACAGCTCCAACACCACCAATGATACCATCAACAATTAAAGCAGTAAAGAACGTACTGGTTCCCGCACCTTCTAATGCCCCTGATACAGCGTTTGTGAACATTTCCATTCCAGTTTCTAAATAACCAGCTAACAACGGTCCTAACCATGATTGGGATACATAAAACACCGCCCACAGAATCAAACCAAAGATTGGAATACCCAACCACTTATGTGCAATAATACGATCCGCTTGATCAGCAATAGTTACTTTATTTGATTTTATTTGTCTTACTTCAACTTTTTTTGTTATTTCATTAACGAAAGCAAACCTTAATTGATCAGCTTTTTTTGCATCTGCCTTGGAGTTAATTTGGAAGTTATCATCCATAATTCTTGGTGCTACTTGACCACCCTGGCTATCTCCAGCCTTTAAAGCAGCTGCTGCTAATTCCTTAAGTCCCATTTCTTTTAAGGCCGAAGTTGCAACAACCTGACAACCTAATAGATTCTTAAGCCGTACAACATCAATAGTAAGTCCACTTCTCTTAGCCATATCTGTTTTATTCAATGCTATAACAACAGGAATACCTAATTCTAATAATTGTGTTGTAAAAAATAAACTTCTATTTAAGTTTGACGCATCTACAACATTAATAATAACATCTGGACTCTCACTTTTCACAAAATCACTTGTTATGTTTTCCTCATTTGTAAAAGGGCTCATGGAATAAGCTCCAGGCAAATCCACAACCATCACTTTACCAGGTCTTTTACCCTTAAGATGTCCTTTTAGTCTTGCAACTTTCTTATCAACTGTTACGCCAGCCCAGTTACCAACATGCTCGAGTTTTCCTGTTAATGCGTTAAACATGGTTGTTTTCCCGCTATTTGGGTTTCCTGTTAATGCAATCTTCATCTTCTACCACCTTTTGCCTTTATATATTTGATATTGATCATCATTCTCATTTAATTACTAAGTATATACGCTCACAATCTTATACAGTAACCTTATGAAGACTACTGTATAGATAATCGTTTATCCTGTTATTCATAAAAACTATCAAATTCATTGACCCTTAAGCCTATGCAACTTGGATTATTTTCGCCAATGCTTCATCAATACCATATCGGCTATCTTTGATGTTAATAATATAATTTGTTGCTACCTTGGATATGATTGTCACCTTTTCACCTTCATAACAACCTAATGAAAATAAAAACTTTACCATATCATCTTGACCAGCTATCTGATTTACTGTGTATTCTTTATTTGTCTTTGCTTTTGCTAAACTCATATCATCACATCCCATCTATAATATTTATGTACTTTATAAACTATGTTAAATCTCAAACAACTCATAATATCAATTGTTACATATTTTGTACTACTTTACTATAGGTCTATAATATCAAAAATGAGAATCATTGTCAATATCATTCTTGAAATTAATGAAAAAGATTATCAAAATCATACCAAGATTAGAAAAGGCTGACTCATAAAAGCAACTAATGACAATACGCTTTTATGAGTCAGCCTCTATCCATAATTCATTTTTTTATTTTTCGTATGCTTTATATAACATAGCGGCACCAATGATACCAGCATCATTACCAAGCTCTGCTACTTGTATCTTTGTCTTGAAGGCACCTTCGCCACCGTAGATTTCATTAATAATCTCTTTCTTAAGAGGTTTGATCAAGTTGTCACCTTGAGCAGAAACACCTCCACCAAGTACGATTACTTCTGGTTGGAAGATATTGATTACATTAACAAGTCCAACGGCTAAGTACTTAATATAGTGATCGATAACGTCCTGAGCTACTTGATCACCCATCTGAGCTGCATCAAATGGTATCTTAGCATTCATCTTAGATAAGTCACCAGCCACAAGCTCGTTAAGCTTCGATTCAGGATTATTCTTAGCTGCTTCTTTTGCATCTCTAATTAATGCTGTTGCTGAAGAATATTGCTCCCAACACCCTTTTCTTCCACAGCTACATGTTATGCCATCAAAATTAATGGATACATGTCCAAGTTCAGCCCCACCATAGAAGCTACCATCAATGATTGTTCCATTAATAATCACACCACTACCAACACCTGTACCTAATGTAATAGCTACTAAATCATTATACATTGAACCAGAACCACTCTCATATTCTCCAAGAGCAGCCACATTGGCATCATTACCTACATAAACAGGCTTATCAATGTACTTCCTTATTTCATCACGAATAGGCGTATTATGAAAATTTATGTTATTGGCATATACAATCATACCTTTTTCTGGATCAGGTGTTCCAGGGCTTCCAACCCCAATAGAATGAATATCATCCAAAGATATATCCTTTTCTTCTTCAACAAGTTTCATGGCTAGCATAGCCATATCCTTAATAATCTCTTCTTGACTACGCTCATTCATAGTCGGTGTAGAGCCTTTTCTTATGATTTTTCCATCTTCAGCTACAATAGCAGCTGCAATGTTTGTCCCTCCTAGATCAATACCAATATTATACATGTTGTCCTCCATTTATCTTATTTATTTATTTTTTTCTGCATTATCTCTTTCTTCACTTCTTTTTTTGAGATTACCCATGACACGACTATTAAGTTCCTCGGCTGCATTATAACCCATCTGTTTTTGGCGATGATTAATGGCTGCAGATTCAACAATAATAGCAATGTTTCGACCTGGTCGAATAGGAATAGAGTGACAAGTCACTTTGTTTCCTAATATCTCAATAAATTCTTCCGTAAGCCCTAGACGATCATATTCTTTTTCTGGATTCCATAACTCCAGTTTAATGACCAAGTTAATCTCTTGAACTTTTTTAACAGATTCAACACCATAAAGTGTCTTTACATCAATAATACCAATACCACGAAGTTCAATAAAATGCCTAATGATGTCTGGGGATGAACCAAGCAATGAATCTTCCGATACCTTTTTAATTTCCACCACGTCATCTGCTACTAATCGATGACCTCTTTTAATCAATTCAAGGGCTGATTCGCTTTTACCAATGCCGCTTTCACCCATTATCAATACACCTTCACCATATACATCCACAAGAACACCATGAATTGAAATCCTTGGAGCAAGTTTCTTTTTAAGCCATATAATAATCTCAGCCATGAAATATGATGTGGTTTTCTTAGTCTGGAATATAGGTACCCCATTGGCTATAGCCGCTTCTAGCATATCCTCATATGGTTCTAATTCTCTTGACATAATCAAACAAGGTATTTTGCTACTAAAGAGTGTATGGTATACTTCTCTTCGCTTAGATTCATCCATTTTTTCAAGGTAAGTATACTCTACCTTCCCCATAATCTGTACTCTCTCTGAATCAAAGTAATCAAAAAAACCCACTAATTGTAGTGCAGGACGGTTGATATCAGAATGAGCGATGGTTATACCTTCTATATCAACAGTTGGTGTTAGATTCTTCAAGTTCATTTTCTTAACAAGCTCGGTTAACTCAACTGAATACATGGTCATACCTCCTATGGCTTTCTTATTATACAAAAGCGACTTGGTCACATTTTTAAGCATCTTTATGATGTTTAGTTAGAGAATATTTCTGTAGCAAAGTAAAAATCTTTACGACTTAATATTTTAGCATATTATGCCCTATTTATCACTAAATATTTTATAGTTTATTAAGCCTATACATATTTAATACAATTATTCCAATATAGCTTATTATAACTAGACCCATTCAATCAATGATTAAGACTGTTCTTTATCATCCTCTCTAAAAAAATGATAAATCGTATTGGCGACTCGCTGATTAATGCCTTCTACTGCTTCTAACTCACTTAACTGGGCTTGTCTTATTTTTTCAACCGATCCAAAATGCTTAATAAGGGTAACACGCCTTTTGGGTCCTATACCTTCAATGTCATCTAATATGGATTGAATCTGCTGCTTGCTTCGTAACTTTCTATGATATTCAATAGCAAAACGATGGGCTTCATCTTGAATTCTCGTGATTAATTTAAACCCTTCTGAATGGGTGTCCATATTGAATTCTATATTTTGATAATAGAGCCCTCTTGTTCGATGTTTATCGTCTTTTACCATACCACATACTGGAATATTAAGCCCTAAGTTATCCAACACTTTTAGAGCGATATTTACTTGACCTTTTCCACCATCCATTAAGATTAGGTTTGGCAATCTTGTAAACTTACCTAAGCTCATATCTTGTTTCTTTAGAAGTATTTCTTTTTGCTCTTCTAAAGCATGAGTGAATCTTCTCGTCAAAACTTCTTCCATACTCTTATAATCATTAGGACCTTTTACAGACTTAATACGGAACTTTCGATAATCACTTCGTTTAGGTTTTCCTTCTTCAAAAACAACCATGGAGCCTACTGTTTCAAAACCATGAATATTGGAAATATCATAAGCCTCAATACGCTTCACTTCATCTTCTAGCTGAATCAAGTCCACCAGTTCTTGTACTGCGCCTTTTGTTCTTCGGTCTTCCCGTTTCATTTTTTCCCCAAATTGCTCAAAGGTCAGCAAAGCATTCTGAGCAGCTAATTCAACAAGCTTATGTTTCTCACCTTTTCTAGGTACTTTGATATAGACCTTCTGCCCTCTCTTACTATCCAGCCAAGCGTTAATAATATTGGCTTCGTCAATCTCCTCTTGAAGTATAATCTCCTTTGGAATATAAGGTGTTCCTGAGTAGAATTGCTTGACAAATTCTGTCATTACTTCTTGTCTATGTAATTCTTCCACACCATTCAGGTGAAAATGTTCACGCCCAATTAACTTACCATTACGGACAAAATATACTTGTATCAATGCTTCATCATGAGCTTTAGCGAAAGCAATAACATCCTGGTCCTCCATAGAAGCATTAATGATTTTTTGCTTCCCTGCAATACTCTTAACGCTCATCAACTGATCTCTATATTCAGCAGCCTTCTCAAAATCCAATTCCTCAGAAGCCTGTTTCATCTTTTCTTCTAATATACCAATGACCTTATCATACTTACCGCCTAAGAATTCTACGATCTCGCTAATAAGCCCCTTATAATCCTCTTCGCTGATGTAATTCTGACATGGACCGTGGCATTGTTTAATATGATAATTCAAGCAAGGTCGCTCTTTCCCAATATCCCTTGGTAATCGACGATGACATGTTCTTACTTTCCAGATTTTTGTAATGACCTCAATGGTCTCTTTGGCTCCCCTAGCATTGGTATACGGTCCAAAATACTTAGCCTTATCTTTCTTCAGTTCTCGAGAGTAGATAATTCTGGGATACGCTTCATTAACCGTTACCTTAATGTAAGGATAAGCCTTATCATCCTTCAACAACGTATTATATTTAGGACGATGCTTCTTAATTAAATTACACTCTAGAATAAGTGCTTCAAGCTCTGAGTCCGTCACAATATACTCAAAGGATTTAATCATGGTCACCATTTTTTTATTTTACTGGAATGATTGGTTGATTTTCGAAAATACTGTCTTACCCGATTTCTAAGCTTGATAGCCTTACCCACATAAATGATATTTCCATACATATCCTTCATTAGATAAACCCCAGGCTGCATGGGTAAACTCTTCAAATTTTCTTCAATATCAAACAATATCATCACTCCCTTTCCACTTATGTTAAACTTGTCGCTTACTTATGACATCTACTTCATACTTTGTGTCATTACTTTGTTTGCTTGCATCCTACCCTTCATTATAATCGCCCATCTCCTGATATTGCAACCTATATAAATTGTGATAAATACCTTTTCTTGCCAATAACTCTTGATGGGTTCCTGTCTCTTTAATCCGTCCCTTATGCAAGACAATAATCTTATCAGCATGCTGAATCGTGGATAAACGGTGAGCAACAACCAACGTTGTTCTGCCTTCCATCAACTTGTATAAAGCATCCTGTATTAATAACTCTGTCTCAGTGTCAATATTAGCAGTGGCTTCATCTAATATTAGAATGGATGGGGCAAAAGCAAGGGTTCTTGCAAAAGACAATAACTGTCTTTGTCCAGCAGAGAAGGTAGCTCCTCTTTCAAAAACTTTTTCATCATATTTATCGGGTAATTCCTTCACAAACTTATCTGCATTCACATATTTAGAAGCTTCAATAATCTGCTCATCTGTAATACCCTCTTCTCTTAAGGCGATATTACTCTTAATGTCCCCTGTAAATAAGAAAACATCTTGAAGCATCTGACCAATATGTGATCTTAGTTTCTTGAGTTCAAGGTCCCTCACATTATGCCCATCAAGGAATATCTCTCCCTTTTGGATATCATAATAACGGCTCAATAGATTCAAGATAGATGTCTTACCTGCCCCTGTTGCACCAACAAAAGCTACTGTTTCCCCTGGCTTTACTTTAAATGATACATCCTTAAGAACCCATTCTTCATCGTTATAAGCAAACCATACGTTTTTAAACTCAATATCGCCATTGACCTTCTTCAGTTGGGTAGCACCCTCTTTATTCTCAATCTTAGCGTCTTCATCCAGCAAAGTGAAAATCTTCTCTGCGGAAGCCATTGCAGCTTGTAAGATATTAAACTGTTCTGCCAACTGCTGAATAGGATCAAAAAACGTGGATATATATTGTATAAATATAATCAACTTTCCTATGGACATGCTTCCCTTAAGAACCATATACCCACCCACTCCAAGAACAATGGATAACCCAACAACATACAAAAAGTACATGGTTGGTCGATAGATACCGAAGATAATTAATTGTTTAAGATGAGATTTCTTTAAGTCGTCATTTGCCTTATTAAACTCTTCCATCTTCCTCTCTTCCTGAGAGAAAATCTGAACAATACGCATTCCTGATATATGCTCTGACAAAAATGTATTAATGGCTGCAACCTTGGTTCTTACTTCTCGATAAAATTTCTTCGAATAATGTCGAAAGAGCATACTTGCAATAAGAATGAGCGGTATGACAAGCAGAATAACAAGGGTTAATCGCCAATCTAATATAAACATCATGACCGTAATACCGACTAACATAAGGATACTTTTGACAGAGTTTACAATAACGTTTGTATACATCTCATTAAGGGTTTCCGTATCATTGGTCACCCTCGTTACCAATTTACCAACAGGATTATTATTAAAGAACTTCACGGATAAGCCTTGAATATGACCAAAGACTTCGTTTCGTATATTGTAGATAATCTTCTGTCCTGTATAATGTAAAATGATTTTTTGAAAATAATTTAAAACAAGCCCTACAATTAATATAACTAGAAAGATAATGGTAATGCGAAGAAGTCCATTGATCTGATCCTTTCTCAACAACTTAATATCCTTTTCTTGAAGCTGTAGCACTTTTTCCGTCTTATTATCATAAGTCACATAATAACCATCATCCTTAGCCGTCACTTTCTTAACATCTTTTAGCAACTCTAATTCATCTAATGATAAGTCCACAACTAAAAAATAAGGTCTTTCATACGTTTCATCATAGACAATACGCGCCTTCTTGGCATCTGTACGTTCATTTTTTTTATCTTGTATAACATACATATCGTCTATGGGAATTGCACCTTTTTCATTCTCATCAACCATAGCATAGGGTTCATCATATTTTGATATCATGTCATCAACAGCTGAACCTATAAGGATGGGTCGAAGTAGCTCGACACCTACAACACCAACAAGTAAAACCAGTGAAAATGCTATCCATGCTAGATAAGGTTTTGCATAAGTAAATAAACGTCTTATAATCTCCTTATCATAACCTTTTTTCATATCGCCTGCTTCGTTATGTTCCATATGAGCCACCTCCTATTCCTCTTCTAGTTCTTTTTCAAGCTGTTGTTTTTGCACCATGTCATAATACGCACCTTCCTGAGCCATTAAAGTCTCATGGGTACCAGACTCCATAATGCGTCCTTCGTCTATAACAATTATTTTATCACTATTTTTAATGGTGGATATCCTATGTGCAATCATAATGGTTGTTTTATCTGCTCGTTCTTCACGAATATGCCCTAGAATCTGTTCCTCTGTACTGGTATCAACTGCGGAGACAGCGTCATCTAATATCATAATAGCAGGCTTTTTAATTAAGGCTCGTGCAATAGACACACGTTGTTTCTGCCCACCTGATAACGTCACACCACGCTCGCCAATAACCGTCTCATATTGGTTAGAAAATGTCATGATATTCTCATGCACATTAGCCTGCCTTGCTGCTGTCTCAATGGCTTCCATGTTATCATCATCAGAAACACCAAAAGCTATATTCCTAGCTATGGAATCGGAGAATAAAAAATTATCCTGAGGCACATAACCTACCGCTTCACGCAGTACTTTAATCGGTATATCTAACATGTCATGGCCATCAATAAAGATAGTTCCTCTTGGTGGATTATACATTCGGAGCAACATGTTCACTAGGGTTGTTTTACCGCTACCTGTACGCCCTACAATCCCTAAGGTCTCTCCCTGATTAATGGTGATGGACATATCATCAAGAGCCTTAACTTTTGCACCTGAATAAGTAAAATTCAGATCCTTAATGGTAATATTTCCTTCTATGGCTTCAATCTGTTTCACTGTCTCATCATCATAAATCTCTGGCTTCTCTTTGAGCAAAGTTGTGAACCTATCCAGTGAAGCCGTACCCTGTGACAAAATAGTGATACACCAGCCAAATGCCATCATAGGCCATACCAGCATGAGTAAGTATTGAATAAAAGCCACAAAATCACCCAGTGATATACGTCCAAGAATGGTTATGTATCCGCCAAATCCTAAAATAATAGCAATACTTAGCCCTGTCACCATCATGGCTAACGGCATCATCAATGCAAACAATTTTACAACTTTCATATTCTTATCATAATTTTTACGGTTGATCTTACTAAAGGCTAGGCACTCTTTCGTTTCCTGTACAAAAGCCTTTACCACATGTATCCCCGATATATTCTCTTGTACCATATCGGACATATGTGCAAAAGCTTCTTGTTTATCCTTAAACCGTGCATGAATCGTTTTCCCAAGAAATAAACTTCCAATAGCAATAATGGGTAAAGGAATAATCGCTACTAAGGTCAACTGCACACTAATGACTGTCAACATCTGATAGACAACCATAATCGTCAGTGCGATGGCATCAAAAGCCATCAATACCCCAGGACCTACCATCATGCGAATAGCATTTAAGTCATTCGTCGCATGAGCCATGAGATCACCTGTCTTATGCTCATTAAAAAACTTTAATGACAACGTCTCTATATGACTAAAAAAATCATTTCGAAGTCCATACTCTATCTTCCGAGATGTACCAAAAATAAAATACCGCCATACAAAGCGAATACTAGCAATTAAAAAACCCAACACAAGCAATCTACCAATTTGGCCCATTAAATCGTTACTCGTAAAGGTATTTTTCTGCAATCCATCTGTCACCATACCCGTAATCAATGGAATCTGCAATAACAATACATCCACAATAATAAGCGCTATGAATCCAATGAAATAATGCCCCTTATACATCTTCACATACTTGTTAAGAATTAACCCAGATCCCTCTCGATCTTCACCACGTAACCTCTTCATTCTCACACATATCCACTCCCAACTATGTCATTAATACGCGTTAAAAAAATACCTAAACTATATGACTCTTTTAATAACAAATGCATATATCTCTTCATCTGTCCTATCCGTATCAAAAATATGTTGTTTTGCCTCATGGCTACACATCACATCTACAGCAACCATTTTCTGGGTCTTTTCCAAAGATTGCTGTAAAATATGCTCGCCAGCATCACATAACTTGCTCTCAATAACAAGAGGAATGTTCCTACAGCTTTCAATAAGTATACCTTCTCCATCACCATCTGTAAGAGCTGCCCATCGCACACCAGACTTATGTTGCCCATACTCATTATCATAGCCTAATTTGCAATAATATAAGCCTTCCTTAGCTCCATTATTTTGTTCCTGATAAGTATTATGAGGTCCTTTCCCAAACCAAGATAAATCATTAAACTGCTCTGGAATCTCAAGAACCATGCCTACTTTGATATCTTTATTAGAGGATCTAATACGGTGCATAATCATGGCAGATCCGTCTGCTCCAATGCTATAAGTCGTTGTAATATGACCTTTTAGGGGTGGGCATCTTCTAATGATTTCAATAGAGGCGATACCATCCTCCTCTTGGACGCAAACCTCTTTAACCTTCGTAGGTTCTAATCGCTCACCCTGATACGATATATACATACGTATGGGTGATAATAAATATTCCAATTTATCAAACTCAGCCGATCGTATATGCCCTTTTAATTTATCTACTATGATTTCAAAATTATCACCAATGACTTCAACTTTCAACTTACGATTCCTTACCCGTAAATGCCTACTCAAAGTTTTCTTCTTTTTCCCTGGAATTTTATAAGGAATCCGGTATTGTGCCCATGCTAATACATGATTTTCAGGTGCCCACCATACTTCCTCTGATGTAACGAGATTAATATTAATATGATACCAAGCATTTTCTAATACTTGTTTCATATCATAATCAATCTGCACTTCCACTTCATCATGCATAGACAGTGCGGTTTCTGATAGTTGACCTTTCTTGATAACCATGCCATCTTCTAATATCTCCCAATTAAGGGTATATGCCTTAAGTTCTCCTATATCACAGGTATTCTTAATGATAAAAATACCTCTTATAATATCCTTAGGTAGTATCTGAATACATTCATAGCTCTTCTTTACTTCATATGCAAAAGATGTAGGATTGCCCTTATCATCTAAGATACTATTTTCTATACCCTGGGTATGCTCATCATGTCCAGTTGAATAACTCCCCAAAATACTCCCAGCATATAGGTCCTTAGCTTCTTCATTTATGGTCTCTTGATCACTAACCATGCTCTTCTTTAATCGAATGGCTTGGTCATAATAGTGTATTTTTTCACTATCTGTATAGATTGGTCTAGAATAATCCGCCATCTTAATATGCCTAATCATTTTTATTGAATCCTCTATTTCACCTGTTAAGGACCACATCATAATGGATGGGTGATTTTTGTACTTAAATACTGTTTTTGTTAATTCATCTTCCCATTTATCCTCATCACTTATATCTTGAACGTAACCTTTTCCTCCAAGGTTCTTAATAATATACAGTCCATATTGATCACATAATGAACAAATTTCATCTGCCTCATCCCCTTCATCTAAGAGGATTGTATTGATATTATATTGCTTACACGTTTTGATTACATCCAAGAACTGTATATGACTCTCCTCCTCATGCTCCATAAAATTGTATTTAATGGCATGAATGGTCGTCAGGTTACCATTTATATATAACTTATGATCTTGTATATGTATGAATCGAAAACCATATGTAAAAAATCGTTCAGATAGAACTTCATTACCCTCATCTTTTATAACCATCTTGAATGCATAACATTCCGGTATATGACTTGACCAATTCTTAACATCCTCTAATTCTGTTTGCAAATTGATCTTGTATGGTTGACTACCTGTTAGAACCATACGGGTGTCTGTTAACAAACACTCAGCTTGTCCCAACATCCACAATTCAACCTTAATGGGTTGAATACCTGCTAATTGATTAATGATTATAGCATCCACACTCATATGCACATGAGAATAGGTTGTATTTAGCGCAACACACCGAATGTTATAATGACTAATATATATGGCTTGTTCATGATTGTCCATTTGTTCATTCTGCCCTTGTATTTCTGATTGCACCGTTCCATTTTCCAATGTTTTTCACCCCTTAATAATGTACCACTCATTGCTCTTACATTGTTTTTTCTAATTTCCAAGCCTATCTATAGAGAAACAGCGACCTTAGTAGTCACTGCTTCTGACATTTACTTCTTTATTATGTATGTCTCACTAATCAATGACTTCCTCATTATTCTCCTTTGGTCTTGAGTAGTTGGAAAAATCTTTGATGATGTTGTTAGGAATAACGTGTAAAACGCCTTCTTCATCCCTAAGGGTAATGGACCTCAGATTCAAATCTTCTACCACACCTTTATAACCATTGGCTTTGTGGAATAACTTCCTATTTAGTTATCCTATTTTCTATAGGGTTCAACCGTAAATAATATCCTTATTTCTATACATCCTTTACCGTCATTAGCCTTGTTTATTATACCACAAAATACCATGACAAAAAAGTGAATGAAAGCATCTTTCACATATATTGTGTCTAATGTAATATTTTTTTTAACTTATTAAGGATGAATAATGACATTTTTCTTATTATGAAGACTACCCCCTCATGAAGAACTTAATTTTTCTAGGTTATGATATTAATTGTGACTCTTATCTAAAAAATAGGATAATTTTTCCACTTGTTTTTTTTAGAATTTTGTTGGATTTGATTGACAAACCACATAATATATATTACCATAAAAATTGTATGCAATCATGCATACAGCTATTATAATGCGGTAAAAAATGTTGTATATGGTGTGAAGAAATACTTCAATTAAATGGAACGTTTCTTAGGTCAACAAACCATATAAGCATCTTCAACTATATATCCTTTAGGATTAAACTGTCAAAACCACATAGAGGAGGAAATTAAAATATGAATGACAATGTAAAACTATTAGATCATCCGCTACTTCAGCACAAATTAACTTTACTACGCGATAAGAACACCCGATCAAAAGATTTCCGTGAACTTGTGAAGGAAATTGCTATGTTAATGGGATATGAGGTTACAAGAACCTTACCATTAAAAGAAACAACTATCGAAACACCTATCTGTAAAACTGTTTCAAATGTTATTTCAGGCAAAACACTTGCTATTGTTCCTATATTACGAGCTGGACTTGGCATGGTAGATGGTATGTTAAGCTTATTACCAACTGCAAAAGTAGGACATATTGGTTTGTATAGAAACGAAGAAACTCTTGAACCTGTAGAATACTATTGCAAGCTTCCAAAAGACATTGAAAAAAGAACCGTTATTATTACTGAGCCTATGCTGGCTACTGGTGGTTCTGTTGTTGCAGCTGTAAAATTATTAAAATCTTATGGTGTTAAGGATATTAAAATCATGTGTGTGGTTACTTCAAAACCAGGTATAGAAGAAGTACTGGCTCATCATCCAGATGTACTCATTTATACAACAGCTATTGATGAAAAATTAAATGACATTGGTTATATTACACCTGGTTTAGGTGACGCAGGTGACCGTATCTTCGGTACAAAATAATATTAATGGGCTGCCATCTTATAATGATAGGCTTCTCCTAGCCTATGTTAAGTATCATTACCTATTGTATGATGGTAGGTCCTTTTCCTATTTATTCTTAATATATTACAGACTTACTACATTTCTTATAAGAAAATCTTACAAAATTATGGACATTTTTAATGGACATGCATATCGTATATTATGGGAGCATCATTTTTAATATACATACTTTCTCTTTCTAGACTGACTATAGACAACTTATACTTATCAAACCTACTAATCAAACCTCAATAAACCTCAAAAAATCCCATTAAATAAAATGGAAATAATTGTAATTTCAAGTAAACTCTTGCATTCTTGTCAAATTAATATTATAATAATCATGTAATAATTAGTTAATAATTTCGTAATAACTTAAATCATGATAATAAGTTCGATGAGTGAACAACTGTTATTACAGTATTTATGCATCATGATCTTAACATGGCGATTATATATTGATTTTTATATTATACAAGAAAAGAGGCTTCGCCTCGTCTTCCGTAGGAAGTTTTAGTCGTTAGGAAAGTTTCCTTAGCACATATGCGAACGTTCTAATCGCATATGTTCAATTGAGGACTTTCCTATAAGACAAGAAAAGAGATAATTATTAATCAATATATAGAATATTTTTCCTGAGTTTACAAAGAATAGTATTAGCATTAGGAGGTTCAACAATTATGAAGAAGCGCGGTATTCGGAAATTAACACTAGGTTTATTAGGAAGTATTTTATTAACATCTAACATCTATGCCAGTTCAACGGGTGTTGTTAATGTGGAAAATCTTAATGTTAGAAGTGGTCCAAACACAACTAGTTCTATCGTTGATTATGTCCATTTAGGCGATACACTTGAAATTTTATCTACTACTGATGAGTGGTATAAAATTCAATTAGATACTGCATCAGATGCGTATGTACATAGTAAGTATGTGGAAATAAAAGATACTGAATCATCTCTTGTTTCCAGTGAAGAAGCTAATTTATTTGATGCACCAAATGTCATGGCAGGTATTATCGCAACTTTAAAAAATGGACAATCTGTCAAAGTACTCTATCCGGTTGATGATTGGTATTATGTCGAAACAGAACAGGGTAAAGGATACATTCATTATAAGACTTTATCTGCTACAAAATCACCAGAATCTGTGACATTAACCCAAGCTGCTAACCCTGAAGAGACAAAGAAAAGATATGCTGTAGTAACAACGGATGTCCTTAATGTCAGACAAGAGCCATCAACAAGTTCTAATAAAGTTTCAAAGGTTTATCGTAATAATTCTTTTGAAATTATTAGTGAGCTTGAAGATTGGGTATCCATAAAAATCGCAAACGAATCAACTGGTTATTTGCATAAAAATTATGTCTCAATCTCAGACGAGGTTCCAACCATTACACAAACAACTGACTTAAGACAGCAAATTGTTAACTACGCTGTACAATTTAAAGGTAATCGCTATGTATATGGCGGCAATAGCTTAACAAAAGGTGTTGACTGCTCTGGTTTTACACAACAAGTTATGAAGAAATTTGGTATATCCCTTAGTAGGACTTCCCGTTCGCAAATTAATGATGGTCAACGAGTAGCTAAGAGCGACTTATTACCTGGAGATCTTGTATTCTTTGGATTTAATGGACGCATCAATCATGTAGCTCTTTATATGGGCAATAACATGATTATTCACGCCAATAATCCACAAACAGGAATCATTGTTAACGAGCTTACCGACAGGAGAATGCGCCCTTACATAGGTGCTGCAAGAGTTATTAAGTAATAAACCTTCTGAATCCGTTTTTTCATATAAAGTTGAATCAAAGCACATAGGATGAAAGCTACAAAATGTTACTTTGACATTAAGTTCCATGTGTACATATCGTTTTTATGATGATTATTATAATAAAAAATCAAACGAAAAGACTGCACTTCACCATGCAGTCTTTTTTATGTGTACTTCATTATATACGAATGATACATCAAAACTTATAAAATGACACACTCAATCATGTATAACTATTTCCGTCTATTAAAAGTTCTCAAGAATATGGCGTTCAGCTCCATAAACAGATGTAGCTCCATCTGCTGCAGCTGTTATGATCTGACGAAGTGTCTTTTGTCTGACGTCACCTGCTGCAAAAACACCTTTTACACTTGTCTCACAACTTTCACCTGCCATGACATAACCTCTTTCATCACAAGTTACTTTATCAATAGCCAACTTAGAATTTGGCTCTGTTCCAATACCCACAAAAACACCATCTACAGGAAGCTCAAAAGTTTCATCAGTCTTGTTATTAAGAACCATAATCTTTTCAACTTGCTCCCCACCAGCAACTTCTTTCATTTCTGTATTCCAAAGCATTTCTACATTTTTTTGCTTAAATAATTGTTCTTGTAATATTTTGACTGCACGTAACTCATCACGACGATGAAGTAAATAGACTTTTTTACACATACGTGATAAGAATATTGCATCTTCTACCGCCACATCGCCACCACCAACTACTGCCACTGTTAGATTCCTAAAAAAAGCACCATCACATGTAGCGCAGTAAGATACACCACGGCCTGTAAAAGCTTCTTCTCCTGTCACACCAAGTTTTTTCCAACGGGCACCTGTTGCTAAGATAACGGTCTTAGCTTGATACTCCCCTGTGGTTGTTACAATTTTCTTAACCTGATCATCTAATTGAAGATCTGTTACTTCTTCCGTTTGAATTTCGACACCTAATTTTTCTGCATGATCTCGCATTTTGGTGCTTAATTCGAAACCTGTTATATCTGGAATGCCTGGATAATTATCCACTTCATAGGTATTGACTACCTGACCACCAGGTATACCTTTTTCTAAGACTACCGTTTTCAACATAGCCCTCTGGGCATATATGGCTGCTGCCATTCCTGAAGGTCCTGAACCAATAATTACTAAATCATAAATCTCTGCCATAATGTCTTCACTCCTTTTTGTGTACATCAAGACGTTCTAATCACTTCACTTTGTTCTAACATACTTTTAATGACATCTGAGTAATGGATTAACTCCTGAAGTTCACGATCATTTTGCACATAATCAGCCATTTTAGGGTGTTTTCTAAGAACATTGATAATATCTTGTTCCGCTGCTTCAATACTATTTACTTTAAGATAGCAGCATCCTCGGTTATAGTATAAGAATACAGCTTCTTCGTTATGCATAATCCCTTCAGTAAATATCCTAATCGCTCTATCATATTTACCTTCATCTCGATAGATGACACCTAAGTTAAGGTATGCGTAAGGATAATTTTTTGTTATCTTGATGGTCTTCTGATAATATATTTTTGCAGCATTCATTTTTTCTTGTTTGGATAATAGAACACCCATGTTAAATAAAGCCATATGATGTCCTTCATCAATGGTTAATGCCTTTTCCATGAGGGTCATAGCTTCTTCTATTTTATCATGATTTTCATAGATAGCTCCCAGGTTAACAAGGGACCAAAAGTCATCCGGATCCAATTCAAGAACCTTTTGATAGTTTTCTATAGCTTTGTCTTCCTCTCCCACACTATCATATGCATAGGCAAGGAAAAAATAAGCCTTTACATAATAAGGATCGTAAGCTATGGCTTTTTGATAATAATCAATGGCTTTATCAAATTCATCTTGATGGTCATAGAGTATAGCTATACCATAGTAAGCTCTAGCTTCTGTTTCATCACAAGTAATAATCTCTTCATAGATGCCTAGTGCCTTGTCAAATTCATCAAGTTCATCATAGATAATCGCCATATTCAGCATCAAATCAATATCTTTGAATCGCCCTAATTGATAAGCTTTATTAAAATAAAATAATGCTTGGTCTAGATTATCTTCTTCAAAGTATTTCTTGCCTAACACGATGTAATTGTCAATATGGTATTGTTTCATATTTATCTCGCTTTCATTCGTACCCTTGCCTACAACCTATGCTAGATCAAAATATTGTAGAAATTCTTCTACTGTATTAAAATCCATACCTAGCTCATATTGACTATATATGACATCATCCCCTAAAACATCGCTTATGGCCTGTTTTGGATTCTGGTCACAGGTTATCATAAATATATTGGTATTATCCACAGGATATATTTTCTTATGAACTGCCTGTAAATCATCCAGTGATACCCTCTGAAATTGATATGTCCTGCTCAAACAAATATGTACAACCTTAAGCTCTAATTTAAAATCTCTTGCCTCTTTTATGTTCTTCTCCAAATCTTGTAATAACAAAACTTGATAGTCAGGTTTGTACTGATCAATCACTTGCTGTAAGGTATAAAATTGATAAAGCACCGGTGCAATATGACTAGCGATAAATTCAAGGGTCGTTATATTTTCTTCATCACCTATAATTTTATCTCTAATTGCTAGTATACCAATAACCCCCAGAAGTTTCAACTGGTTATCTTCGACAAATATTGGCACAAGGACAGCACCACCATAATTATCCTCAAAAGCCTCTACTACATGAGGCGGAAATGTACTTTCCACATCTGCTTCACTATTATAAACAAGATTTTCACCTATTTTAAGTAATTCAAAGTTCACTGACAGGGGTATCTTCTTCAAATCCCCACTTATATTAATGGATTCTTTTATTTCAAGTGCATCTTCCTCTTCATTATATAAACCAATAAAACCACTTGTCACCCCGAAGAATATACTTAATGTACTAAGTGTTAACTCAAGCAGTTGCTCACTATTCTTGGCACCATTAATATTCTTCATGAGCAAGTTCAGTTGCACTATTCTATTTAATTTATTATTAATGACTTCTTTTTGCTTACTGATTTCTTGAAAATTCTTAGCATTAGATATGGCAATATAGGTAGATGATGCTAAACTTTCAATGAGCTCAAATATGCTTTTTTCATAGGCATTGTTATTTATTTTGGGACCTAATGTCACAAAACCAATTAACCGATGATCTTTTTTAATGGATATAATATATTGGGCTTTTATATCCTGAAGTATTTCTTTTGCATTTTCAAACAAATCAAAAAAGGTCTTCCGTTGGTCTATATCATCCATGTCCGTGAGTACCCCTATACTAATATCATCTATTGGTATTCTAGGGTATAGATTAATGAACATGATTAGTTTAGAATTATAGACATCCTTCAGACTCATTAAGCGATAGCTTCCTGTCAGTTCATCATATAAGAAAAAAGTAGTAAAACTACTTTGGGTTAGTTCCGAAAACACACTGATGGATAGCTCATATAATGTTTGCAAATCCAATTGACTAAGTAATGCTTTTGATGAATGGTTAATCGCAAATAAATTGAACAATTTTTCATTTAATTGTTTACTCATATCTTTCATGTCATCATAATACTTATGGTTAGTTAAAGCCGCCGCAAAGAGATTCATTAATGCATTAGCTATAATCCAATCATCATCTGCAAATGCTTCATCTAAACGATTTAGAAACACAATGCCATAGAGTTCAAAATTCATAATAAGAGGAATCGCTATTGAAGCTGGAAATTTCTGCAATACTTCTTTAGGAAAATACGTCTCCATCTTATCCTGAGTGACTAATCCACTATGATAGTGAATCATCTCATCATACGATTTATCATAATAGATGATACAATCTTTTTGTTTATAGCCATTACCATGTTTCAATATGTACTTAGCATCCTTTTTCACAAAAACTGCTATTTGCTCTGGTAATAATAACTCATTGGTAAATTCATATATATAATCTTCTACATGATCTAAGTTAAATTTCTGAGAAAAAAATTCTATGGCGTGTATTAACCCTGTATATCGATAGACTTTTTTACTTATATCTTCGTTTTTCTTGTGTTGTTCTAGTATTTTATATAACATCTTTTCATAAGCCATACGCATATCCCTCTTCCAAGTTTTTATCAACTACGCCTTAATCAATTCGTTATTAAGGACATAATAGGAGGTGGGTGATTTGGCATACTTACTATTATGCTTCGTGTGGGACTTAATGCTAATGGAAACATTAGGATATAAGCAGCTGGTTACTTTAAGTTCACCTTCACCCTTAGCATGCAAATAAGACACATATTTTTTTTGCTTATTATACAGCAACTTTAGATTCTTTTTAAAGTACTCAAATTCCTCACTTAATTTATCATATTCCGCTTTTTGGTCATCATTTAAGTTAGCTGCAGAATATATGGATATTTTCTGTTTAAGATGGTTAATTTTATCTTTTACTTTAGCAATCGTTAACATAATGGTGTCATATTCTTCTTTTATTTTTTTACGATTAAAACCATTTATGATAACTTTGGTATAGGATTCTGTACGATTACCAATTTCCCCTGCTTGTACTTTTATATCTGCTTGAATCGTACCACCAATAATACGGCTTTTATAAGATTCTAATATGACTTCTTTAGCTTTTATATCACAGTTAATGGCATAAGAACCTATGTTAACTGTACCATCACATTCTATGGTACATTCCGAGGCAAACTTGGTATATAGATCCCCATTACATTTTATTTTAGCTTTATTTTTACCTGCTATACCACCTCGAATATAGATATTACCATCACGACTTTCAATGGTATCCACACTACCTACTCCCATATCACCCATAACTTGAATATCATGGTCTGCTCGAACCACAAAGTTATCTTCAATGGTTTTCTTAATCTCAACCATACCATCAAAATCTATATTTCCAGTTTTGAAAGAGACGCTACCATCTATCTCTAAAAAGTTACAGACACCTATAACATTATTCTGATAGATAACCGCACCTGTCCTCTTAGCATATAAGAAGGTCTTATCTTCTCCTTTATCATATTTCTGAGTGACTGTTTTTTTATCATAATCAAGATCTGCTTGTCTTCCTGACTGGGCAGGAATAATCTCTCCCCAGACGGTTTTACCTGGTATGCCTGGCTTTGGTTCAATACGTTCCCCAAGCCATGCCCCTTTTTCCACCTTATTAATGAGGTTTAGCTCATAATGGTTAACTGTATCATCTTCTACCATCTTAGGCTTGACATCCTCAACTTGATATAACTTAACTTGTGCATCATTACCACGAACGGGTAATACTCCTTCAGCTATTTGTATCTTCTGAAGTGGTTCAATAACATTAATAATGTCATGGACATCTATACCATATACAATCTTGGATTGTGCTATAGCTTCCATAATACACTGTACCAATTCTGATTTATCCTTTGATTCAAATTCTTCTTGTACCATATTAATAATGATATAACCTTTTAGTCGATCTTTGCTGACTGATACCTCGACCAAAGGCTTTTTTGTACCGATTTTAATGATTTTTCCAGACGCTAAAAAAATTGCAGAATTGAGGGCTGCAAAGTGAGTAAGGTTAATCCTAGGGTATTCTAACATAATTTCAGTAAAATCTTTCATGTTATAACCCTTTTCAAAAACTCTTACATAATATTGTTCTTCCTCTTCTATGAGTTCTAAGTATTCATTAGAATATATCACTTGACTAAACACTATGAGTCCTCCCCACTTCATCATACATAATAATGCTAAACATTCATCCCAATTATATTCATATGTACACTCTTTGCAGTAAGTCATAGTACTTACTATGCCTAAAGTTACATGTTATTAAATCTCTCTCTATTTTCACTATTACTTATTATACCTTTATTTTGATAACCAAAGCAATATAAATTTGAATAAATATTCCAATAAACTTTCTATTTTTCTTTGGAATTAGTATATAAAGACACAACTCCATATATTATATCGACACATTCATCTTCAAGCTTTAACATTATTTGCTGAAACTTTGTCGTTAAAAAAGTGCTTATACACCTTTATCATTTTGATAAAATAAGTCACCAAATTGCCGTTTTAATTATAATAAAGCCCAGACACAATTTTAGGTAATCCTGTGTCTGGGCTTATTGAAAATAAATATTATCATATGGTCTTAATCGGATATCAACTGTAAATCCTCTAACTCACATACACCATCATTATAAGAGCCAATAAATTCTAAAGTAATGAATTCCCCAGGGAGTATGCTACTGTTAAAATCCTTACCTTCTATTGTATAGTGTGGATTATTTGATTGTATGAGATTAGCTGTCCAAAACTCATCAATATCTGCTTCCATGCTAAATGTTATCTGCCATTGAGATAAAGCAACATTTCCAGTATTTGTGATAGTAAGAGAACCAACAAATCCAGATTCCCAATTTTGTTTTTCTGTAAAGGCATATGTATAACTTTTCTCTTGGGAACCACCACCATGATTATATGGTGGTTCAAGTTCTGGAATACCGCCATAAACTAATTGACCATTAACAAAAACTGGAATGTAGGAAGATTTCTTTGGTGTCGAGGTAATGTCTTTCCTTGACCAATCGTTGCTAGAATCCCAATGTGCCTTCCATGTAGCATCCTGCTCAGCAACTAGTGCAAAATGAATATCCCTATCACCGTAGATATTTTGATCTTTCCATGCAAACTCCACATAGTATGTTCCACCATCATCTGCTTTTATAGGACCCGTACAGATTGTTTCTCCTCCAAAGCTGGTTTTTTGTTCGTCATACATAACTTGAAAACTAACATCATCAATCGTTTGCCCTGCATCAAATAGTTCTTTAATATTAAAGTAATAGCGACATACCATATCGTTTTCTAACCTTGGTGGATGGACAGTCTCATTATGAATAGTAATGGTTATTTGTGTTCTTTCATTATTTTCTTGCTCCAACGTAGCTTCCGCATAATGTTCATCAGTTGAAGGCTCTAATATAGGAAACTGACTAAGAGGAACGTCCTCTTGCTCATAGAGTAGATAGTGTCCAGCAAGAGCACCAACAAAAGCCGCATTGTAATCGATAGCCACTTCATTGTACACATAATCTGTGGTTACATCTTTATGTTGATCCTTTGAATCAGGGCCACCTACTAAAGCACCCCATAGTGTATGCTTATGATTTTCTGGCTGTAGCATACTATTTGTTTTTGAACCATGGGCAGCACGGTGATGTGGATGCTTAGCATATTTGTCTGTGAAACCAACCTCATAGGCATACCCCATTGGATTATCACCTAAAATATAATCCATCTGCCCCTTAGCCCAATCTGTCAGATCAGTAGCTTCTGGATGATACTTTTGATATACCAATGTACAGAGTTGAGCAGCAGCATTATATCTGGCAGAACCCCAAGTATTAATCATAGCATAGCCCATTGGTGTTTTAGGTAAATAATTCGTATCTGCTGGATCTGCATGAGGAACAGTCCCTCCCGTCCAATACTCAAGATTCCATTTTGAAAAATAATCAAATCTTGTGTTATCAGGAAATAAAGCCGCAAGTTCCGTAAATACGCCACCCCATACAACATCCCAACAATGCACCCAGATATTCTGCCATGTGTTCGATGTAGTGGAAATAATTCTTGACATATAGCCTGTATATATACCGTTTTCATCCACGGAATCTATATGCCTGATATACGTTAAATCACCCGTTACAGTATATAGCCAAACAGCAGCCCAAGCCAGTTCATCATCATCATAGCCTGAACCATAAAAACCATCACCATTCCCAAGACCTCTATTCATTCTTGCAAATTCATAGAGAGCTTTACCTTTTACTAAGCATTCCTGGGCATAAGCCTCATCCATGTCCTTATAGTTTAAGTACATGAGCGTTAAAGCTGCTGATGCTTGTGCTGCTTGATCGCTGGCTGGAGTCTCTGACGTTGCAAAATCAGCTGGCCTGGGGCACTTAGAAAGAAGCTGAAGTTCTGGTGAACCCCAGTAAGTGTGATCGGTACCACCTTCACCAACCATATAACAAAAGGCTATAACATTTCCTGTTTCATCTACAAAAGTGCACCGTAAATAACAATCTGTAAACCATTTTAATACTTCAAGCATATGTTCATCTTGATTGGTTTTCAAAAATGCTTCTTTAAACTCATAGAAACTCCAACCCAAAGTAGATGCTGTATAACCTTGTGGTAATCCAAATCGAACATGATCACCAGCATCATGATAGCCACCACTTAAATCCATGGTACCATTTCCATCGGCATCTAAGATATGTCTATACCGATCAATAAATGACTGGCTCATATTGGTATGTTCCACATCAAGTGGTATGGCTGTATCTTCCACATGGCAATCACCACGCCACTCAAGCCTTCCACCGGTAATCCCAGTTCCACACTTGTTAGCATCATAAAAGTAAATTGCTTTTTGTAGAGCTTCCGCATAATTATAATCCGTTTTTGCAATTGAAGTAACATCATGTAATAAGGCAGTCATCATAATAGAAAAAATCATAACACATATTATCCATACAGAAAAATATTTTTTCATAAAAACCTCCTTATGATATAAAAACAACACCTTTTTTATTGAATTGTTACATTTTCAACTTGGCAAATCTCTTCATGGTATTCTCCAATGAATTCTAACGTATATGATTGTCCCGGACTTAAACTCTTATTCCATTGTTTGCCTTTAATGATGTAGTGATTCTCATTATGTTCCACTATATCTGCCGAGAAGAATTTATCTATTCTTGCATGCATATCAAAAGATATCTCCCAATCAGAAATAGCTTGATCTCCAGTATTTTTTATGGTTAAAGCACCTACAAAACCAGACCCCCAATTCTGCTTTTCTAAGTAGGTGTATTCATAGCTTATAGGTGAATTATTGTTATTATTACCACCCGTTCCATGTTCATATGGTGGAAGAGGGGTTGGTAGTTTTCCATAAACAAGATCACCATCTACGTAGACAGGAATATTTATATTTTTTTTATATTCTTTACTAATACCTTTTCTAGAGTAGTCATTAGCACCATTCCATCTGAATTGCCATGTACTATCAATATCAGCAACAAGTGCGAATTGATAATCTCTTTTACCATGTATATGTAGATCCTTCCAAACAAACTCCATATAGTAAGTACCACCATCATCAAATTTAAAGGGTCCCTTAGCTTCAACACTACCTTCATAAGATGTTACTTGTTCATCATACATTGTATCAAAAGTTACGTTATTGATTGATTGACCTACATCAAAAAGTTCTTCAATGTTAAAGTAATATCTGCAACTTAGATCTTGAACAAACCGTGGTGGTTGAGATGTTCTGTTGTTTATACTTATGGTTACTTGTGTTCTTTGATTATTCTCTTGTTCTAATTTTGTCTCTACATAAAATGCTTCCTTCTCTGGTTCTAATGGTGGAAAATTAGCCAATGGTTGATCGCCTTGTTCATATAATAGATAATGGCCAGCTAAAGCGCCAACAAAGGCTGCATTATAGTCAATTGCCACTTCGTTATAGATATAGTCACCAGTATGGTCTATATGATGGTCACCACTATCTGGTCCAGCAGCTAAAGCTCCCCAAAGCGTATGTTGATGTTTTTCAGGGTAGTTCACATCATTTACAGTTGATCCGTGGGCTGCTCGATGGTGTGGATGTTCTACATGATTCTCAGTGAAGCCTACTAAGTAGGAATAACCCATAGGATTATCACCTAATATATAATCCATTTGACCCTTAGCCCAGTCTGTTAAACCTGTTCTTTCAGTATGATACTTTTGATACACCAACGTTAATAATTGTGCTGCCGTGTTATACCTTGCTGAGCCCCATATGTTAAGGAAAGCATATCCTGCAGGACTAGATTCTAAATATGTGTTTTCATAGGGTTCATCATGGGGTACTTGACCCCCTGTCCAAAAACATAAGTTCCATCGGGCAGCATAATCAAACAATGTATTTTCTGGGAAAGTGCAAGATAATTTTGTAAAGACTCCTCCCCAAACAGCGTCCCAACAATGGGTCCAAATATTCTGCCATGTATTCTCCGTAGTTGTTAGAATTTTACTCAAATAACCTGTATAATTTCCATCTGCATCAACAGAATCAATGTGCCTGATATACTCCAGGTTATCCGTTATAACATAAAGCCAAATAGCAGCCCATGATAAATCATCTTCACAAGCTCTGGAATTGTAAAAGCCACCGCTTATACCAAGTCCTCTATATTCTCTACCAAACTTATAGAGTGCCTTTGCGTAGGTTAAACATTTATCTGCATAAACACTATCAACCTCTTTATAATTTAAGTACATTAGTGCTAAAGCGGCTGCAGCTTCTCCAGCTTGATCGCTGGCAGGTGTATCTTGCGTTGCGAACGTAGCAGGTCTAGCATAATCCTTATTACGTTGTAACTCAGGTGGCCCCCAATAATTATGATCGGTAGTACCGTCACCAACCATATAATTAAAAGCAACGACCTCACCATCTTCATCTAAGAAAGTTGATTTCATAAAATAATCACTAAACCATTTTAATATTTCTAAGGCATGTTGGTCTTGACCTGTTTGAACAAATGCATCTTTAAATTCATAATACCCCCAACCAATAGTCGAGGCGGTATAGCCTTGAGGCAAACCAAACATAACATGATCGCCAGCATCATGAAAGCCACCACTTAAATCCACAGCACCATCGCCATCTGGATCTAGAATAGCTCTATTGGAATTAATGAAATCTTCAGATAAATTAGTGTGATCAGTGTCTAAAGGAATAGCTGAATCTTCCACATGGCAGTCACCACGCCATTCTAGATAAGTATCTGATATACCAGGACCACATTTATTAGCTTCATAAAAATACAAAGATTTTTGTAAAGCTTCCGCATAATTATAGGCACTATTTTCAAGGGTTGAGGCATAGGCATAATCAGCTAGGTAAAAACTAGAAAATATGAGTAAAAATGAAAAAGATATAAAAGAGATTCTTCTGAGTATATCTTTCATTGTAAAACCCTCCTAGGTTATTTTTATAAAATATTTGCATCTTCATTTAGTATGTATTCATCTTTTTTAAAGTATGAGTGTTGATTCTTATAAAAAAGGGGCTTATGCCCCTTTTATTATTCTGTTTCCATTGTTACTTTATATTTTGTAATAACAGCACTGTTTTGCATGTTACCAGTTGAATTACTCGTGAAACCTAATATTTTGGATTGACCAGGTTGAATTACCTTATCATAGGTTGGAGGTATAATAAAATAGTGTCCATCCGAACTTCCAGCTCCTTTTGTAGCTGTCCAGAGTGAATCAACATTAACGTTAGTATAAACCTCTAAAGACCAATCTGTTGTAGCTAAGTCACCCGTGTTTGTAACCGTAAATTGACCATTACATCCGCTTCCCCAATCATGGGTAATTTCAAGGCTCACATCGAAGGATGCAACTGGAGTAGGTTCTTCTTCTGGTGCTTCTGGCCAGTTTGGATGATTAGGATCTGCAATTGTTGCAGCATTTTCAAATAGCATTGCATAAGTACCATATGCAACAGCCGCATCTGTTTGACTCCAGAATCTGTGGTAAGTAAATTTAGGAGCATTCGCTTCAAAATCACCACTGTCCCAAGCAGCTTGTACTTTTTCAAATCCAGGCATGTCATAGTATTTTGAACGAATATCTAAGAAGCCAATACCTGGTTTAATTTCATCTCCATTAGCCATCTTACCATTAAATCCGTTAGGCACATGAACGGTTGTGGTTGATTTATCAAAGAAACGATCGTAATCTGCTCTTGTTTCTTCAACACCAATACCGATATCATCTCTATAATTTGTCCACATTCTATCCAATAATTCTTCCGCCATCTCTCGAGCTGCTTCATTATTGGCTTTTTTAGCATAATAAGCTAATGTGTTAGCTAAAGAACCTGTAATACCAATATCTTGATTCCAAGTATCCACTGTAACTGTTAAATTAGGATTACCTGTAGACGTTCCTGTCCATGTATCTGGTTGACCTTCCCATATTAAATTACATGGAATTTCATATGTACCATCATCATGTAATTTTACTTGAGATATTGCCCATGGAACCCATTTATCAAGTAAGTTTTTAGCCATTTGATTGCCTGTTTCATAGTATAATTGAGCAACACGTTGCATGGTCCATGTTTGCATTCCGAACCATCTACTATCTTCTGGATCTAGGTATACAGGTGCTCTTTTCCATGCCAAATCATAGAAAGTAGGTACATCAGATGGTCGTTGTGAATAGTCACCATTCCACATGTTAGTAGCACCACCAGAAATAGCACCTTCACTTGATTGTAACCAAGTGTAGAATTCTAATTGACGTTTCAAGGATTTTGCCCAATGTGTTTTACCATTTTTTGATTTTGGCTTAAAGTCTGGATCCTTAGACATGATATATGCTGTCATTGGGTTTTGGTAACCAGAATGAACATGTGAACAACCTATTTTCCATGCCCAGTCACCATATTCTCCAAGACCGCCACCCCAAGCATAATACCAGCCTAGTAGATAATGTGCGCTGTTCATACCAACACCATTATCACCTTGTATATTAGTTGCGCCCATTTTTTTGAAATACTTATCAAACATAGCTTGTCTTAACCAGTCACCCATTTTAGTTGCCTTAGCATTTTCATCGGTAACAGTCGCACCTTGTTCTTTTGCCCATTTGTTAGCATAATAAGATGCTTGGACAGCACGAGCATCTGCATCGGATGCGATGGTATAACGCCATTGTTTTGAGTAGTTTGGATCACCTGTAAATAGGTCTAAGAAACCGTTAGGTCCACCCCATTTAAATTCTTCCCATGATGGATGTGGAATAGTTTCCCAAGTTGACTCTTGAGGACCTCTTTGGAAAGTGTTAATAAAAGAGTTATTAGAAGTACCATCACCACGTTTTCCATAACCATACCAGTTATCAACATCCAATAACCAGTGCATACCATAAACTTCATTACCATAAGCTTTTACAAGTTCGCTATGTATTGGATCTTTACCAATTGGTGTACCAAACATCAATTCAGATGGATAGGATTCTGGTGTGCCATATTCTTTTGCCATTGTAGCTGGAGAAGCTGGATTATATTTCTTCATTGTTGGTTGATCTTTTTTGGAAGGAATCATATAAGCTTCTGTAGCTTTCCAAGCAATTTTGTATGGTTCCCAGTTACCTGTATATTTACCATACATTGCCTCTAACCATAGATAGTAACTAAAACCTTCAGATGTTGCTACATGACCATAATCAGTTGCTTCAACGATTAATTCTTCAACTGTATGATAAGGAACACCATCTTCACTAAAATACCCGTTATCTTTTGTGTGAAGTTCATGATACAATTCCATAAACCTCTGCCTATTTAGTGTGTTACCATCCTCAGGATCTTCTGCAAATGCAGGCATAGATGTGATAGATAAGATTATAGAAAGTGACAGTAGAAAACTTAGAATTTTTTTCATAATTAATATCTCCTTTTTTAAAAACAAATTATATAGATGTATATATGAATAAAATGTGTGAAATGAGCATTAATAGAGTATTAATTAAGTATTAAGAAGTGGCGTTTATGTCAGGGATATCGGAAATTTCATCACCCCCAGAAGAAAGATTTTATAATTGATGATAATACTTTTTAGAAGCATATTATATCAACTTTATATAGACGACGTCGTAACAAGAATGACATAAATTACGTCTTATATTTTTCTTGTCATATGTAAGTTAATCACGATACGTAGGATTTTTCAATATAAAAATTAAATAAAATAAAATATTTGTTAAATTTAGACAAAATATAAATATTACGACTATTACTTTGCGCCAAAATCTAGACAAGTTATAGTTATAATATTCAGAATAAAAAAATATTCTATGTTATTTTTCACTATAAAAAAAGATATAAGAGAAGAATCTTAAAAAAAACAACTTTTATATTTAAACAAATTTCCTAAATAATTTTTTTCTTGGTACATAAATAATAAATAATTGCTAAAAGTTGTGGTAAATTATATGAAGAAATTATATTAAACTAATGAAATTACTAAGCATCACTTTGATAACATCCAATAGAAATGATTACTTACATGATGTTTGATTAAATATTATTAGAGTGACGATAATGCTTTGGTGACATATTATAATGTTTCTTAAAGACTTTAGAAAAAGTTAACGGGTCCCTATAACCAACAGATCTAGCGATCTGAGCAATGTTCAAACTTGTAGACTTCATCAATTCACGTGATTTTTCTAATTTATAGTGGGTAAGATAAGTCTTCGGTGATTGTCTTACTTCTTCCATAAAAAGTGCATAGAGATAACTGCGATTAATAGAAAGATAAGTTGCTATATCACCCACAGTAATATCTCTTGAGAAATTGGCATCTATATATCGTTTCGCTTCTTTTACATAATCATTGTCCGTATCTTCATCTGTTAAGACAGCATCTTCTATCATTTTGCCTAATATAGCATAGAGATGTCTAAGTACCATGCATTCTCTTCCTGGACTCAAGGGGTTACATACATTGATTTCTTTCATATGATTGATCAATGATTCTTTTTTATAGGAAAAAATCAAATGCTCTTTATCAACATTAGCCTTTTGCAAATAAGCCTTAGCCTCTTTACCAGCAAAACCAATCCAGATATATGTCCATGGGTCATAATCATCTGCTTTATAGTAAGTAATAACATTAGGACATATTAAAAAAGCTTGACCTTTTTTCAAATGGTACTTATGATTACCTACTTCATAGAAGCCTTTTCCTTCCGTTATATAGTGTATAAGATAATGATCTCTAATGGCAGGACCATACCCATGTCCTGATACACATTCCTCTTCACCACTGGTATAAAAAACCAAATCCTTGCTATGTGCTTCATGGTTTGTTTCCATCTGTTCATTACCTCCAATAAAATGTCATGTCTACATATAGTTATACAACATTTCACCATATATTTCAAACATAATACCATAGATTAACATAAAAAAAAGGACTATATTATAGGTAATCAAATAATCTTTATAGGGTTAAGTATTTAACTAACCTTATAATTATAATCAATCAAGGAGGATTTTATTATGCCAAAAATCACATTTATGGGTGCTGGTAGTACTGTATTTGCTAAGAATGTTTTAGGAGATTGTCTTCTCTCTGAAGCTTTAAGAGATTCTCACATTGCCTTATATGATATTAATGAAAAACGTCTCGCTGATTCAGAAATGATGTTAAAAAACATCAATAATAATGTGAATGAAAACCGAGCTGAAATTGTATCATATACCGATCGAAAGGAAGCTTTAAGAGGTGCTAAGTACGTCATTAATGCCATTCAAGTTGGCGGTTATGATCCTTGTACCATAACGGATTTTGACATTCCTAAAAAATATGGTCTTCGTCAGACCATTGCTGATACATTAGGTATAGGAGGCATTTTTAGAGGTTTACGTACCATTCCTGTTATGCTGGATTTTGCGAAAGATATGGAAGAAGTGTGTCCTGACGCTTGGCTTCTTAATTACACCAATCCAATGTCTATTCTTACATTAGCTATGTTAAAAGCAACAAGTATTAAAACAGTTGGTCTTTGTCATAGTGTCCAAGTATGTGCATCTGGTTTATTAAAAGGATTAGAGATGGAAAAAGAGCATGTACAGTGGAAAATAGCAGGAATTAACCATATGGCTTGGCTACTTGATATCACAAGTAATGGTCAAGATCTATACCCAGAAATTAAAAAATTAGCTTTTGCTAAAGAAGGACCTCATGACGATATGGTTCGTTATGAGCTGATGAAACAGTTCGGCTATTATGTAACAGAATCAAGCGAACATAATGCTGAATATATGCCTTATTTCATCAAAGATAAATATCCAGAACTTATCGAGGCATTTAATATACCACTTGATGAATACCCTAGACGATGTGTAAAGCAAATTGAAAATTGGGAGCAACAACGAAATGAGCTTGTACATAACTCTGTGCTTTCTCATGAAAGAACCCATGAATATGGTTCTTATATCATGGAAGCTATGGAAACGAATGTACCTTATAAAATTGGTGGTAATGTCATGAACACAGGGCTTATTACCAACTTACCATCTGATTGTGTTGTTGAAGTACCTTGTTTTGTGGATCGTTCAGGTATTACACCATGCCACATTGGTGATCTTCCTATTCAGTTAGCAGCTCTTAATCGTACCAACATTAACGTACATCAATTAACGGTAGCTGCTGCCTTAACAGGTAAAAAAGATTATATTTACCAAGCAGCTATGCTAGATCCTCATACATCAAGTGAGCTATCTATTGACGCTATTCGCAATATGTGTGACGACCTTATTTCTGCACATGGTGACTGGTTACCTAAGTACAAATAATACAAATATATCCCTCGCCTATTGTATTATCTATGCATATTAACGACCCTTTTCTAAAGGTGTACAATATATACAAAAAATCAACCAAAGTTACATGATTTTACACATTGAAATTATGCAGCTACCTATGATAATATTATTATTATCACCTGTAGGGGATTCATTTCATTCAGATTATATGCAACTGTATGGGATGTCTAAGTTACACTATATAGAGATTTTCCAAAAATACATTAAGCGAGGGATACATAATGAATTTTTTTAACATTGATGGACCATTTCAGAGAATTGGAAGTTTTGTATTTGACATAATGGTGTTAGGTCTTCTGTGGACTCTGATATCCATGTTTGGTTTTGGTATCACCATTGGTGCCGCAACAACCAGTTTGTACGCAGCATGTTATGTAGCATTGGTAAAAGAAGAGGGTTATGTATTCAAGACATTTTTTACAACATTTAAACAAAAATTTTTGAGGTCAACTTTTGTATGGCTTATACTTGTTCTTTTATATGCGCTCATGTACTTCAATATTACCTCCATAACAAAGGGATTACTTAATGTTCAATGGCTATTACCTATTTATTTTAGTATAACAATAGAACTCTTCATTATGACGCTATATATTTTCCCACTTATGGCTATGTCGGATTTGGGTATTAAGAAATTATTTAAGTATTCTTTTATCTTAGCTAACAAACATCTACCAACAAGCATATTATGTGGCGCAATTTTTGTAGTCGTTTTACTATCACCACTCTATGTTAATCCGATCCTCATTATGGTACTTATTTCCGTTGTTTGCTATATTTGTTCGCGCTTAATTATGAAGCGCATAATTGCTATGTATGATACCAAGGTATGGTAAAACAAGGCTATCGTTATCTTTTTTAATAAAATTAAGGGCTGTCTCACTAAAGCATGACCTTAGTATAATAAGGATTGCTTTGATGAGATAGACCCTTTTTAGTTTGTATGTAATGAAGATTGCCTTACGCATACGGATACGAAAATAGCCAAGTCGGTATCAATGTCGCCAGAAATGAATATTACATCTGTTTATCGGCGTAATTAGCAAGTAAGTCTTCTAACTCTTTAATACTTTTACTATGATCTTTGTCAAAATAGATAACCTCAAGAACACGACGATTAAGAGCACCACTCATAATAAAATGCCCTTGCATATTGGCTTTGAAGAAAACCCTAGGAAAATGAATGTGATAATCCACATGCCCTACTTCACCAAGATATTCAACAAAGTCTTTAGTAATGCTTTTTTCCAGTGTAATTTGTTGAATGAATGATTGATTACTTCCTTTTCGACATGCATTAGTTGATAATATTTGCAACATACCGCCTCCTCTAAATATTTTTTCATTAGATATTTCTATGTAAGAAAAGCCAGAGAAATTAATCCCTGACTTATTATATTATCCATATCCGATTTTCATTCACTAATCTTTATTGTTCTAACATCTCTCTTATCTTAATGGATAATTCCTCCATATTGATTGGTTTGTTTATAAACCCATTTATACGGCTTCGTATCGACTCATCCATATTCTCAAGACCATAACCTGTTAGGAATGCGGCTTTTATAAGTGGATTAATGGCGTACAAGCCTTCAAACAACTCTTTTCCACTCAGCTTTGGCATAACCAGATCAAGCAAAACAAGATGAATGTCACGCCAATTCTCCCTATAATAGGATAACGCCTGATAGCCATCAACAAAGGTTATGACTTTATAACCCAACATCTCCAACATTTCTTTTAGCAACTCTTGCAGAATTGTTTCATCATCCACTATCATGATTTTTTCAACGCCTTTTATAAGCCCTTCTTCTTCCTGAACTGTTGAACCTGCAATTTCATTCATAACAGGTAACTTGACAGTGAAATCAGTACCTACGTTAATAACAGAATTAACGCTAATGCATCCTCCATGTTTTTTAATAATACCAAATACCATGGCAAGTCCAAGCCCTGTACCTTTTCCAATACCCTTCGTGGTAAAGAAAGGTTCAAAAATCCGTTTCTTGACTTCATCACTCATACCAATTCCAGTATCTGAAACAACAATCACAATATGAGATTTACCTACTTGGTCTACTTCGTTACAATCCTCAGAGCAATTATATGTTCGAAAAACGAGCTTGCCACCATTACCCATAGCATCTCTTGCATTTAACCCAATATTAAGCAATGTATTTTGAATTTGACTTTCATCGCCAAAAACCATGTATTTCTCCGCATTTAGTGACATATTAACTTTGATTTTCTTATCTATACTTCTCTCTAATATTTCAACGACACTGTTAATAATCTCATGGATATTAATGGATACCATTTCATAATCTGACTCTCTAGAAAAGGTGAGCAAATGATTAACGAGAGAGGCAGAATTATTAGAGCACTTCTCAATATAGTTAATATATTTACGACACTCTCCAGCCGAACATTTTGTTTTAACAATGGAAATAGCACCCCCAATGGCCATCAATTGATTATTAAAATCATGTGCTATACCACCTACGAGTTGGCCAATTGCGGACAGTTTCTCTGTCTGACGTACCATGTTTTCTAAATTACGTTCATTGGTGACATCTCTTATAATAAGTATAATTTGATCTTCACCAAAAGGATGTAACACAACCTCCAATATTTTGCCTAAACTCATTGAGTATTGTTCCACCCTATTTTTCTCGTTCATACAACCCATTTTATCGAGTAAATCCACCCAATAGGTTTCTGTTTTTATAATTTCTTTTAACGTCTTTCCTTCGATAGCATCTTTATAGCCTACAATTTCTTTGAGTGAGCTATTGGTTTCTACACATAAATAATCAATCACTTTGCCTTGGTCGTCATAGATTTTTTCCATACGCATATAACCATTAAGCATGGTCTCAAATAATGAACGGTAACGTTGTTCACTGCGCTGTAGTTTTATCTCTGATTCTTTAATTTTCTCAATACTTTGAATCATACCCACCATACGAATAGGTGTACCATCAGGTTCTCTTTCAATGACTGCACCCATACCCATAAGCCAAACATCATGACCTTCTATATGACGTATGCGCCATTCACATATGTACATTTCTGATTCTTGCCTATAATGCTCCTCCAATTTATCGTTAATTTTAGGTAAATCCTCTTGGTTAATATAGTTATTTAAAATATCACCATTACCGTTAAAATGATTAGGTTCATATCCCAAGGATATCGCCATTCTTGGATCAATATACAAGTCATTGCTCCTAATATACCAATCCCATTCATAAAGATTAGCACTTTTTACCGCTAACTTTAGTCGTTCTTCTAGTTGATGGGATGAAAAAATATGTTCCGATATATCTTGAACTTGAACAAAATAACCTTCTGGCTTAAGCCGATCGGTACCTAAAATATTCATTCTTACTTCAAGATATTTTTTATCTTTCATCTCATAATTGCTATGTATTTCTTTACGGTCATATCGAAAATCAAATTCCATACGAAAACTCACATCATGGCCTTTCCTAATCTGCTCTAGACTCCGCTTAGCCATCTTATATTTTTCAAAAACATTGACACCTAAGATGTCCTCCTTGGCATCCACTTCAAACATTTTAAGACATATGGGGTTCGTTACAATTAGCTCTTCATCGGCATTGTATAATTCAAGTCCAACAGACGAGGCTTCAAATATACTGACGATGTTTTCCATATCAAATTCAAAGTCTTTATATTTCTTCAAAATAAACGAGATGATTAATATCCCATTAGAAAATAAGAACAATAAACGATTAGCAATATAAAGATACACATCAAAATCGTATACACTCAGAAATATATGACATAAAAAATTAAAAATTCCCCAGAGTAGAAAGAAGCTGCCACATACGTAATTATGGGATTTTTTTGTTCTTAATAACTCTAATCCAATATGTACAAAATACGCACCAATATACACAAGAAATAGCAGTATATAATCATATCCAATCAACATAACCCCCATAATAATAGCTAGTACAACGATAAACATGATATTACAAATTTTTCTTCCCCTGATATGTACAAAAAATTCAATACCTAATATAATAAACAAATAACTAATACCTAGTAGTGTAATGCCTATTAGGGATTGATCAGGTATGAGGTAATTTCCACATATAAAATTGGTGCTTAAATAACTTATGTAGAACAACATACTAATAATCCAGTATAAAAAATATTTACTCTTCTTAGTCGCTTTTATGTAAATGCAAATAAAAACGAATAACCACATAAAACCAGAAACAATACTAAACAAATTCACAATCTTAATCGTGTCCATCTTAACACCTCTATTGCATAAAATTATCCCAAATAAATTTTAAACCATAAACTTGGTGGGGAATCCCTTTTTTTATTTTTTTACTACTACCTTAGGAAACGTTGACATATAACTTCATATAATCTATTTGCAAAACTCTCTAAAATACTAGACATTTTGCAAACAGAATATGAACTAATATTTAAGCAGTTCCTTAAGTAATTGGTTCTCTATACAATGTCTCATGTTTAATTTAACTTTATTTGATTTTTCAAATTGGACGACAACTGTGTCATCATCTAATGCTAACACCTTACCCTTACCAAATTTCTTATGTTGTACATAACCATTAACTTTTATATTCCCCATTAAATAGGTGTATAGTTCTAATAAAAATCTTGATGGTGTAGTTGATTCATCATAACGCTCTTTGACATAGGAAATATAGAGATGCTCCTTAGCTCTAGTTATACCTACATAAAATAGTCGTCTCTCTTCCTCAATATCTTTATCCCTTGTGGATTTGTGATGAGGCAAAAGTCCTTCAACAGCACCAATAATCCATACAATTGGAAATTCTAGTCCTTTAGAGGCATGCATGGTTGTCAATGTTACAGCATCTTTGCTTAAGTCCATCTTATTACTTTCTTCCATTTTCTCTCGGTACTCTTCAATATGGTCAAACCATAATTCAACGGAATCAAATTGTTTAGCACTTTCGCTTAATTCCCCAAGAATTTCATATAGCCCATCAACACTGATTTTGCGATATGCCGCATATTCCTGTAGGTACCTATCATAACCAATAGCCTTACGTATGTACTGAATCATTTCCATGGTAGATCTTTTCCGCATGAGTTGAATATGATATTGCAATTCTTCTACGCGATCAAGCATCCATTGTTTATCCTGATAATGTTGATAGAGTCCTCCTAGCACATCATCATATTCTTTTTTATTCTTGCTATTGCCTCTTTTGAAACATAACGTTTGGGCTTATTCAATATGCGAAGTAATGCTTCCCCATTTCTAATATCTAATGCTAGTTTAAGATAAGCCATTATATCTCTTGCAACCCAATGATCATATAATATAGCTGCCTTATCTCTTACGACAAAAGGGATATGCATATCTAGAAAGATATCAATGATAGCTCTTGATTGTATATTGGTTCGGTATATAATGGCTATATCAGATAACGGTATATCTTGATCTTCCCTAAGTTTCGTTAGATGGTGAACGATTTTTTTTGCTTCATCACCGCTGTCCTTAGCTTCAATAATGATAGGGTATTTACCAAGGTGATTATCTGTGACCATATGTTTCATATACCTTTTTTGATTCTCTCTAATAACAAGTTTACTTGACTCCACAATATGTTTCGTGGAGCGATAATTTGTATTGAGAATAATACGTGCTGCATGTTCATAATCTTTTGGAAAATTTAGTAAAAACTCTGGCTTAGCTCCCCGAAAGCTATAAATGGATTGATCGTCATCTCCTACAACAAACAGGTTGTTATGGGGAGAAACCAACATCTGAATGGTGGCATACTGGACTCTATTGATGTCTTGAAACTCATCAATTAGCACATACCTAAAACGCGATTGCCAATACGTAAGAATTTCATGGTTTTTCTTAAGTAATTCATAACACTTAATAAGCATATCATCAAAATCAATCATTCTCTTTTCCCGTTTAAAAGCTTCATATAAACCATAGATTTTATAGAAGGTGTCCGTTGAACACGATCTTGCGTTATAATATTTTATCTGTATCAGTTCGCTTTTCATAAGAGAAATTTCACTAATAACATCTTGAATAAATTCATTTTCATCTGCATACTGAATATCCAACTTCCTGACAATATCTCGAAACACCTCTAACTTTCGATCATCCATGAGTAGCTGGTTTATCTGAAGATTATAGTAGCTTTTTAGGATACGAAAAAAGATGGCATGAAAAGTCCCAAAATTTACCTGTCGTCCATGCCTCTTGTCTGATAATTGCTCAAAACGCCTTTCCATTTCAATTGCCGCTGCCTTTGTGAATGTTATAACAAGTATATTTTCTGGTTTAACGCAACACTGCTCAATAAGATGAGCAATCCTATGGGTAATAACCATTGTTTTACCAGAGCCCGGTCCTGCTAATACCATCATAGGACCTTGATGATGTGAAACTGCTAAACGTTGGTTATCATTTAATGCAAAACCCATCAGCATTCCTCCTTATATGCCCTATTATAGCATAAAATAGCAATACATTTAAAGCTGTAACTTCCTGATTATACCAAAGAAAAAAACAAGGAAATTTTCACAATCTCCTTGTTACATTTATAGATCAATAAGAGTGTCTTTTTATACAGTTGACATATCCAACAAATCTGGTTTAAGAACAGGTGCAGCATTGGCATCTGCTAAAACAATGAGAAAATCCCCTCCATATATTTTGTACTCACCATTAGGAATAAGCTCTTTATCTCCTCGCTTAATACCTACGACAAGACAATTATTGGGCCAGGTAATATTTTTTATCTTCTTATGTTCAATCTCCGAACCAAACATCACCGGCACTTCTAAAATAACCTTTTCATCGTGAACATCTTTTAGCCAATTACCCTTTTTATGCTTCAACATACGTTCTAATAAGACGTCATAAATAGCACCTGAATGCAATACATCTGTTACAACCTGAGCCACTAGACAAATGGTAATAAGCGGCAAAAGATGATTAAATGAGCCTGTCATCTCTGTAACCAATATACTACCAGTTATAGGTGCTTTTACAATGGCTGTAAAATAAGCAGCCATAGCCAATGTGATAAAATTAAGTATATAAGCTGAATCAATGCCCATTAAGTCAACACAGACCTGTCCATAGATTTTACCAATAAGAGCTCCTAGAACCAGTACAGGTAAGAAGATTCCTCCTGGTACACCTGAACCATATGAAATGACTGTAAAGAGTAATTTTAGTATGAATAAGGTACATAGTATCTTCAGTAGCATACTACCTTCCGTTAGACTCACAATGAGTTCATGTCCTCCACCAAGTAGACACGGTACTGTGAATCCAATAATACCTGATAATACAAGGGGTATAATAGGTTTATAGATGGACTTCATTTTCTTATTGCCATCAATATAAGTGGATGCCAATAATAGAAGTTTATTAAATAACCAACCCAGTATAGCAGTCAACACACCTAATCCAATAATAAATCCGTAATGATTAAGTGGTAATACACTTAGATTTGTAAAGTCAAATATCGGCTTTAGACCAAAAAAATTACTTGATACAAAGTCCGCTGTGATGGATGCTCCCATGGCACACATAAGTATAATAGGTGAAAAGTTACGGTGTAATTCTTCAAGGGCGAAAATAACACCTGCTAGAGGTGCGTTAAATGCTGCGGCGAGTCCAGCACTAGCGCCTGCAGTTACCAAATACTTTTCTTCCAGATGAAAACGTTTAAATAGTCGACTGAAACCTAATCCTACAGTGGCTCCCATCTGAACGGACGGACCTTCGCGTCCCAACGACAGACCACAACCAATGGATAATATACCCCCAATGAATTTGAGTATCAGTTCTTTTAACCAGTTAATATCAAGCTGTCTTACAAGAAATCCTTTGATCTGTGGTATACCACTTCCCTTAATCATTGGATACTTCTTAATTAACCACCCTAATAACAAACCTACCAGCACGAGAAACAAAAACCATATAAAGATATAACCTGTTTGTCCTTCCATAGCACCATATAATTTTTCTCTTAAGTCGTCAGCATGACTTAGACATAATCGATATAATACAATAACGATTCCTGATAAAAAGCCTACAAGAATACCTTCTAATATAACCTTCAAATCTAATGTATACCAATGATTCAATGTATGGGTTGTTTTATTATCCATAGTATGCACCTTTCTCTTATCCCACAAGTGCAGATGTCTGGTCTAATATCGGTATAACTGTCAACTGATCTACATAACTAGCAAGTCCTGCATCCTTCATATCTTTACTGACTTGAACAAAATATTTCTTTTCTAGCGTAATGAAACTCATTAATTTATGGGTATTTTGGAAAAAACTACTCATAGAACCACCAATCATGGGAATCTGCCGTATTTCTTTTTTTATACCATCTTGTCCTGTTAACCATATGAGTTCCTTAATCCCTTTGTTTAGAGATAATACATTCTCAAATAATCCTTTTTTACTTTCATCATTAATTGTACATACGACCATATACATCTTAGAGACCTCCACTCTGCTTATGACATACTCACTTGTTTTTGTTTACTGTTATAGACTAATTTCAATAATATTGGCGTAATGATGGTTGTAATAATAACCACAATAATTAGTGGTGCAAAATAGACAGCATTCATTAGGCCTATGGATGCTCCTTTATCTGCTACGATAAGGGCCACCTCACCTCTTGAAATCATACCTACCCCGATGCGCATAGAATCCTGACTGTTATAACCACATGCTTTGGCACCAATTCCACATCCAATGACCTTGGTAATAATTGCCACAACTAAGAGCATTACTGCAAAGAGAATAATCTTCATATCCATACTCTCTATACTGGTTTTGATACCTATACTAGCAAAAAATATAGGAGATAAAATCATATAAGATGTGATATCAAAACGTCTGGATACATATTCCGAATGGGTGATATTCGATATAATAATTCCTGCAAGGAATGCTCCTGTTATATCCGCTACACCGAAAAATTCTTCAGCAATATAGGCTAAAATCAAACAAAACGCAAAACTGTATATTGGTAATCTTCTTTTCTTACCATGTTTATTACACATAGTGTTAAATATGTAATAGAAGATAACCGCACATATTGCCGCAAATACAAAGAATAAAAGAATGCGAATCAATATGCTAAAGATACTAACGCTTGGATCTGCAAAACTGGATATGATGGTTAAGATGATAATGCCTAAGATATCATCAATAACCGCTGCTCCCAATATAGCCGTTCCTGAAGGTGATTTTAGTTTTCCCATTTCTTTTAGAGTTTCCACCGTTATACTAACTGATGTTGCGGTGAGTACCACCCCAATAAAAATGTTTTGTAATAATTGTTGCTGGGTCATATGTGTTAAATTACCTCCAAAAGCCCCTGCCACAACAAAACCTCCAATAAGTGGCAAGCCTACACCAAGGATAGCAATAACCATTGACGCTTTACCACACTTCTTCAATTCCTTAATATCTGTCTCAAGTCCTGCTGAGAACATGAGGACAATAACACCAAGTTCAGCCATTTTGTCAATAAAATCGCTTTCATGGACCACATTAAGTAATGCTGGCCCTAGAATAAGTCCTGCTAATAATGCACCGACTACTTGAGGCATCTGTATCTTTCTTGTTAATAATCCCAAGATTTTTGTGGCTAATAGAATAATTGCTAAATCTAAGAAAAAACCATAATCTAACATCACTATTCTCCTTCTATTCGTTGTAGTTTTTCTTCTAAATTTATGTCTAGGATAAAAATATCAATTCTTTCACCTGTTTTGGTACTGATATCATTGTGTATACTAATCACTTCTGCACCTGTTAACTCTTGCATAAGCACTTCTAATTTTGGGCGTATAATATCTTCTAATTGAATACGAATCTCTTTAATTAAACCTTTTCCTTGACTTGTTTTTGCTAATTGTTTCTCTGCTGGTGTTAAGACATTACGCATTCTGATAACAATCATATCTCCGTTAATAACGGTCTTTGTACCTTCTGAACCTCTTCCTAATTGCTCTCGTTGAAAAGCTACCATTTTAGTGCTTATTAGTGCTTCTAATTGTCCTTTTGTCATTACATACTACCTCCTATTTATATTTACACACAAAAAAAACCTGCCACATTAAAACTTTTAATATATAAAAGTCATAATTGAAGCAGGTCCATAAGTTTATTTATCCAGAGGATGCTCAAATTTATTTACCTATGAAGAATACGTTATTCCCCATTCTTTATGCGAAAATAATATGAATTTTTTTAACCTCTGTTATTATATTGCTCCCTTGAGTTCTTGTCAAATTTTCCAAAGATTACTTTGGCCTCATGAAAACTCTTGATTTATTGTTTATATGTTAATAAAACAAGTCAAATCATCTATGTTTGTTTGGTGATATAATCATATCTTATGTAAAACCATGTGTATCCTTTTAATTTTTATTTAATAATTAGGGATTATTGCATAAGAATTTTGTTAAAACTTCTTAGCTATTAACTCATCCAAATACTTTATTAATTTCTTCTGTTATATCTGAATCAATAAGCCCCGCATCCACCATATCGCGTAATATGAACATGCCTTTTTGGTGCGATAATCCCTGGCGATAAGGTCTTTCTTCCATGAGTGCTTGATAGATATCTAGACACATGACCAATCTAGAATTAAAATCTAGAGCATCACCCTTTAATCCAAAAGGATAACCTGAGCCATCTAGCTTTTCGTGATGGTTACATGCCCATTCCGTAAGATCTTCAAAACCTTCTATTTGTGATAAGCATATGCGACTGAAATATGTATGCTGGTGTATGAGATAAAGTTCATCTTCTTTTAGTCGATCTGGTTTATCTAAAATCTCATTACTAATGGCTAACTTGCCAAGATCATGTAGATTGGCTGCTATTTTTAACTGCAACACTTCTGTTTCCTTTTTTCCATAGTAACGAGCCATCTTCTCTACTTTATTTGCTAAATCCTGTGAATGCCTTAAGGTAAACTCAGATTTATTATCGATAATCCGTGAAAATATCTCTGTGATTTTCTCCAGCTCATTCCAGTCAACTTCTCTTCTTATCTTAGGTAGTGATTGTTTTATGGCATAGTTAATAAAATTATCACTTAGATCCAACCAGAAGCTAGACTGCTGACTTATTTTCATAAAAGTCTCTACAATCTCTGATGCAAAAAGCTTATCTGCATGCTCCTGAATGAATGATTCTACTTCTTTAATTTTTTTATAATGAATGACTTTGAGATTAAATCTATTGTCCAAATAGTCACCAAAGAAAATAAGCTGAGACATTAGTGGAATCTCTATACCTGAAAGCCCAAAAAAGCCTGTACCATCATATGCCTCATGGTGGTACTTAATGACATCTGTTACGTCTGTGAGAAATGGGTAGTTTTCGATGTTATTCTGTCCTATAACACAATGTTCTTTTACATTTTCTAGTACGAATTTTCTATTGGTATTCTTAGCTCGTGCAGCCATTTCTAACATATATTTGGTGACCCCATTATCATGTAGAATGGCGCATGCTACCAAATCATATCGCTCTTCTGGATGAGAACCTAAAAACAAAGCTAGTCGATTAGCAATATATGCTACCCTCTTGGAATGATTAGACGTTACGCCTAATACATCCATTTCTACGAAATCCAGTGTATAAGATAAGGATAGTAGCAATTCATTTAAGTTTATATTCATCATTAGTTCCTTCCTATTATATAGATACCTTATACTTCGGCTAAATATGTTGTTCAATTTACTATTTTATGGCATAAACGCCATAATCCTTAACAAAAGGATACTATTCTTATGCTTTGTAAAGTCTATGTCTAGCAAATTATAACTTTGCTGCATTCATTAATGAAGGTACAATCTGTTTCTTTCTGGAAAATACACCTGGCAGAAAAATACTGGTATCATCTTTGCCCATTTTAAAAGCGTTCTCTGCCATCCACCTACCTTTTCCTACCGCTAACAATTCTGTACCACCTACAACAATATCTGTAATCATAAGTACAGCAAGATCTATATTCTGCTCTTCACACATTTCCTCCATGCGCTTACAAATATCCTTAAACATTTTATAGAATCCAGCAAAATCACCTGTGTTAATCTGAGATATCATAATTTTGTATTTACCAAACATGAACTTCTTCATATCTCCCAAAATAATGTTTTCCGGTGTTTCTTCATCAAGGGATGAACCTGCTGTTATCAGATTCATACCATATTTCTTAATGTTTACTCCTGCTATATCTGCCAACATCTTACCTACTCGCTTATCTTCACTGGTACATGTAGGTGACTTAAATAATAAGGTATCCGATATAATAGCACTCAACATAATCCCCGCCATTTGCCTATTGATAGGTATCTGATTTTCTTCATACATTTTAGCAATAATGGTACAAGTACATCCAAGAGGCTCTGTTCGAAAATAAAGGGGATATATGGTCTGTACATTAGCTACTCTGTGGTGATCAATGACCTCAATGATCTCTGCTTCATCAATTCCTGTTATGGATTGACTTTTTTCATTATGGTCAACCAAAATAGCTTTTTTACGATTAATATCTACCAAGTTACTACGTGAAATCATACCCTTGATATAGCCTAATTCATCAACAACAGGGAATCTACGATGTTTGGATGTTAACATATTCTCCTTTACATCATCAATGGTTTCATAGGTTGTAAAATACTCCAACGAATTCTTTTTAACCATACTGATAATAGGTACTGTATAGCTGATTAACCTTATAATCTCATAGAGACTATATTTTGTTACCAGCACTAACCCTGGATAATCTACTTCAACCTTTTGGTCCTCCTGAACATTTGCAAGTATGATACAACAACCATTGGTTACGTACTTACCCACAATATCCTCCCGATAATCCGCAATGAGTACATCCTCCTTCTGTAGACTATCATCATCCATTAAGTCAGAAGGTAAAAAGACATTCCCCGTTATAATGTCATCTTCACAATTACCCGTTATGATTCTAGCATCTAATTCATGAACGATATTCATATATGGCGTTTTTGCATCTTTAAGCAATGTTCTACTGGTCATTTCTAAAAAAGGTGGGACAATATCTGAAATAGAGACTATACCAATAAGACGTTCATTTTTATCCACTACTGGAATGGAACGACCAATCTTATTAATGATCTTTTCAAGAACTTTTTTAACGGTATCTGTTTCATAAGCCACCACGCCTTGTGGTAGGTTCAAATCTGATACTTGAGGCTTTAAATCATTTAATAATTTAGGCGGTTCTACCTGAAAATACTCAAGCGCATACATGGTTTCTTTGTTAACTTGTCCTAATCGAACAGGTATATACTCATCTTTTCCTATCTGTCTTTTAAGATTAGCATAGGTTAAAGCTGAACATATGGAGTCGGTGTCTGGATTCTGATGCCCAAAAATATAGATTTTACTCATAGCAATACCTACTCTCTCTAGCTTATTATGATGATTGAGATTACCCTATAGATGGCTTCTCAGTTGAATCTATTCTATCAAATTACCGCATGATGTGCAATCCATTATACTACACCAAACAGTTCTTTAGTATAAGACATATAGGTCGTTCATGCATTTAAAATAGTAGAATTGCACTAATCGTTTAACAAAGTTGTTGGAAATTGTAGGTATATTTGGTATAATGTAAAGAAGTTAATATAATTGGGGATGATAATCTTATGGCAAATTATACCATTAAACAAATAAGTACGTATAATGTTATAGAGGGTATGGAATTAGCTGATGATGTTATATATTCAAATGGATTATTGTTGTTTCCTAAGGGTACTGTCTTGTCAGAACGACATATTCTTAAACTTAGTTTATATAAAATAAAATATGTTTATATAAAAGATTTTGTTAAGGAACCAACTTTTTCAAAAGCTCCAGTAAGACAACCTCTAACAGATCATCGAACACACGTTAATTTTGTTAAGTTCAGCAAAGACTATGAAGTACAAGAAACGAAAGTGAAAGACCAACTGACACGTATTAGTGATGGACACTCTGTCAAGATTACGGACCTGTTTTCGATTAGTTCTAAGCTTGTACAAGATCTAGGCTCACAGAGTGACTTATTCACTCATCTATGTCATTTAAAAACTTCTGACGACGTTACATATACACACTGTCTTAATGTATCCATGCTATGTAATATATTTGCTCATTGGCTACATTTTAATGATGCCGATGTGGAAGCTCTTACTGTTGCAGGTTTATTGCATGATATTGGAAAAACCAAGATTAATAGCGACTTACTAAACAAACCAGGTAGATTAACCAATGAAGAATTTGAAATCATTAAGAGACATCCCAATATCGGTTATGATATGGTAAAAGACAAAGACATACATGAAGGCATCAAACAGGCCATTTTATTACACCATGAGAAAATGAATGGGTCTGGTTATCCTTTTGGATTAAGTTGGGATAAAATTCACCCATTCGCTAAAATTGTATCCATTGTTGATATCTATGATGCCATGACTTCTGAGCGTACTTATCATAAGCGCTTCTCACCTTTCAAAGTTATTCAGATCTTTGAAGAAGAGTGTTTTGGTGTGTTAGATACAGAATATATGTTTATCTTCTTAGAGCATATTGCACATAACTATATTGGTAGTATGGCTAGATTATCCACAGGTGAAGTATGTGAGATCAAATTTATCCACTCTCAGTCACCATCTCGCCCAATCGTTCAGATTGATTCAAATATGGTGGATTTACGTCAAGAAGACGGTGTAACCATTGAAGAGATTTTATAACAGCTTTTTTAATCACAACAGAATTAATATTTACTTGCTATTCGAAGGAACTGTCTCATAGGACAGTTCCTTTATTTTTATTGCGATATTTTAACGGTGTGATGCCTTCTTTTTTTCGAAACAAGGTTATAAAATATGTCCCATTCATAAATCCGCTCATCTTAGCCACTTGTTGAATGGTGATATTGGAATGCTTCAATAACTTCTTAGCATAATTTAAGCGACACTCATTAATATACTGTACTGGCGTAGTCTTAAGCTGTTCTTGAAATAATTGATAGATATACCGTTGACTAATGGCTAGATCTATGCTCATTATTTGAACAGTAAAAGCCTCCGTTATATGGTCATCAATGTAATGTAAAATGTCAATTAATTGAGGATGGGATGTTATCCGTTGTCTCCGATAGGTGTCTGTGTTTCTCTCATAATATAATCCATATAAGATTTCCATTAACTTAGCACTCATGTAATGTTGAGCATATGGACGATTCAACAAGGATTCTTGATATATATCTTCGAATATTCCTCTATAATTAACTTGTTCTAAGTGCTTGTTAAACGTAGGTATAGCCTCTACAAAAGCTTCATCTACTTCTGCCCATTCCCACTCAAAACATAATAGAATACTCTCATAGGGCATAAACGATTGATTCTGTTGACCAGGTTTTCGAAATACAACCGTATCACCAACAATGTTATAACGTTCATGGTCCAGTAACATCTTACAGTTACTATCGTCTATGAAATACACCAACTCGTAAGTGGTGGTTAGACGTTGATCAAAAATATGGTTAACACTAAATTTTTTTTTATGTTGTGTATAGAAGGCACTTGTCAATCTAGGCATAAATTCATTCATAGACATCACCCCTAATGCATAATAATTAAATTTTACTGCACTTCCCTTTATTGAATAACCTCTTATTTCGTACTATTATATAATTATCACGTAGAATTGTAAAGTTTATTTATAAGGGGGACTTACTATGAACAAACCGAATATTATTTATATACTAGCAGATGATATGGGTTATGGAGACGTTTCTTACCTTAATAAAAATGCTGGATTTACCACACCTCATTTTGATCAGATGTGCGAAAATGGTATTTCATTTACAGATGCTCATGCTTCTTCTGCCGTATGTACTCCTTCTCGCTATAGTATCTTAACCGGTCGTTATAACTGGCGAAGTACTCTAAAGGAAGGTGTATTATTCGGCTATGATACACCACTCATTGAACCAAATCGTATGACTATAGCTTCCTATCTTAGGGATAAAGGCTATCACACTGCTTGTATTGGTAAATGGCATCTCGGCTTTGAATGGATGCTTAAGGATTCATCTAATAAAGAGTCCATCGACTATACAAAAGATCTCATTAATACGCCTGTTGATCATGGTTTTGACTATTTCTATGGTATCGCCGGTTCACTGGATATGCCACCTTATGTCTATGTTGAAAATAGATCGATTACAGCACTTCCCAATCGTGTTGAAGGTTGTGAAACCTGTTTAGATCCCGAATTGTCCAATCAAGCTTTTAATAAAAAATTCTACCGCAAAGGTCCTACTGGTGCGGATTTTATTCATGAGGATGTATTACCCTCATTCACAGAGAGAGTATTACAACAAATAGAGACTTATAAAGATGAGCCATTTTTTATCTATTTCCCATTAACCGCACCCCATACACCTATTCTACCAACGAAAGAATTCCAAGGTAAATCTGGCACAAATGAGTACGGCGACTTCGTCCTTATGTGCGATGACATTGTTGGGCAGGTTAACACTAAGTTAAAGGAATTAGGTATTGCTGATCATACTATCGTTATCTATACCAGCGATAATGGCTGTTCTCCTATGGCTGATTTCCCTGAGCTTGCTCAGTACGGTCATCATCCAAGTTATATCTTCCGTGGTCATAAAGCGGATATTTATGAAGGTGGTCATCGAGTACCATTGTTTATCACTTGGCCTGATGGTATTCGCCCAGGCATACAATCTCATGAACCTGTATGTCTCTGTGATTTATTCGCTACAGTAGCTGATCTAATGGGTGATACCTTAGAGGACCATGTGGCAGAGGATAGTGTAAGTAATCTACCTATCTGGCAAGAAAAGCATTCTTCTAAACCTGTGAGAGAAGCTCTTATACACCATTCCATTAACGGCTCTTTCTCCATTAGAAAAGATAAATGGAAATTAGAGATGTGTCCTGATTCTGGTGGATGGAGTGCTCCTATGCCTAAGACCATATCTATTGAGAATCCTAATAGAGAGTCAAATAATGCTCTTACACTCTCTTCTGCTGTTCAACTCTATGACCTTGAACAAGATATTCGTGAACGATTTAATGTAAGTCATTTACACCCTGAAGTCGTTACTGAATTAAGAGAGTTACTTATTAGGTATATTGTTAACGGTCGTAGTACACCTGGGCAACCTCAATCTAATACTGGAGATGCAAGATGGCAACAGATTAATTGGGTTGATGCAGTTAAGTCATAGGATTCATTATAGTGAGTAGGCATAAAAATAGCTCCTCCTTATGACAAACAGATTTTTATTATTTTGTCTGTCTTTCATAAGAGGAGCATATCAACCATGGGTATACCCTTAGGTCTATACTTTACATTCAGAAATTTATAATCCTTTATTCCAATATTTTCATGCTCTTTATAACCTCTAAGATTTCATTCTTATATTGCTTATAACATGCTTCGCTTACATCCACATGAGCACCATGAAAACCCTCGCCGTAGATAACCTGTACTTTTACACGTTTATCTTCCGCTTGTTCATATAACTCTCCATTTAGACCATCATCTGTAGTAAAAATGTCTTTTTCATCTGAACCTTGTGGATATGAAATATGTCCATTTTGCCAATACACATATATTTTATCCTCTACATTACCATCAATGTAGATATTAATACCACCGTCTGGACTTGCTTCTCTTTCAGATGTGGCTTCCCAAGTTTCTTCGACCATACTCGTCCAATCTTCTGGAAAATCAACCGAGAATTTCAAATGATCCGTATACCGCTGCTGTTTCGTATCAGAAGCTTGTTCCATAGATGTATCCTTCATGTTCTTCATACCTAGCTGATATCCAATCACTGAGATAAATATACCAACAACAATAAATACTATTACATATAACCCTATGCGTAACCTCATTAAATATCTCCCTTTCTAATATAATAGTTCTATCTTATCAGTTTTATCAATATTCAACAAGGCAAAATCGCTAGCTCCAACTTAGGGTGTAGCGATTTGGTCAATAGATTGATTGGGCTACATTGCTACTCCACATAATCTTACTATATAATTAAATAGAGATAACCTTCAAAACTATTCTAAAATATTGGTTTTTGCTAAATAACTTTTACCTGAAATAGTTCCTGTTATCTAAAATCTATAATAACTCGTAAATAATACTTATCCTGCTCTTTTTCAAATATAGTCCAACTTCCTGTATTGAATTCTATTTCTATGGCTTCACCAATTACCAATTCTTTCTCACCTAAACTAAAAATCATCATATTTTTTAATTCGTTTTCCTTTACAGATGAGAGTATATTACCCGTTTGTTCCCATATGTGACTTGCTGTAGGTTCGTTTGTATCCTTATCTTTACTATCTTGGCCAAATATAAGATGATTTCCTTTTGTTATGGCTAGTTCCCCAGTATCACTCTCTAAAAATTCTGGAAACATTGATTTTAATTCTATGGAAGTCTCATCTTCTACTGGAAATTGAAATCCCTCTGGTATATTATCCTTGGTATATACGTTACTAACATTTTTTCCTCTTGATCCATTCCCTGAGACAAAGTTCCTAATAACCAAAACACCTGATGAACTCATTAACCCTTTAAATCCATTCATATCTTGATTATTTATTGCCTGTTGATATTCCTTTAACACACTTTTTATGGCATCTTCATGTATTGTATCTATATCTGTATTTATTTCTTGATTTGTTTCTGAGCTCGTATCCTGTTTAGATTCTTTATCACCAGAATCATCTATTTTTACAGTATCTATATCTTGACCTTTTTTTACGTCACCATTATCAGCAGTCTTACACCCAACAGTTAATATAATGCATAACAATACCATAAAGCTTAATTTTTTCACTGATTTTCCTCCTATTTCAAACCATAATTCTTAATATGACTCATAAGGGAATTAGCATATGTAGGATCTGTTGCATACCCACATTCAGATAATCCTTTTGCCCAATTTGCCAAGTAATTTTCATCATTAGTAATCTCAAATAATTTACTATATCGCTTATTAACAATTAAAAAATCAGAGTGATTTTGTACTGATTCATAAAAACTATCATAAGCTCTGAATTTTGCATCGATATAAATTTTTTCATCATTAACGTACTCATGTGTTCTACAGGTTACGTAGTCACCACCTTGATTAAGCCATCTGCTATTAGCCTTTATTCCAAACATATTATAGCTATATTTACCTGAATCTTTGTCAACAGGTATATAAGAACCCGCGCTACTTTCTTGTATCCCTTGGGCTACTGTGATTGCAGCAGGTACTTTACTTTCTTGTTCATCATTTATAGCATAGTAATAGAGAACATTTACTCGGTCAGCTTGAGTAGATCCTTTTTCTATTTCAAGTTGAACACCTGCTGAATAAGCTTCTATTGCTATGTCACGGAATGTTTTTCCTTCCGCAATATACTGCCTCATTTTCGCTTTCGTGCTATCATCTAGTACCCCTGTTACTTCTAATCCAGTAATTTTTTGAAAGGCTTTTAATGAAGCTTTTCCTTTATTGCCCCATTTGCCATCAACGCCATTCTTATTAGAACCTGATGTGCCTATGGGAAAATCTAATAAAGTTAAATAACCTTGGACCTCAAGGATTTTGGGTTCTCCTATGATATTTCTCACAGCCTCTTCAAGGAGATCATCAACATCAACTTTGATATTACCTATATGCTTTTTAGGTTCTTCATCATTATGAGTCTCCATAACTTCTACCTTATTCCTAAATAAGTACTCCCACGTTGTTTGTCCAACTTTGCCTGCGTATTCATCATGATTCCACAATTGATGGTCCTCTTTGAATCGATTAACTGCCTCCAGTGTTTTATCACCAAAATAACCATCTTCATCCAGTTTATTACCGTTAGCATCCAGATAACCCAATTCATTAAGCCGTTGTTGCATACATTTTACATCATCACTATAAACACTTACATTCCTTGATAAGACACCATCTAGAGAAGGTATTATTAGTGTCTTCATTTCTAAATCGACAGGTTTTCCTATAATAGGATCGGGAACACGGATATAAACGATTCCCTTTTCATTCTGTAAATAATCCTTTAGATGTTTTATACTTGATATAATATCTTCATGAATATCTTGAAATATTGATTTGAGTCTTTGAAAACTATCTTGAATTTTTTTATGAATGCTGTCTATATTATTTTTTAATGCTTCAAAAATATGTAGTTCTTCTTGCTCATTATTTTCTGTTGGAAGAATTTGCTCTGTTCGTTCTTGATAATTGACTTTATGACCTGGATAATGCTTTACTTTCTCCATAATGATTGTTCCTTCAGATTCAAGATTGAGTTCATTAAGGCTTTCCAATAAGCTTTTTTCAACTTGATGATAAGCCTTTATAGCTTGATCAACGATATTAGCTGAGTTGTAAACATCTTGCTCTAGATCATTCAATTGCCTACTCAAGTCTCCTAGATGATTATCAATCCCTTGGCGATATCTTATTTCATCACTAAGCTCATAGCGAATGGTTGCAAGATTATCACCAGTTTGACCTATTGCTGATGATACTTGTCGAATATTAAGGATCTTGCCTTCTAATATTTTTGAATCAACACTTATAGTTGCCATTTATTTCCTCCTTATCATTTTATCAGAATTTTTATCTTTTTTCTATTATTTGATTAAAATATTATCATTTATTAAAAGTAATTTTCATCTTATCTCTTCCAAGATCGTACAAGAATATTGTTTCCATTCTGGATACTTCCTGCACCAATTACAGCGTTTTCAAATTGTTGTTTTTTCGGTAATGGACATGGACAACTTATAGTTTTCAATTTTATACTTTCCGACCTTATTGTATGTTTATTGATGACGTTATATGATGTATCCTTTTTATTTGTATTTTCCTGTTGTAGTTCATGGTATAGTTGGCTTACTATTTTTTCTGATTGTCTATATGCCTGAAGAGCTTGGTTCAATGTATCACCATAAGCACTCGTATTTAATCTTAATTGTCGTAAATCTCTCTCAACTTCTATTAACATCAGTTGAACATCATTTTTCTTTATTGTTGAATTTATCTCTGAACTGGTTAATTTATAATCTCCTTCTATTGCTTCCATGTGTTGTTGCATACAAATCAACTGTGAGGTTATACTTTCCATGGATTCTAAATCTATCTGTATGTGCATCCATATCACCACCTTTAGCTAGCTAATCAAATAATAACGAACATTTGAATCAATAAATAAGGGGCTGCTTTGCAGCCCCACATTATTATGCGAATAAATTCGTTGTTGCACTGTTGATCTTTTTATCTGTTTTGCCGTATTCCTCAGCTGCTCTATCCAAAAATAAAGCATAAGATTGAATGACTTTTGAGTAGTTATCAAAGTTATCTCTAAGTCCTCTAAATTTTGCCATGAAGCCATTAGCTGCTTCACTTTCCCACTTTGCTTTTAGTGTTGTCATATGTTTTTCAATCTCTTCCATCTTTGCAAGAAATTGTCCATCTATGGTTCTGATATTTCCAGCTACTGATGTTAAGGTTTCTGGTGTTACGGTAAATTGTGCCATATTGTTCATCCTTTCCATAGTTCATTTGTTTAGTGAAATAACTATTATAAATATTTACTTTTTTGATGCATGCAACTAATCTCTATCTGCCTGATGCTAACTTTCTTGCATTCTCTCTGATACCATCTTCAGTTTGCCCATAGATTCTTCCAGCTTCTCTTAAAAATAATACATAATTACCAAGAACTTTTCTTAGGTTCTCAAACTCGGGCTCGAAACTTCTTATTTGATTAGCATAAGCTGCATTTCCTTCGCCTTTCCATTTTGCTGATAGGCTTTCTACCTCTGAGATTAGTTTCTTGTATAGGTTTACATATTCACCTACATTACCTTCTACTGTGCTTGCTGTAGTTTTAAGTTCTTGCGGTGTTACATTAATTGATGCCATAATTTAACCTCCTTATTCTTTTGCAATCTGACTTCTTCTTACACGTTCTCTTCTTTCTCTTCTTTCTCTTCTTCGTTCTTCCTGTCTTTCCTGCCATTCTTCATATTCGCGTATTCTTCTGTTATCTTCTCGATCGATATTCCTTGCAACCTGTTCTATCTTATCAGCAAGGTCAGATATCTTACGTGATGTCCATCTTATGTCTTCTTCTAATCCTTCGCCTTGTCCAACGAATTCTCTTGACGCTTCACCTTTCCATATACATACAATTTCATTAATAATGCCATGTAATGTAGTTGACTCTCCATTAAGTTCTCCTGCTAGTTGTCTCATCTTACTCACTTGTCCCAAAACCTGATCTAGACTGATTCTTCTTGTTGGTCGGACCATTCTTATTCCTCCCATTTACATATGTTGAATGACATAAATGGATGGTTAATTCAACATACTTACCTTTTTTTAAGTTAAATGGCTTCTTTATTAATTTTCATTCAACTTATATGGTGTAGACCTTATCAATATATGAAATATATATTGTGTTCCTTACACGTTGTATCTTACATTCTTTTAATTCTAATTTCAACAAATCCTGACGAACGGTACGTTAAATTGGATAAACTGCATTTGACACGAGATTTTCGACATTATTCGACTGTTGTGTGGTGTTTTCCTAAGGCTTTTAAAATAAATATTCTTTGTTATAATTCTTTAACTAATAGTCGTTATTTAAATACCTTAATTGAGAATTAATTAATTGCATCCCAAACTATCTGTTTAAATTACATTAAAAAAAAGACTTAGCCATTTAGTTGACCAAATCTCTAATTACAATTAATTGTTTATCTATATCTCCATAATCATTTATGGTTTATGACTACTTCTCAACAAGCTCCCTCCAGTTTTCATATTTCATAATGCTATCATCTAAATTATCATATTTAATTTCTAATTCCGAATAGTCCCCAACAGCATGAGGAATATTAACACTAATTCCCAATGAGTCTTCTGTAAAATATAACTCTGCGTCCTTAAATTTATCTAATAACTCTTCGTCAGACAATTCTTCAAACGCTTCACTTTGAAATGATTTCATAAAATCTAACTTGCCGTTATGATATTGCTCTATTAAATTATCAAGATAGATTATATCTGCCAACTGCAATTCAACGCCATTCGCAATGTCAATATTAGACGTATAAGAGAAAGTAGTAGGATGTGGTGAACCATTCGCATTAATGTAACCAACAAATTGCACACTTAATAATTTTTCATTATTAAATTTAACCTTATAGTCGATTTCAAACACTGTAACTACTTCATCATCCTTTACTTCATCTACTAGTTTTAACGCTTTACTCTTAAGTATTCCATTTACCGCATTTTGCATATTACTATGCTGCATATCCTTGATTTGAGGATATTTGATACTTATTTTACCTTCTTCATATATATCTGTATCTAATATATAATCATAATCATTTGTACTAGTCAGCAATTTTTCATCAAGACTCACTACTACCTCTGTTGATGTCAACTTTTCTGTATCTTCATTTATCTCGTTAATTTCAGGTTTGCTACAAGATGACAACATTATGCCACATAACACTAACACAATATACTTTTGACTTATGAATGACATAATTGTTCTCCTTTCAACATTGACAATTCCTTCTTCCATGATAATCTATCTTACTTAAATATTTCTTTTACTTGATTGTAGTACTTAGTCCTAATTTTAATTTGTTCCTGATAATCCGATTGATATTTAAGGTTATAATTCACCTTCGAGGTTACTTCCTTAACTGTAGTGCCTCTATCTACAATTGCATTCATACCATTATCATGCCACCAGAATCCGGATGCTCTCCATGGATAGTTTTCAATCACATAATCTGCACCTTCTGTCATGATTCTATCCTTTATAGTTTCATCATCGAAAGTATCTGCAAATGCTTGATAATTATTTCTTCCTGTTACTTGAATATACCCAGCTCCTCTAAATCTAAAACCATCTCCTGGTTGATCATTACCTAAATCACTTCTATTCTCGTACTTCTTTGTAAAGTACTCTACAGGATCACCATTATATAATTCTGTAATCCATCTTCCTTGTCCTGATTCTTTCATTGTTTGGCCTAAAAAATGACTTATTCTTTCTGGAGAAGTTATATCATACTTTATTATAGTATCATTCAAATCAGTAATCATTTTATCCGTTACAACAGTATTTACATAGAGCTCTTGTAACTGTGCTTTAGTAATATATGTTTCGTTAAGTTGACTCGTCTCATCCATTAAAAGCCTCCACATTTCTTCATGAATGCTCATAAAATCAGGATCCCTATATTGATTCGTCCCCTCATTAATTTCTAAATAATCTTCTACATAATCAGGAATACCATTCCCATTGCTATCATAAGCAGTATTACTATACCAACCACCATCAGACGAACTAGCGGCCATATTTAGAAATGTAACGTCTTCATTAAATATATCTAGTGGTTCTCTTGGGGATCTCACCCAGTGTCTATCTCGTGTCTCTATGCCAGCCTTTGGCCGCTCATTATCGTCCTTCTCTATATCTTGTGTCCATTCTATACCTTTTCCTAGTGTCTCTATCTCTAAATGGTCAAACATAGTGAACAGTTCTTCTTCTCTCTTGTCATAAGCATTAGCAGCATCTATAAGCCCCTTAGCGTAGTCACCAACAAGGTTATAATTATCTTGAAGCAAACGTAAGCAGGTAGTTATATCATTTAATACATGATATTTCACATCATAGTCTAACGCTCTTGAGATTTGCTCAAAATTATCATGCATGCCAGCTAAATTGGTTGCTATATGCTTTGTAGAAGAACCTTTTTCTCTTAGATTCTGTGTTTGTACTTTTAGATTGATAGATAATTCCCCCCCTATATTCGTCAAGATGTAAAATAACTATATTGTAAATGAATAACTATACCAACTCCATGTTATCATAACGCTTACTGTATTTCCAGATAATTGTGTAATGTATAAACAATTATATAAGCATTAATTGACTACCATCCTTCATGCAAGACTGTTCTATAGGTACATTTAGCTCTACTTCGCAACCTTTCTCCATGGCGTATAACACCAAACTTTCCCGGTTTAACATGACCCCTTCCATACCACTAATCACTTTTGTCATAAGCTGTTTAGCCACTTTTACTTCCATAGCTATGGGCAACAGAAATTCATAACGACTGCTGTTTGCCATGAGAATAACCTCTACACTAATTCGTTCCATAGGTTACCACCTTCTATATATTTTTTTAATATCGACTGCTAATTTATCCACTTCATCTGCCACTATTTTACTATCACTTATATGGATACACACATCATCTTCCTCTGATTTTATTAAGTCAGTCTTCCATAGATATTTCTTACCGCCAAAGAGCGAAAAAGATTCTAATCGTGCATCCATGTGAGGTATAAACTGTAATATGAATGTGAATATATATTTATCTTTTATTTGCAATGCCTGATATAAATCTGTAGCCTTCTCTTCATCACATCCACTTGTGGTTAATAGTTCCATAGCATCTTCTTGTGCCTGATCTTCTATGAGCGTCATGATTTTTTGAAAGTCTTCAAAAGGCATATTCACCATTGCATCTGCAACTTCATATGCATCTATGACGCCATAACACTCTAATAAATTATCCATGACTTTCTCTGGTGTTGTTAAAGGTGTTAGCGCATATTTCTTCTTCATGAGACGATCTTCATCTAACTCAACGGCAATTTCTCTTGTGATATAGAAGTTCCTAGAAATCTTTTTGCCTCCTAATCCTTTTCCCTCACATTTAATAAACATGGTTGGTTTACAACAATTAACAATCAGAGCATATAGGTCTTCATCAACTGTGATGCTATTATCAATTTCTATTTCAATGTATTTTTTATTTTCTAGTTGACTCTTTACCTTGCCCCATTCCTTTTTTAACTCTTCCTGACTTAAGGTATATGTATCATCTTCAATACCAAATATATTCTCAGCTCCCGTTAGAGCAGCTAAAAAAGCAAACTCTCTTGATGTCAATACATATCCTGCTTCACTTAGTTTTTGCATTATATTCTCCTCCGTTCAAAGTATATCTAAGGATTCCATTCGGCTCTTTAGAGCTTGTTTATAGGTCCTTGATAAATCAATTTTTGTGCCATTTTCCATGATGAGTATCATGTCCGTAAAAGATACCGTTTTGATTTTTTTAACATTAACAAGATAACTCCGATGACACCTTAGAAAATCAAAACTTAATCGACCCTTTAAGTTTGCAAGGCTCTCATAGAAGCCTATTCTCTGATTATGAGTGTGAAGATATATCTTTTTCTGGTAAGATTCAAAGTACAAAATCTGATTATAGGGTAGCTTGTAAATAGATGCCTTGATATTCACATGAAATATCTCTTCCTTATCGCCTTGTAGGTTGAGATAATCTCGATAAATATCACCCATGAGAATGATCAGATCATCTTTATCTATTGGTTTCATAAAAAAACCTGCTGGTCGAATAAGTCCCTTCATCACTTGATGGATGGCTGATTCATCAAATGTATTGAATACAATATAGGCATTTCTATTTTCTTCTCTTAGGGTTTTTGCAAGTTGCAAACCAAGTAATTTATTCCCCGGATATGCTACATCTAATATATATAACGTCATACCATCATCTGTCTCTACATAATCCATCACTTGTGAGGGTTTGGTGGTTAACATTGTTATATTCATGTTATATCCGTTATAATCTATGACTTGCTGAATCCTAGCTTTAAGTTCCTCCATATAGGATGTTGAACTATCGCATATAACAACATTAATCACCGAACTCACCTCCTTATAGCAGAGGTGTTCTTATGGTCATATAATCATTACGGTTCATGAGATAACCCCATCCAGAATCAAGAGCTGCTGCCCGCTTTTTATAATCCATCTGAACATCAAATACATTCTGACCATCCATTTTCCCACCAAATAGAATCCCTTGCATGCCTTTGAATACTTGACTATACAGAGGTGTGCCTACATGAGGTGATAAATTATTAGGGTTAGCTGTGAAGACAAAGCATACTTGTAGGTTATGACCATTCTTAATAATATTCTCTACGATGTTCAATCCTTTATCGGATATCATGTTGAAGAACTCATTATAGTTATCAACCAATACCATGATTTTTTGATATTTTTTCATATAGACTTGCTCAGTCACATCTTGTTCTTCTTGTCCTCTGAAATCTTTTAGGTCTTTATGTCTTACCTTCATTTCATCGATAAGACCATCCATAAAGCTATCAAGATCATCCGTATTATCAATATAACCGTCTGCCTGATATTTAGATGCATCTCTTTGCAACATCCCTCCTGATGGCTCTATGACATATACATCCCAATCAAACTCATTGGACATAATGCAGAGTAGTTCTTTTATAAAGTTCGTTTTCCCTGTCTGTTCATTTCCGAGTACTGGGTAAACACTGATTCCACTAAAATCAATTGCCACAATCTCTGCTTCTGTCACATTGTAGCCAATAGGTACCAGGCCTTGTTCTATGTATAAGTCACTTTCTTCATGCTCAGTAATCGTCTGAACGGTTACTTCTTCTGGTACAAATGGTATGGCTTTTGCTGAATGTCCTGCCCAGGCATTATCCATCTCTTTAAAGATACTTCTCAAATGCTGTACACGCTCACCTTCATTAATAACGTCACATGAAAGTGCTGTTTGATACTCTAAAGCTGTTTCAACCTTGCACAATCCACGACCTTTAACTTGTTCAGGTTCAAGACCATTGGTCTGCCCAACGAGAGATACATAATCGTATTTATCATTTAATTGTAATGTACACATCAGTCTAATATTTTGCGTTATCTTGAACTTCACAGAGTTGGCATTACTAGCCGTTATCACCATGAATATGCCATAGTTACCACCTTCACGTGAGATGGTGGTGATAGTAGGTTCATACTCCGCATAGAGTTCATTGAATGCTTCATAGTTATCGAGTAAAACAATCATAGCTGGTATTTTTTCATTTGTCATCTCCATATAGGCTTTTAATGTACCTACACCATACTCTGAGAATTTTCGCTTACGATTAGCTAATTCTTTTATTAACATTTTAAAGAGTTTTTCTAATTTATCCTCTTCTTCAGAGAATACAATACCACCAGTATGTGGTAAATCCTTATAGTATCCCATGGTTCGACCACCAAAATCTAAAAAGTAGAGATTCACGAGTTCTGGCGAATAAGAGGTAACAAGCGAGTATACCAATGTCTGTATAAACGTCGTTTTACCTGTACCTGGTGCTCCAACAAGGAGAAGATGACCTTCATTGCCCATATCCAATTCTAATGGTAATTGATTTTGGTTCTGCGGATCATCAATTAATCCGATAAGCGGACACAGCCAATGGTCTACTTCTTGCCATCCTGAACCATCCCAACCTATCTGCCTCTTATCAATATCCTGAATAAATACTTCTTCAGCTAGTGGATCTAACCACAATTTCAAAGGTTCAATGGATTCTTCCTGAGCCAAATCTGCAATATAACCCACTACAGCTTCAAGTTGTGTTGTGGAACTTTTGACTCCCTTAGCTTTACAGGAAACTGTCTGCACAGGACGCCCACAGCCATCAATAAGGGATACCTGATTATCAGCTTCGTTCTCAATAACATCTGTTGGAATATATGACCCTCCACTCCAGCCTGACTGGACTAGCTCAAATATCTCATTGTTACCAACTTGAACATAACAACGACCAGGTTCTTTTATATTAGCGGCTTCTGGTCGCTTTAACATCTCATTACTATCGGATTTATCCAGTATCTTAAGACATATTCTAAAACGGGTGTTACTCCAGATCTGATCATCGACAACACCAGATGGTTTCTGAGTTGCCAAGATAAGATGAACCCCTAGACTTCGACCGATCCTTGCTGCACTGACAAGCTCTTGCATGAATTCTGGTTGCTGTGATTTAAGTTCAGCAAACTCATCGGATATCATCACAAGATGTGGCAAGGGTTCGGTAGCTTTACCTTCTTTATACAGTTGTTGATATTTATCAATATGATTGACACCATGCTCTGCAAATACACGTTGTCTCCGTTTCAACTCACTTTGAAGAGATACCAGGGATCGTCTAATTTGATTGCCACCTAAGTTGGTAATGCTTCCTGAGATATGAGGTAATCCAATAAAGCAATTAGCCATACCTCCCCCCTTATAATCAATCAGGATAAACGATACATCATGAGGATGATAATTAACTGCCATGGATAAGATATAAGATTGAATAAATTCACTCTTACCCGATCCCGTCATACCTGCAATCAAACCATGAGGACCATGATATTTCTCATGAATATTAAGTAAGAAAGGTGTTCCTCCTGCCTTAACCCCTAGTGGGGCTTCAAGTGTTCTATAAGATAAATTCGTATCCCATCTTTCTTTTATGGTTAAACTCTCTATTCTACCCACCTTGTACATTTCTAAAAATGTGAGCATAGATGTTAAAGAAGCATTCGATGCTATTTCTTTTATCTTAATACCAGCTAAGGATCTGGCATACCCATCCAGATTTTTATCCATTACCACATCAGGGTTAAAAGCCATAAGTCCATCCTCTGGTTTATCCCTGTTATAGAGATTACTTTCAGCTTCAAAACATTGAATAAAAGCTTTACACTCCTTAGGTAATAGGTTAATTTTGTCGTAAATATAAACCGTCGATACTCCTAACCTGGCATTGGCGTTGGTCAAATGACGCATCACCAACTCATCTTCAACAAGATCTGGATCGGCTATATATACCACAAAATGAGGTAGATGTATTCTCTCTTCACTAAATCCATCTTCTTTACTCTCGTCACGGTCTGTAAGCACTTCTTTCAAGTACAAGAAGACATCCCGGACTTCATCTCTTGAGGATGCCACAAAACGCATGCCTTTTTCTGGTGCCCACACATGAGGCAACTGTTTTACCCATGACCAACGATGAGCCTCTTTTTCGTTGTAGACACAAATAATCTTCACTTCATCATAACTATGCAAAGCACTGATATGTACAATGGTTGACATAGCAGTATCAACCGTAATTTTCCTATCACCGATCATACCCAGCATATTATTTGCCATCAACGAAAAATAAATAGGCATATCTGAAACACCATCAAAATTGGTGTTTACATCTTTTAACTCTGACATTAGACGATCATCAACCATGGTGAAACTATCCCTTGGTCTCTTAATGGTAATGGCAGATGGTACCACACCAGTGCCAAGTCGTATATCAAGAAAATCCTTATTGGAAGGCATACGTTCCCATAATCTTCTATCTCTATTGGAAGCTCTGCTCATGAGCACTGTTGGTTCCGGATACGTACCTAATAAGACTTTTTTATTATAAGCAATCTTATCTTCTAATTTTGAATACTCGATTTGCATATATCGTCGATAACGCTTAATCCTCTTTTTCTCATTTTTACGTTTAGCCTTTTTTCTATGGGCTCTTGATAGAATGGGCCACAGAATAGTTCCTGTCAACATAGCAGCTGTCATGGCAATACCTGGTATCATCATAAAAGGATTATTTCTACTGGAATAGATGGTAAACAACATGCTCATCATCATAGCCATTCCCATGGTTAATGCAGGTCCAAGGGTTAACAGTAGGGGTTGCTCTTTCTGCTCTGGTGGTGGTGGTGGCGAGTCCATGTCTAACTGTCCTTCTTCAAGTTTCTTAATAATCCGAGGTGATCGTTGAAAAAATCGATCATCATTTACTTCTATTTCTTCTTGTTCTTCTTCTGTATCTTCTTCTACTTGCTTTGGTATATAAGGTGTGAGATGACAGGCTGTAAAATGTATCGATTGATAAGTGGCAAGAGCGTCTCCTAAATAGATCATCTTAAGTGCCATGATATGTATAATATCACCAAAACTTAAAATAGATGACGTTGTCTTCATACCATTCACATAAAGCATATTCTTTTTCTTAACACTAATGGTTGCTCTACTATTTTCTATTGTAATGGTGGCATGATTAGGTTTCATATCATAATCATCATATACAATGGTATTATTTTCTGAATTTCCAAGGGTAATTTGACTCGTTTGATTAAGACTATATTTGCTAAGAACCAACGTCTTACTATATGCATCAATATAGATAGTAGCTTCCTCATTGTTATCCAAGGAAACAGTAACTTTTTCACCTATAACTAATTGTTTCTTGGTTACTGTCATGGACTTAGGTGGGGATAAAAACCATTCTCCATCTAGTGCGATTACAGGGAGCTTCGTTGCTAAAGCAATTTTTATGACTTGACTAGGGTTATATAATTTATATTCTTTTACGGTATCTTTATAATACACATATACTACTAATTTCTTCATAGAAGTTTTCGCCTCCAAAGTATCTACGTGGTATGCTCTAATTTTTGGCACAAAAAATAATATAACTACCAGACCTTCTAAGCTGGCTCTAACTTTTGTATAAAGTTAAGTTATATCTATCTTGTCACTGTATATACTTTCTCGTGTCACTTCTATTACACCAATATGTTGAACTTAAATCTTTAATTTACAATGCCTCTAAAATACGTTTTGACTCCTGTAAATAATGTTGTATTTGTTACCAAGTAGACAAATACGATTACAACCACCGTAAATAACAAGATAATCATTAGAAAATTAAAAAAATCATCTTTTTCTGATCCTCGGTTAAGGGCAGCTTTTTTCAGTAGAATTGGTTTATGCTGTTTAATTATTTTTTTTTTCTCAAAGAAGAAAAAAGACCTTTCTTCTCTTCGTTAATCTGTGGCAGTACATTGCTTAATAACATTTCATAAACCTCACTAGCGTCATCACTTTCCTTAAATGGTTGTGGGTTATATGCTCCTTGATAGCAGTTTAATTGTTCCATGCTTTTATTTACAAACTTAAATGTATCGTCATCACAAAAATTAAATAAATATTTATGAGAACTGTTCTTGTCCTCTGCTTTTAGCAAGGAATCAAGTGCTGTTAATTCCCAATCTTTTACGCCACTTACAATAATTCTTTCCTGGGCTCGTCGAAACTCGGGTATATCACATGTTGCATAAGGTCCCATATCTAAAATGACATAACTGTAATCGCCTAATATGAGATCCGATACGGATGTAGTAGGATCGAATGGATAGAAATCCATGCCTGCTAATGAGAATAATCGCTTCTTTCGCTCTACATTGTTGTATGCCTTCTCGATGGCAGTAAAAGCATCACTATGATGCATCTCTACGATAGCCACACCATGTTTATTCCTCAGTAAAAATTTACCTATGGATAATGCCGTATGTGTCGTTCCAATACGACTCATCACTCCTGCTACAGCAATGACCACTGTTCCAACAATTTTATCTTTTTCAACTGTAATGACGTCAGTGGTTTTCTTACCAAAACGCCCTTCTCCAGTATTAATAAAATCTTTTTCTTTTTTCTTTTTCCAGCCACTTCTTTGTCCCATTTAATGGCTTTTGCATATGTGGATGGACTCTCGTATAGTGCAATTAGCGCAGATAAGATATGACTTCCTGCATAATCATCCTGACCAATAATATCATAGATACCCATGGATATTAAATCATTCATGGTATCATCACCTGACAAACTATATGGAGCAATAATAATAAATCGTAGGTTATCCTTTACAGCATCTAGCCTTCGGATAAACTCAGGTACTTTCCTATGATCTTCAACACTAGCCATATCTAGAATAACCATATTCAGGTCCGTATGACTAAGTATCTCTTGTTCCTCAAGAATATCAATATCTCGATCGACCTTCTTATATATGATTTCTTGACCTAAGGTTCTCATTGCCTTATCCATATCTTCCAGATACTTTGGTCCTGAAATAACTGCAACCATAGCTTCACCCCTTTCAACGTTTTTAGATTCCTTGGCATAGGAGAAAAATTTGAATCATTCATTACTTTGCCATGCCTTAAAAACACATCATATGTCTAAATTCAGGAACTTTCCTACTTTTGTGTAGTTTTGATAAATTAATGGGGTTATTTTAACACAATATGTTTTTTTTGTAAACCAAATATGCATTTCAATTTTTAATTACAACTTTCTGGCAACATATAACACTTAATACATTATGATATTTTTCAACATTTTGCCCATGTTTGCATCCAAAATTCTTATTTTTATATTTATTTCTTATAAAAATAATAAAAAGTTCAACAAAATCAGACAAATAGTTTATATACTATTAATTACATACATGTTTTTGTATCAATATTCAAATATAAACTTAGGCAAAAGGGAGTGTTATCTATGTTTACAAGAAAACAAACAGAAATGGAAGGCATTATATCACAAGAAATTAAGACAGCTATGGAGGAAGAAGACAAATTTGAAAAGAACCAAGCAAGACGCTATTACCGTCACAATATATCATTTGATCGATTGGAGGAACAACATATCTACAAACCACATTTATTAAGCACAAAGGATAACTTGGTTGATACTATATTGGACTTTTCAGAAGCTATAGAAAATAAAAATTTATATCAATCTCTAAAACAACTAAATGAAATTGATGTGAAGATCATCAATATGCGTTATGTTGAGCAGCTTAGTTTCAAGGAAATTGCGGAACAATTGTCTATGAAAGAAGATACTGTCGGGAAAAGGCACAGAAGAGCATTAGATAAGCTGAAGAAAAGTATGTTTTAAACAAAAAAATATAAAAAGTTTAAATTTTTTTAATAAAGTGTCCGATTTCGCTAATTTGCAAGGCTATATAATAAGGGGAATTATTTGCCTTTTAGTAAGCTATGTCATTTTTTCTGAACATTGACAATCTAATAATCGTATAATTTGGGTACGTTCCTCTTTTGACAAAGCGACTTAAGCAATACGCCATGACGGCATGACCCGAGCGATACTTATTGCTTATATATTATCTTTGGTTAAGATAACTCGCCATGACCCAAAAGGGGGATAATGATACTTCCACCTCGTCTTAACACATCGTAAAGAAGGTGGCTCGCTTTGAAAAGGGAGAGGCTACTGACCTATGTTGTCTACAACCATAGACAATCCAAATTATTGTTTCAATTTTTATAATCATTAACACCATTTTTTATTCGAGGGGGAATAAATATTGATAAGCCTGCTAGAAATAAAACGCACAGTCGACCTGGTCCATGATCATGGTCGACGAGTTGGTTCCTTAGCATTTTATTTATCCAGGCAAATGGGGTTACCTGATAAATATTGTTTTTTACACTATATTGCGGGCCGATGGCACGATTTTGGGAAACTTGTCATTCCACAAGATATTCTAAACACCCCTGGTAAACTTACGGCTAAGGAATGGGAAGTGATGAAAAAGCACCCCATATATTCTTATGCTCTAGTTAACCTCTGTGACTTTACATCCTATGTCAAGCAAGGGATTTTATATCATCACGAAGATTACGCAGGTTCTGGATATCCTTTGGGTTTAACCAAGGGTGAGATTCCCTTATCCTCTAGAATCTTACGTATCTGTGATATGTATGATGCACTTGTTGAAGATAGAATATATCGACCAAAATTTGATTGCAATTCGGCTCTCACAATCATGGATCTTGAATCGGCTAATGGAAAGCTGGACCCCCATGTATATCCTGTATTTAAAACAATGGTGGTATCTAAGATATACGCTAATGCAGAAGGTCCATATGCAAGGAGTTGTTAACAAGTGAAAATGAAACTACTGCTCTTTTTATTGGCTATGCTACTTTTATTATCCGGATGTGAAACAAAAACAAAGGAAAGCTGGTCTCCAATTGTTATCATGAAAGAAGCTAAAAATTTAGAAAATCACTATCAATTGTATACAGATGGGGACAGTGTTTTCCTAAAAGATGTTAAGAAAGATTCAACCATAACTTTAAGAAAATGCTATGAAACAATCAAAGAAAGACTAACACTACCAACAGTTAGTTTAGATACAGCACTACCTGACTCGGATCTTACCAAACAATGTGAAGAAATAACACCTTTTACATATGATGCAACACGAGAAACATCAGCTATGTATATTCAATCACTTATAGAGTCAGGTTGGGTTGTTTCTGCAGAATATGCAAATTACTTATACATAGATATGTATCTTACAAAAGATGATGCACACACACGCATTATCGTTCTAGAAGATAGAGTTAAAATTTTTAAGAACATATCTGGTGAAGTACCTGACCCATTGTCCTATATCAATGAGCGTGCTTCCAAGGAAAAGTGATACATGTGATATCAAAGTGTAGTGGATGGACATGTGACGTACGTTCCATCATGATAATGATATAGATCCCCTCTTATCCCGTTATCGATACAGGTTGAATAACAATTGTTATATCCCAACAATTTTAATCTATTCAATCCTATAAACATTGTCCTTCCTCTACATTTTGCATATATAAGCTATATGAGGAAAACCGTTCTAACAGCTGGACACGGGTAACAGACAACACAATGACGAATACGTATTAAAGGAGATCTTAATAATGCGAAATTGGATGAAGTATCTCATAGTTACGCTCATTGTAGCATTGTTGACAAATGGTGGCCAGTTTTATCTCTGGAATCAATATATTGCTAAAGTTAGAGTAGACTATGAGAATGAGATAGAGGTCCTAAACGCTACTATACAAGATATAGGAACTCTTGTAGATGTCTACTCTGTAAGAGCAGAAACTTTTCCTGGACAAGAAGTAAAAGAGGAAGACCTTATGATTGTCCAGACACCAGAATCACTCATTAATGATTCTTATGTGCTGGAACCCCAACAGGTAATGGATAAATTCTATAAAATTGCCATATCACCTGGGACGCCACTTACTGATGATATGTTTATGAGTGAAGAATTAGATGATACAACAAGAGAAACTGACCTTATTGCTGATTCTTGGTCTGTAGGTCTAAAAAAAGGGGACTATGTGGATCTAGAAATTACTTATCCCTATGGTGACAAATATGTTGTCCTCTCTCATATACGCGTTGAGAATGTTAATACCAGTACAGTAAAAACATATTTAACTGGTTCACAAAGGCATATATATAACGGTGCTTTAGTTGATTATTTTCTACAAGTTGAAAATGGTGCTTCTCTTAATTTAGTTAAATATACAGAGCCTGGTATACAGAAACCTTCTGACGTTACCTACTCTGTCACTGACAACATTTTATCCGTTATTACAGAGGACCCTAATGTACTTGAGAAAATTAATACAAGTCTCAATCAGGAAAAGCGTACCATGATTACCAATAGTTTATCCACTATTAGTGATGAAGATGCATCTGCTCTTTCAAGTGGGCGTAGACAAACCCTTAGTGATATAACGGGGGCCGAACAAGCACATATAAGAATACTGAATGAGCAAGAAGAAGCTCAGCAAAAAGAATTAGAAAAACAACAACGAGAGGCTAAGTTGAATGAGCAAAATACAAACAATCAAGAAAGCAATCTCAAGGTTGAGGAAGGAGTTGTTAATTAGTGAGAATAGGTGTTTTAGGTTTTACTGATAAAAGACCTATACTCTATCCACTTATGAAACTTCTGCAGTCTACAGGCGATGTGGTTGTTATAACAGATGACCGTCGATTCAAAAGGCTGTTAGAAGATTATGCTTCACCAGGCCATCTTGGAAACATCATGATATGTGTCACAGATGCAACACCTGATGAGGTGTGGGAAGAGATAGATCATAGTGAAGATGACTTCGATCATGTCATATATGACCTTCATGATACCTTACATGAAGATATTGATATGTACATTCACATAAAAGGGTCTGATTTTGAAGATGGTGAAAAAGATTTTCTAGAATGTGTGGATACATACACATCCATCAAGCTAATGTATGATGGTAAGCCAGAACGGACAAAAGAAACCATCAATTTACCTATCACACTAAAGCTTCTATCAACCCTTGAAGTATTAGAGAACAAAAATGTATTATTACCTATGCCAAGCAAAAAAATAAATAAGGTTATTGCAAAATTGATTGCACCAGTTATAAAAATCAAAATGAGTGATGCCCTGAAACTACTTCGAAAGGGGTGGCAATCATGAAAGTGGCTATCTATTCACCTGTCCGTCGTCAAGGTTGCTCTACCGTAAGTATATTATTAGGTGCAGCACTTGCTCATGTGGTTGGTATGAAAGTATGTTTAACGTATACCGGTGTTGAATCAGATGCTTATAACATTGCACTTGGATTAAATCACCTAGAGGATCGAACCCGGTCACTGACCCAAGTTATTCGTATGCTAGAGGGTGATAATATCTCTGGTGATGATATTATTGATTATCTGACACCTTTAACACAGAATTTGGATATCATGCAAACTTCCAGTGACTATATCACCTCTGAAGAAAGCGATGCTCTCCTTAGTTTTGTACTGAATAACTTACCTCACGAGCTTATTATTACTGAAATTAATTCAGAACCCTTCGAAGAAAACACACAGCACATATTAAACGATGTGGATATCGTTATCGTATTGGTTTCTCAAGGTATGGATGTTCTGAGTAAGTATAAGCTATACAAAAAAAGTCAGTATTATCCTAATCAAGCTAAAATTATTTATGTAGTTAATAAATACGACCCTTACATAAGCCCACTAAAAGACGTGGCTAAAACCATGGGTGTGGATAAACGAAAAATCGTCAAAATATCAAAAAACCCTTATATTGTTAAGATGGCTAATTCCGGCACACTACATAAACTAATGCCTTACATCTATAACAAAGATCTTAGGGTACTTAATCTCCATGCTGATATACGCGACCTGTGTTACTTAGTCATGAGTAACCTAGGTGTAAAAATCAACTGGGAGGGTAAGCTTAATGACTAATACATTCCTAACCATTGCTTTAATCATAGGAAGCGGCATCGGCTTAACCATATGGTATTATCGTGTTAAAAATCAGAAACCTGATTTTGAGGAAGATACTCATATAACCTTAGAGAAATTAGTCGATACCGTTAAATATACCCTTGCAGATCTTATCAAGGACGAAAGCTTTAACGGCTTCAGCAATGAAGACTTTAAGGCTTTTTATAAACGAAAGGCACGTATACAAGATGCTATGAACAACTGTGTATATGGTATAGATTCGGCAAAAGTCATCGTTCAGGATCTCATTCGCTCAGTAGTCATGGACGAGTGTCCAACGATTCAAGCTGTGAACTTATGCTTTGACTTCTATTCAAGAACACTAGAAACTCGGGTTAAATTTGAGATCCTCTTATATTTTTATAAAAAAGAACATGGTAAAGGTGCTCTTGCTAAGATTATTGATGAATATAGCTTAGACAGAGAACGTTACCTTATTGAGGATAAGTCAGCCCCTTCTTATGCTATTACTGCTGAAGATATTGATATGATCTATGCAACCAAACATTACAAACTTACTTACCCTATTTTAGTTGATTTATTAACAACTCTTGTCTATCAGCAATACAAGGGATTCGGCATACTTGATACATTACGTGAAATGGATATTAATGGCTTTAACTGTGGTACGTCTGGCTCTATCTTATCCAATCTAAGAAGTGATAAGCAAGTGGTAAAAGCGCCACGTTCTGTTTGGCTTTATTTTAGAGGAAAATACATTCACATGCGTTTCCTTACTTTTGGTACAGAACAAGAGCTTCGTCGTGTTATACAATTAATATGTCGGTATAATAATCCAGGTCCTTTAACTGAAAAGCGTGGTTACTTAGTTAATACCATGTATGATAAATCAAGGGTATTAGCCCTTAGACCACCTGCAGCAGAATACTGGGCGGTTTTTGTAAGGAAGTTTTCACTTAGTAATGTATGCTTGAAGAATCTTATTGAAAAACCTTATGTACATCAAGCTGATCTTGCCATCAACTTGCTTCAGTTCTTAATGATGGGACAAGTTACATGTGGCGTAACAGGTCGTCAAGGTTCTGGTAAAACCACACTCATGACGGCTCTTATTGAATATATTGACCCTAAATATACAATACGTGTACTTGAGATGGCACCAGAGATGTATCTACGTGAACTCTATCCTGAACGTAATATTCTTTCTGTTCAAGAAACAGAATTCGTCAGCGCCTCAGACCTACAAGATGCTCTTAAAAAATCGGATGCAGCTGTATCCATTGTTGGTGAGGTTGCTACGGACCCCATCGCTGCTCGTATGATTCAGATGGGACAAGTTGCTTCAATTTTTACAATCTTTTCACACCATGCTAATAGAGCAGCTGACCTTGTACGTGCACTTAGAAACTCTCTCGTTAATGCTGGTGGATTCACATCCATGGTAACGGCTGAACAGCAGGTTATTGATATTGTACGTATTGATGTTCATCTTAACTATACGACAGACGGTAAGCGTTATATAGAACGTATATCTGAGATCATTAAATTAGATGAGGGCGTTCCCTATCCAGACTATCTGCGTTCAGATCCTGTTCATTCTATGAATACCATTACCAAAGAGTACTATACACGTATCACAGACCGTCAAACATTTACAACACGAGATGTCCTAAAATATGATTTGGCAACAGATACTTACGTTACCCTTGATTGGTTTTCACCAGAGCTTACAAAGTACATCATGAATTGCATACCAAAAGATAAACAATTGGACTTCTCGAATTTTGTCCAAGATAACTGGGAGGTGTAATATGTGAGTCCTATGCTATTGGTCCCACCTATAGCCATACTCCTACTTAGTATAGTAGCCATCCTGTATATTATACGTGCTGACAAGAAAAAACGAAGTCAAATCAAGAAGAATTATAACAAGTACAACAAGATGTTCTATCAATATGAGCGTTTTTTTCTAACACGAGCTGGTATTAGAAGACTATATTTTAGACTATCTGAGCTATCTGTTTATAGTAAGAATGAACTAAAGGCCGTAACGGTTAAATTCTATACCCTTGCTTTAGGTACTTTTTGGGGAATAAATATAACCGGCATCTTCTTATTTAGAGATACATTTACCTTTATACTCTTCTTTATCTTTGCTTATATGGTTAAAAATGTACTGGTCGAGAAACAAATCGATCATATTCATTTTAAGCTATTAAAACAGTTATTAGAATCACTCTCTTCCATTCGCCAAACTTATTTACGACTAGGCGTTATCCCTGACGCTATTGCCGAAGCAGAAGTAGGTCCTCTTCTTAAACACGCTTTTGAAGATATCTACTTAATTCTAACGGCTGTCGATGGTGAAAGGCGACTTGAAGAATTTTACGCTGCTACTCCTTTTAAGTTATTACAGACCTTCTCTGGTGTATGTTATATCTTAAATAATGCTGGTGATAGTACCACAGCAAATGGTTCATCTAATTTTATACAAGCTATGGGTATGATGCACTCTGAAGTGCAACTTGAGGTACAGAAGCAGATTCTTCAGAAAGCAAAATTTGGTTTATTAGAGTATCTACCTGTGATACCTCTACTGGCTATTAAAGGCATTGAAGCTTTTTTTGTGTATAACATACCTGGTACTTCTATTATCTACAATGGACCTATAGGCTATATCTCTCGTGTACTTATTGTGGTAACAGCCATTATTGGTTATACAACCATAACCAAAATTAATAGTACCATGGTAGTCACTAAAGATGACCGTAATGATTTTATGAAGAAACTTCTTCAGAATGACTCTTTTGAAACATTCATTAATGATATCCTACCAAAGAAACAAAAAGTAATAAATAGGAAGAAGAACCTACTGAAACGCTCCTTGTCTATGAAAGATATAAAATACTTATATGCTGATAAGGTAATTTACACCTTAGTGACCTTTATATTAAGCGTCTTTTTTATCTTTTTTGCAGTTGAACTTGGTAAGGAATTTATACTAAGTAATATCAAGGAAGTTTCACTTGTGGCTGGTGAGAAATTATCAGATGAGGATATTCTCATTCGTAGGCAGATGGACGAAGTCTATATGAAGACTCATCCTATGATGGGTGCGTCTCGAACACGAGCTTTTGTGGATGGTTACCTACCCTTGTTACCCGAGTTTGATAAACATGCTCAGGTTCAGCGTCTGCAAACCAAGTATCAATCCTACTATAACACCTATTTTAGGTGGTGGATGTTACTCATATGTTTCCTTGTAGGACTTATTGCCTGGCGGGTACCAGAACGTATGTTAAAAATGAGAATTCGACTATTGAAGACAGAATCTGAAGAAGATGTATTACAGTTACAAACAATCATCACCATACTCATGAATACTTCTGTGGACACCATGGAGACATTATATTGGTTACAACGTCAATCGAGAACCCATCGCAATGCTCTGATTGATGCGTATCATGAATATCCATCAGACCCAGAGCTTGCTCTTTATCGATTGAAGAGTAAGGTAACTCTCCCAGATTTTAAACGTATGGTTGATAAATTATTTCTAACGATACACCAGATATCTCTGGCAGACGCATTCAGCGATCTTATATCAGAGAGAGCCCATGTATTACGTATACGAGAAATCACACAACAAACAATCTTAAAGAAGAAACGTTCATTAGTAAGCCCATTAGCACTCATCCCATTAGCGTTAACCGCTATTTGTTATATTCTCTTACCACTGGGTATATTGGGTATTAAAGAATTTATGAAGGCCCTAGAAATGGCCGGAATCAAGTAAGGAGGCACAATCTATGAAATGCAGCACAGGCATTGGGACACTATCCCAAGAAAAACAGTTATATAAAACAGTAGAAAGTGAGAACTTCTATCTGACGACAGTAAAGATGAATGGTATTGACATCCCTGCAGTAGGTTCTGAGTATATTCTCCAGGAGTTAGAAGGGCGTGTTGAACTTCAATACTATTTACGTTCAGAAACAACAACTGACAATAAGCTCTTTACATTTATGCAAATCATGACAATTAATCCTGTTGATGATGATACGCCAGAGACCAATATTATACAAGTTGGTGGTTGTATCGCTAAGACTAAGGGATTACTCATTAAAAACAAAATTGGTTTAGAAGTACTACCTTTTATCATAAAATACAAATCTTATGATGGTAACTTCAATGTAGCTCACTGCGTTGCTAAGGGTGCAAAAGCGAGAGAATTATCCAAAATAAGAAAAGGTGATATTGTTGAAATCACCGGCATATTTAAGAAGGAACATAATGCTTTGGAGGTTCTTGTAGAAGAAGTCGATTTCTACAAAGCATATCATGTATTAGAAACTAAAAAAATATCTTAAGAACAAGAAAATTCCAAATGAAACTAGAAAGTATAACATTTTTATACTACAAGAAGTGTACTGAAGATATCAGTACTACATAGAGGAGGGAACATTACTCATGGAAGGTGAAATGGGTACTGGTGCAAGAATTGCCATTGCACTTATTATATTAGGCGTATTAATTTCGGTGGTGTTCACAATCATGGGCTTCACGCGTTCAACAACAAATCAAGGTATATCATCTGTTCAAAACTCGCTGGGATCAATGCAGTTAGCAGTTTATGATGATTATGATCAGAAGATGGTATCAGGTACACAGGTATTATCTGCTCTCAAATTGTTTGAAGGGCAACCAGTAGGTTTAGTTGTATCAACAAAAGCACAAATTACTACTGCTGCTGGTACAGGTACTAATTATGGGGCACTATTTGGTAGTGTGGTTAGTCCAGATTTTGGTATATCTGGTATGACCAAAACTGGTACTAACTCTTGGTATGTGAAGGATATCGCTCTTACGAATGGTACCATGACTTACAACATGAATTATCTACCTACAAGTACACCTGGTTCAGATACATTCATTAGGCCTACAGCAAAATTCCTTGGTGAACTGATAAAAGACAGTACGGATGCTATCGTTGGTATCTGCTTTACACAACAGTAAACATAAAAAGCCCTTAGCTTGTCTAAGGGCTTTATTTTAATTTTAGAGGAGTGATCTATCATAGATGAATGGAGCAAAATAGTATGGGTATCAGTGGATCTTATGACAGCAGCGCTCATACTTGTATCTGCACTTACCATAGCTAGAATATCACGTGATTTTGGTCGTGTGCAGCAACAAGAAGTCAATGCCGTTGCCGTTACCAAACTCTATAGAACTTATAATCGATATGATAATCAAAAAGATCTTATGCCTCAAGATATCGTATCTTTAATCTTTGAGACACGAGGGAAACCCGAAATCTGGGTTGATGTCACAGCTGGGTCCGCTGTTAGCTTCGATTACAAATGGACAGCAATTCTTGCACCTACCAGTAATATGTGGGATCTAACACATATTACCGAAAATATACTCCCTGTATCAGCTACATACACATCAACCATCGAAAAAAATGATAATGGAGAAATAAGCCGTGTAGAATTTAGGAGGGACTAAATGGAAAGCGAAATTAGTACTACCCTGAAACAATCAGTCGTATTAATTGTTGTTGGTTTTGTTATCTCTGCTATGTGGCTTACTGTTGCATTTGGTCAACAGATAAACCATAGTGGAGTCAATACCATTGCAAACTCTACTTCCTTTATATATAATGCAGAAATCGAATCAATTATGAATTACAATCAAGACTTACCCGCTTCTTCAGTTTACTTGGCTCTTGAGAAAAACCGTGAAGCTATTCTTTCTATATCAGGCTATGCCCATAGTGTTAGTATCAGTTCAGTTGATGATTTACAAAAACTATTCGGACATCAAATCATATGCCAAGTAACCCGTGAGCAAGAAGCTTATCGTATCACTATTACAAGCAATTAGGAGGGACTATCATGAACGTAGATGATTATATTGACTATCTTGTAACCATATTGTTATTAGCTTTATTTATACCTATTACGGTATCCAACATGATCCCTCTCTACAGTCAAAAAATAGGAGGATTTGATGTCCAAATAGAAAAAACAGCACTGAAAACACAGGGTGAGATTATCCCATATGAGAAAACTTTTACATCTCATAATACCATGCTTATGTTAGCTATTGCTGACGCCTACTCTGCTGACCCTGAGACGATAGAAATTAATGGTACCACCATCCAAATAGATGAAACTTTTCTAGGCAATCGCATTAGTGCTTTGCATAATGCCTATAACGCTATGCCCACTGTGGAAAAAATGTCTGTAGAACTCTACGTCGATTCAAATGGACCAAGAAAGTGGGTGATCAAGAATGAGTGATTTTATTAATAAGATTATTGGTCTATTCATGGTCTTTATTCTATTGGTTCTAGCTCCACTCATCATCAACTCTCTTAGCACCTCCCTAACAATGAAACGTGCTGTCCTTAACGAGATGACAAATTTCATTGATAAGGTAACGGATTCAGGACGTATAACCGCCCCACAAAAAACGGATTTTTACTTAGGTTGTTCATCACATGGCGTTACTGTCGATGTGCGTATTAAGCGATACATTCGAGTTGTCAATTCTGATGGTGCTGGTAGCACTATAACCACCTATGTCCTAAGTGATAAAATTGACAATTGGAATCAAGGGGATATTATTGAAGTTGAAGTGGAAGCTATCGATTACACAAGTGCTCAGAAACTCATGTGGTATTTCAATCGATTCTTCCCCCCTAAGATAGACTTTCAATTAGCCGGCATGATTAGATAGGAGGGTTTATAGATGAAAAGAATATATCTAGCTCTTTTTGTAGTTCTTCTTTATTTAGCCAGTTTACTTATCTTTTTCTCTACCTATATCCGTAAAGATATACGAGAGTTTGAACAACTGAAACTCTCCTATGCCATTGATTATGCCTCTGATGCAGCCGTGTTACAACTCATTCAATCACGTGATTTGTCTATGGATTACTCTGATAAAGATTATCTAAGTGCTGACCCCAAACAAGCTCTTGATACCTTTGTTGATGTATTTCTATTTAATTATGGATTAACACCAAGTAAAATGAATCGTGCTCATGTTAAGATGAATTTCATACCAACATTTACAGTGGCCATGTTTGATGGTTATTATATGGCAACGCCTAGGCTTATTGAGAACGCAGATCCCTATCCAGAAAATGGTATTAACGATGGTACATGGGGCCTTGTATTTACACCAAAGATGCCTTACCTCTATGAGGAAGGTGGTTCAAGTTATGCACTCAACATGGGTGGTGAACATACCTTGAAGATGTCAGGTAATCTATTATCTAAGCCTAAGGGGTTTCCACCAGGTATTACTTCCAAGGAACAGATCCATCGTGAAATATCTAATATCGTATCCAAGGATATCTCTTATACTATTAATACATTCAACGAAAACAATCCAGATTGGGCGAATACCTTCTATATCCCCAGCGCTCTTACAACCTTTACAGGTGTTAACCCTATTGAAGGACCATCTGTCATTGCTATTGTACAGAATGTAGATTTTGCAACTTCTACGCCAATATCTGCCTTTAGCGTAGCAGGTTCAAAGATTCAGAGTGCACGTATAGTTGGTGGCTATGTTCGAAATGGTCATAAGTATTATTGTTATGTGGATAAACTGCCAGCTTCTATCACCATTGATGATTTGTTTGAAACGGTACAGGATGCAGCTGTTGCGGGTTATGAGCATGATATGAGGTATATGGAATAAATAATGAAAGACATCTATATCATCAATATTACTTAAACTGCCATTTAGAAGCTCTACTTAATTGAAATATTCTATCAATTATGATATATTATTCTTTACAAAGAATATTTTTAAGGGGGATTTACAAATGAAAAAATTGTTATCATGGTGCCTAGTATTTATATTACTTATTACAATAGACATACCTTCTTTAGCTACTGGGGATGAACCTTCTAGCTGGGCTAAAGAATTGGTTGCTGAGGCCATTGACAAAGGGTATGTACCAGAACATCTACAAAGTGATTACCACAAATCCATTACACGTGAAGAATTTGCTGAACTTTTTGTAATGGCTGTTTTTTCAGAGGTTAATCGCGACGAGGTAACTACTGCCGGGGCAGCTACAAAATATGCTTGGCATTTTAAAGAGCTTACCATTGATAATTTTCTATCTAAGGTATCGACTACAGAGAAGTTTACCGATACAGATAGCAAGTACGTGAAAGTCGCTAATATTCTTGGTATGGTTAATGGGATTGGTAATAATAAATTTAATCCTGATGGGCTTATCACTAGGGAGCAGGCTTGTATTATGTTTGTGAATTATCTTCAGACTATTGTTGACCCTGGTTTTAGAGATGCCTTAAAAGAATTAGATGATATTCATGAAGCCTCTAGCTGGGCTAAAGATGCCGTTATATGGTCTTATAATGCTGATTTTTTAATAGGTACTAAGAATTACATAGCTGAAACGATAATAGGTCAAGACAAACCACATGTTATCCAGTTGGGTCATTTTGATACAAAAGGTACTTTCACCAGAGAACAAGCCATTGTCGTGATGGCTAGAATAGGTGACCCAAATCATATAGGTATACCTCGTTTAAGCAATATCATCCTAAGAGGGTATCTTCGTATTAACATGGATGTACTTATGTCAAGCTTTGAAATTGATGGTGATACCATTAAAATGTTAAGATCTGGTTATGATTCCAAGTACTCACATATTAAAGAATATTATAGAACTCAACCGCTATTGAAAGATTATGTCGATAAATATACAACAGAAGAACTTGTTGCTGTTGTTTGGTCTCCCCTTGGTGCTCAATTAGATATGAATGATAAATATCACATGGATAATGTATTATCAGGTAAACAAACACTATACGATTATGAGCTATTTACTATTGAGCATAATAAAGATGGTTATTTATTTGTATTAAACAAAACTCCTGGTTACGGGTATTTCGAATTTGCCGGTGGTATATTGTTTTACCGGCCCAACGGCTGGGCTAGTGCCGCAGTCCCAGTTACTGGGAAAGAGGTAAAATAGATTAGTAATAATAGAATAAATAATAATAATGTAAACGCTTAGGTAATCATACCTAGGCGTTTTTTTAGTTAAGGAGGTTACTATGATTATAAGAAAATTAATATCTTGTTTACTCACTATACTCCTAATCCTATCTATCTCGTTTTCCCCTGCATATGCTGGAGGAGCAATCGGTACTATAGGTATTATACCTTCAGGTGGTTCACCTGGAGAAGGAGGTGGTTTATATGAAGTTACACCAGCTTTTAGAGTTGGTATCGTTACAGAAACATTTCGAAAACCTATTGACACTGCTGATTTAAAAAATATTGAACACCAGATTATTCAACATTATGTTAATCACTTTCCTAATTTAGAAAATTATATTATGTTCTCCCCTTCTTCCATTTATCACTCAGGTTCTGATATCATACTTGGATGGTATAACCTAAGTGATGGAGGGATACATTATCTTGCTGAAGAAAAGTATATAGATGAAAATGGTGAAGTTCAAGAAGGTAAAAAAATAGACAAAGATGGTCGACACGTTTTGATTAAAAAACATCGCCTTCTTGATACTCTACACTCTAATAAAGATCATATATTCTACCCTAACCTAAAGACAAAAGTTGTTAATAATAATTTTAAATCTCTTGGAAATGGTGTATGGCGTTCAATACTTCCTGAACGAAAGAACTTTGGAAGTGACAATGATTACTATAAAGCCCTTGAACCATATGAAAAAAAATCCGCTGCTGTTTGGAATTACTTTTTAAAAGACTGGAATAATCCTAGCGGAAAGCCTATTGATGAAAAATTAAATACCTATACAATGTTAGCATTACCAAATAAATCTACAACACTGGAAAGACTTAACAATCAAATAGCTTATCTTGACCTACTCATGACCCTATATGTATTATCTCCTGATGATGAAGCAGAATATTATGCCACGGTAATAGAAAATTACATTATTGGAGAAAATGTTGATACACAACCCCCTCTTATTGCCATCGATACAGCAGTTAGAGTTAAAGTACCAGCCTATACATCAAAACCCTTTTACCTACCCTCTACCTCTTACTTAATGTATGATGCACATGTAACATCCTCCTATGATTTATGTGACCCAAACGCACCTGCATTTCCTGATAACGATACTCAACCCTATGAATCTGACCATACAAAAAAAGTTCTAACTAGTCTAATACAAAAATCTGTTGACCAGAAACCTGACGAAGACCGTATATCCGATCTTTATGGTGATACAGCTAAAAAAAATGGTTTCAATTGGGGGCAGTCAGGTGTCTGCCAAGATATCTTACGAACAACTGGTAACAAGGTAAATTGGTATGATTCTTCAGTTGATCCAGTCATGAAGGCTCTAACATTTAATGGTGATCACTATGGATTCGTTATTGTATCGGCAGAGAATGTTATAATACCAACCCCAAACCCTCCTGGAGGCTTTTCAATCATTAGCACCCCTAAAGTAAAAATACTGGAAGAAGGTTCCAAAACCATCAAATCTTATACAGAGGTAACCTTAAAAAGCAAATTACTAGATACTCAAGAAGTTGATTGGATTAAGGCTTTGGACCGAGAATTTGATCCTGGTTTTCCTAAAATCATCATCAACCTTAAATCCACAAGTCTAGCAGGTGGAACAGCCGATACATCTAATACTTATGATTTCTCTACATCTTCAAAATTCAAAGGAAATGGGCAGGAGATAAGTTTAACGAAAGATGAACTTGAGTCCTTTATATTAGGTGAAACGACGTTTGAATATAGACATGACTTAGTTAACTATCCTGTAGACCCTAAACAAAGCTATACATTTAATTATGAAGCTTCCATACAAGTTCTACTATCTGATGAAATAACCATCGATCTTCAGGGCAATCCCAGCCAAGCTGAGACAACCTATCATAACCCAGAAAAAATAATATATGATGATTACCATTCCTCTCCAGTGGTCTATTCCGAAATTAAACAAGGTTCACCAGGCAATGAAACATTTGAAGCCATGGCAGGCACTCCAACAACTCGTAACCTATACTTTGCAAGTGGTGGTAGCGAGTTCATTGTACACATTAGTACGAAGTATTGCCCTGACCTTACCACTGAAAGAACTTACAAAAGCTATTTCACGGGTACTCCTAGTGAATTTAAAGACGGTGACCAAGCAGATAATTACACTGTTGGCGGCTTTACCCTTAACGGTCATTCAGGAGGTAGTCGCACCAAGACATGGTCCGGTAGTATTCCATGGACAGGTTCCCATTCTGCTAGTGGTTGGCACGGTGGTGGTGTAACCGATAGCTGGGATTATTCCAGTCAACAAGCAGCACTAAGTGAAGCCGAAGCTTATGCAGCACAAGTTAATGGAACAACTATCACACACACAGCTGCAAGTGACGGTAAAACCAGGACATTTAATAGCTGGAATGCATCTGTTTCAGGAGGTTACTCCGACGGTTCCCCAGGTACTTGGACAGATGGGCGTGACCCACAACCATCATCGGGGTCACCTGGAAAACCTGGCTATAAACCAGCTAAACCAGGGGTTCCCGCTAAAAGCTCAGCAGGTAGTGCTGGTTCCTATTCCTATTCTGTTACCGTCACATTGCCAGCTCATAGATTATGTGGACCCGATCATGAAAATGATTTGCCTCTCATCCAAGATACTTGGAAACAGACCATCACCTATGATATTCGAAAAATAGATAGTGTGAGTATCTGGAAAATTGATCGAAGTCATGTGGATGGTATGTCAATATTGACAGAAACTGACGAAATTACGGCAACCGTTGTTCAAGGCGACCCTAATATTTTTTATAATATTGCAGCTAATGATACCTCTGCTGATGGGCGTATACGTTACAGCCTTGAACCGGAGCAACATGATGCCGTAGTTTGGAATGAAGGTGTCCGCTCTAATACATCCAATGGATTAGGTTCCAATCCATCTGCTGATGACAATCCCGGTGGCGGTGGTCATAATGAATCTTATGGGAAAGGCATTATCTATACCAATGATACCATGCCTAATGAATTCAACTATCATGAAAACCATGCAGATACTATGGATAAATCAACCCCTGAATATGTGAAATTCGCAGAGCGAAGAAATCAGAACAATATTGCCACGGTTATCTCTGACTTTGTGATCCTTCAAACATCAAGTGGTGATCAATCTCTTATGTATTTTGAAAAGGCTTCAGAAGAAAAAACCAGTCAAGAAAACTTTGTTGATATGCAAATCGAGGCTGAAGAAATGTGGATAGATAATCCCGAATCAGCTGCTAAGATGGAGCCTGAAGACATTAATATAGGCTCCTATAATGGCAACTATTCTAATCCTGCTGCCAAATATAAAGGCAATGGGGATCATCATCAGACTGTTACAATTCTTGATAATGACCCTGCCAAAACCATTACAAGACCAGCAAGACCATCTAATATGCGACTTATGAAAACAAATATTGATGTGATTGACACCATACCTAATGATGAGTATATCACAGGCGAAAGCACCGTATTTTACCGCAATATTCTTAAGTACGGAAAACCATGTATTTTCTATCATGACACCTATCAAGCTGATTATGGTTTATCAGGCTTAGTCTTTGACTCTACTTATTCCGATAGCCATAGCAAAGTTAATGACATTGTTATCCATAACCCTGTATCAGCTAAAGATGCCATGGTTGTATCCCTTGACTCTTCCCTTGATCAACGATCAGCTGGCTCATTAGTAGGAGGCAACCTACAAAGTGATGTAAAAGAATATGTGACTGAATTAAAGGATATTCATCCCCATCAGAATTTCTTATTCAATGGTGATGCAGAACAACTATGCGATAGTGGTCATATACTTAACTGGAAAGGCGAAGTGGATAACGCTACGGACGTAGCTTTTGTAAGACGAATCTCTAATGATTGGAAAATTAATGGAAAAGGCTCATTTGAAATAAGAGTCCCTGCAAAATCCAATAGGCTTGCTAAGTATGTGTGCACAACTGTGGGTGAAGCTGGTGTTCACTATAATTTTTCTGGTAAGATTGGTGCGCATAGAGCTGAAGGTTATTTTACAATTGAAGCTCTAAATGCCAATGGCAAAGCTATCCAGACTTGGCAAACACCTAAACATACAAGTTCTCAAGTTATAGAACAATCCCTTTCTTTTACAGCACCCAATGACACGATTCAGTTAAGAGTAAGCATTGTGAATGGATTGTCTCATAACACGACGACCATGTCTGAATATGTCTTTGCCGATGACCTGTTACTGACCAAAGCAAATGGTGAAACCTCTCCATGGGTTCCTATAAAATATTCAGCATATGAAGAAATAAGCCAGAATAATCCTGGCTATGTAGAACCTCATAATATTACGAATCCTGAGTATATCCCTGCAGTTAATATTCCTGGCACTGCAGAAAACTTTAATTATACGGGTAATAGGCAAACATTTACAGCTCCTTATACAGGTGAATATACCTTAGAAGCTTGGGGAGCCGCAGGTGGTAACTATTCACGAGCTAATGGCGGTTACGGTACTTATGTGAAAACAACTAAAACCTTAAATAAAGGCGATACTATCTATGTTTATGTAGGCGGTCAAGGTAAACCTGGTAATAGTACCTCTGGTGGTTGGAATGGTGGCGGTAAATCTGGTGCTTGTTCATGTGGCTCATCTTCTGGTGGTGGGGCAACTGATTTTAGGACTACAACCTCTACAGGGAGTCGTTTTCTAGTTGCAGGTGGCGCTGGTGGTGCTGGTACTCCAGGTAATCATGGTCGCTCTTCCATTCGTGCCACCATGTCAAATTATATTGGTCAGACAGGTGCTTCGTCCGACGGCGGCGGCGGTGGCGGTGGTTATCGTGGTGGCTATAACGGTGGTACAGATATGGGTGCCTATGCTGGTTCATCTTTTGTTAATAACACTGAAATCACTAGTAACGTCAGTAATAGCTCTTATGTTGTAACAACAGGTAGTAATTCTGGACATGGACGAGCTAAAATTACATTACCACCAAAGTACTCTCCTGCAGTAGGCGAACCTACTATCTTAATTAATAATGCATATTATGTTCCTGCTGTTGTCAACAAGATCAATGGTGGGACTAGTATCGTCGTTGTAACACCTGCACAAGGAGAACCTTATATACCTGATTTATCATCTACCATTCGTACAGTCATTCAATCCGACAAAACAATGTCTGAACCACCCGATGATTGGTATGAAACGAAGGTAATTACCATACCAGCAAATCCTACGGTTACTGTTCCTGGTGGTGGCAATTTTACAGCAGGTAATTTCTTATTACTTGACTATCCTTTCCAAGTATATTTTCCTAATGAAGGCGATTTCTATGGTACAGGTGCATATGGGCTTTCAAAAACAAGCAACTATACTGGTAAAGGCTTCACTAATAATATGAGTACAACTGAATGGACATCTAAGAAAGTTGCTAAATTTGGCTTTGCAGTCATTCATAAAGGAATTCTTTATCCTGCAAATACTGAAATATCCTTAAAGCCTATTAACGATATTTATTATGATTTCTATCTACCTTTAGGTAATAAAGAAGCACTTAGTGCCTTTACCGAATTCTATGCCGTTGCGAATAATGCTCCTTCCGTTGATAATCGTTCAAAACCTAATAATAAGAAACGTCATAGTCATAAAAACGCCCGCCATTCAGCACTAAGAGAATATAATATCGATGTAATCGGTCGTATAGGTAATTTAATTATGGAGGATACGGGGGATTATCGTTTTTCTAACTTTTTTAAAGAACCCATTTCCCCACATGAATGGTACATACCAAATGTTGTCTATAAAGTTGCCATGGACCAACAACGAGAATACTTAGGACCAATTAAAGACATTCGTAATTTTACAATAAGTGCACATACCAATTACCTTAATACCTATGGATCTCTTGATTTTCTTGGTCAAGCACCTAAAAAGTTACCATTATCACCTTCAATTAATAATATAACAGCCTTACAACGTCAACCCCTAAGGTATGGCTATCCTGTTCTTATGGACATTCAAACAACAGGTAACTATTATTCTAAAATGCAAATTATACCTTACTATTATCATCTTAACTTACAAACAGGTGATATGACGCCTGTTGATGTCTACATAAAAGAAGATACCGAATATAAACCTATTAATAAATTTGGTGCGGCCGTAACAGGTTGGGACCCTAGTTCAGTCTATGATTTCAAAGCTACTTTAGACTGGCAATCTGAAGCTGATCGAAGAAATTATGATTCTGAAGAACAAACCATAACAGAGTATGTGCAATCAAGAAAATATAATGTAGATGAAACTGGTAACGAGGCTCCAATTCGTATACCACTGGGTCAATATCACACTTATGGTAATGCGCAAATTATGCATCTATCTGAACGTAATCGTACTTTTATTGGTACCTCCTATACCTATGGTGATGATAAAAACCCTAATGATGCACTAGATGAATTTAACTACAACCAACAAGCTCAACGTTGGCACTTCACTTTCAAGCTACCTTCATCAGCTATTTTCACCCCTCATGGTCAATCTATGACTAAAGCTAACATAGACTCCGTGATGAACAATAACAGCGTCATCATCGCAGCGGCTGATATCAAAGCCGTTGGTGATACCTATGTATTACAATATGAGCACCCCACTGGTAATGGTAGTATCAATATTGCTGGAACAACCCGCTCTCTTGATTCCATACCTTACAGTGTATATGCTATCTATTCAGCTGAAAAATCTGCTGCCAACGATTTGAGTATTTCTGGTTCACACTAATTCTTTCAGTAGATATAGTTAATATTTTTAACAGAGAGAGAAAGTCATAAGACCTTCTCTCTGTTATATATAACAAGTAATTAACGAGGAGGTGTAGCATGAAAAAAAGATTAATAACAATCCTATTACTATCACTCATCATCAATACACATGTCATCTATGCTGAAAATGCTTCTGTATTGCTATCTCTATACGGTTTTGATAAAGCTGTTTCTGTAGAAACCGAAGAACAACGCTTACTTGACATAACAGAAGCATATGACACCGTACATACAAAAATCAAAACCGATGAAATGATGGAAAAAGCCATTGACATCTATTCATCCAATCATAATGAAAATCTAGCTAGCTATGATACACGCATTTTAGAATTAGAACAAAGCCTGAAAGAGCAACGCATACGTATCTACAACAGTAGCGAAAAGTCGGTAGAATATCTTCTTGAATTGGATTCTAGGTATCAAGCTACAAAAAATACTTTAGAAGAAATGCAAGCTGAGCGTCTTGTCTATGCCAATCAACGGGATATACTCTCTACTGATGAAGAAAATACAGAACTGATGAAAAAGGAATATGAACAACTAGAACGTCAACTAACTGCTCAAGAAAAAAACTATGAAAAGGCTACCAGCTATCCAGAATTAGGTGATGTTAAAAACCTTCCATACCCACTTGCAGAAGATAGTTATATTACCTCAGGATTTGGTGAGCGAGAAGATCCTTTTAATCGACCTGAAATACAATTCCACCGTGGTCTCGACCTATCCGCTGACATGAACACCGATGTCACTGCTCTCTTCAACGGCACTGTTGAAACAGTGGGTTCGAGTGATGATATTGGCTACTATGTCATTATTAACCATGGTAAAGGTATCAAAACCCTCTATGGGCACCTAGATCACTACAGTGTCGAAGAAGGTCAAAAGGTTAAGCAATATGATGTTATTGCAAGCTCTGGTAACTCAGGCAACCGTAGTACAGGTCCTCATTTACATCTTGGACTCTACATTAACGGGACAGCCGTTAATCCCATACGCGTATTTTAAGACAATCACAAGGAGGCAATAAAATGTTGGTCGTATCAAAAGACAGATTTTTACCTACAGTCATTAATACACTCGTACTTTCAAAAAAAGATTACTTTTTTTATATCCACCGGGATGTTTATGATCAAGCAGTGATACTAGCTGATAAATATACCCCTCAAGAATTAAAAACTATAATCGAACCTGAATATAATACATCGGTTATTGACTATTTTTATGAGCATGCACCATACCCTATCAATATCCTTGCACCTTTTCTAGGTATCGTCAATCCTGGTCTCCCAGAAGACATGGAAGTACTCACCGGTGCTCTTCACGTTATTACCGCTGCCACTAATATAAAAGCCTATGTAGAAGTTAACAAGGAGCTTCGTAAGACCTTACAGTTTTCCCTCTACATTCAAGAAGAATACGAGATGGCATGGGAGCGATTTTTTATAACCAGTATCCCTTATGATGAGCGTCTTACAACCCAGGTTCAGACAACATTACCTTCAGCACCTCAAACAGAACCAATTCCTCATAGTTCACTTACTGATTATTTTAACCCACAGGATAACGTTCCATCCGAACAAGAGATTGAAGACCTTCTAAAGCAATCAAAAGCTTTAGAGAAAGAAAAAGTAAGAAATATTCTTCAAGTAGAAGACTAGGCCTATATCATTACATGATTCATTGTAATTATTAAATACACTTAATTTCGACTAATCTGAGGATTGCATAATAAAAATCTATCGTATGGTTATTCCACAAAAAGTAAGAATAACTAAATTTACTAAAAGATATAGTTACCCAAAGAACGTTAACAACTATAATCTTCTAGTAAAAGTCATACTAAACTACTTTTGGTGGGTTAACCATTATATGAATAAAAGGAGTTAAGAATATGCAAGATTTAAAAAATCAAGGACCAGAAGAGGCCTTTACATCACTAGGTGAAGTTATTGAACTCGTATCCGGTATTATTGACGCTTCAGAACTCTTTCGTCATAAGATTGAAGAAGCTTATGAAAATATTGAACTTGCGTTTTTAAAAAGACTGTTAAACGCAATAACTTTAGTGGAACATGATGCTCTTATACTTAAAGAAGATTTTGTACATATGCAACAAAATCTGGACAAATAATCAAAAATCATAAAAAAGGAGTAATAGAATGGGCGGAAAATCGAACTTACTAGATCCTGATTCTCTTGAGAATCTCTACATTGAAAGCATCAGCTATAAAAATAAAGCAGATGAACTATCACATGATATACGCATACGTATGAACCAATTAACAGATCCTCTTTATCTTAATACCTTCAAAAATGGTAAATATGACACTTTTGTTAATGCCATCATAGGAGGGAAACAAGCCCTTGAAGATCTGTTAGATGCTGTAAAAGACACAGCCAACTTCATTGATAGCACTTTGGAAAATACCAAGTGCCCTTGGGATAACAATCAACAATCCGAGAAAATCAAAGAATCACAAACCACTCAAACCTTAAAACGATAACGACAATAGGAGGTAAATGCTATGATCTATATAGCCTCATTAGCAGCATTTGGCAAGAAAACATTTGGCGATAAAATATTTCAAACGAAAACAAGTAAAATTATTGAACAACTCATGCTTAATCCAAAAGTTACAGGGATGGACTCCGTTATTTTAGGTCCTAAAGATCTATCGAGTGTTGCCACTAGAACAGCCTTAACAACAGCCCTCGAAAGCAAACACCAAGATATATTAGTCATCTATCTCTATACAAATGACAAAGAAGAGAAACTTTTAGAAACTGAACACGTTACTGCTAAGAAAATCGATAAAAGAATCAATCTACAGAGTTTTAAAGAAACTGTAACAGAGATATTTGAGAATATGGCCTTAACAAAAAAAGGAGATATACAAAAACCTAAACGTAAAACAAATGAGGAAGAACCTGAAGAAGAACCAAAAGCTAAAATACCTCCTGTGAAAGTTTCAGAACAAAAACCCATTGAATCAGCTGTTGAAGAACCACCTGTAGAAATGGAGGAACCGGTAAATACTGAAATAAGTGAATCCAAGCCAGTGGAAGAACCACCACAACCTAAGTCATCAGGTCATTCTAAGATGACAGAAGAACGTATAAAAGAATGTATTCAATTCTCTGACTGGGATTTATTTAAGAGACTTATGACCAAAGATACGATCATCAGTGATTTGATGTTACAGAATAATGATTATGCTATGACCATCAATATGTTAAGTAAATTAGATCAGGATATCGTATCTATATTCAAAGATGATCAAAAAACCGTAGAAGAACGTTTTGAAGCTATTAAGGAAATAGGTATTGAACGTTCTAATTATCGTGTTAAGCAAAACAGCATTATTTCAGAGAAGATTGCTTCTATTCTGACTACCATCACCATCTCAGCAGAGACTATGATTCATGGACGTCTGCATGAAATCACATCTGCTCTCGACCAATATGCAGCCAGTGACAAGCGCCTATATCGTCAGAACAAAGAAGCTATAGAAACCCTTATAGAAGATCGAATGAAGCTTCAATTTGAACTTCATGAGCTCTCTAAAAATCTGATAACCGTCTATCAATCCATGGATCATACAGTAAATCAGATTATCTCTTCCTTTGACAACAGCTTACCATCCGATAATACCTATGTTAATGAAATCTATAAATCTTCAGCTAAGATATTTACACCAATTAATGCATCCATGCTAGCTTCTAAATTAATGAGTGATCTTCAGAAAAACCGCATATCTTTATCAGCACTAGAGAATCTCATTCAAGAAGTCGTTTCAAAAGTCTTTTACCTCTGTGAAATAGATGAGTCTATCATAACCCATCAAAGCAAGCTTATTAAGCTTTTAGAGTCTCAGAATGTGGAAGATGTAGTTATTGTGGATACAATCTTAAAAAATGCTCTGAGATTATATATAGGTCCATATGACGTTGGTACAAGAGCCACAACCATTACTTGGGCTGGCATACTCTCTCGAAGGCAAAATACACTTCTCATTGATCTATCAGGAAATGCTAAATTTAAAGATTATGGCATTCAACCCGTAACCCTTGAATATTTCTTGGAACACCGTATTGAGGAGCATTTCGTGTGTGTAGAGGGGCATATGCTAACACCTTCTGATTTAGAGCCAATCATTATTCAATTAAAGAAAAGACTTAATTACTATCCCTACATTAATATCATCTTAGATACTTCCCAAGTTAATCTTATGAAGAAGCTTGCCGAACATGCTTTATCCATTACCTATATAACCAACTGTACCAATAGAAGTAATGCTCAAGTAAAACAATCCAATGAGCATATTACCCTTAAGAACATTGCCAAAAAGATCGTTCTAATCGATCCTCCCATAGATGAAATGACCATCTTAAAAGACTTATCCATGGACCCACTTACAACCAAGCTTATTATGCTTCCATACCTATCTAAGATAAAGTCTTGCGTCATAAAAGCACAACCTCCTTTTAAGGATTCAGAACTTAAAAATATTTTCGAAGAGGCTTTTAGATAGGTATTTCTTAGCCCACACATCTCAATTTTTTATAAGGCTAGCCCATGGTTTTTACCATGGGCTAGTCTATTTTTTTGTCTTTTTTTCTTCTCCTATCTTTTCCACAACTAATAATCAAAGAAAATGCACGAAACCCGTCCTAAATGTAACAAAAATACCTTTTATATAATTTATGGACTCAAAAAAGCACTATTAAGACGTATCTTATTGATACTGTTTAGCTGGCATGTTATAGTAGGTACACATCAATACAAAGGGTGAATATAATGCTTGTTGATCAGTTAATCAATCGACCTATTTACTATTTTACCTACATACTTTTCAAAAAAAATCTAATGTCCCATAAAGACATTAGAATCGTAAAATACGGTATGCAAGTCGTTTTTAGTGAAACCTTAAAACTTCTTATGCTGATTTTATGTTTTGGAGTTGTAGGCAAGCTATCAGAGTTTCTCTTAGCTTTGACTATATTACTTCTAATTAGGTCGTATAGTGGTGGAATTCACTTTAATACGTTTATGGGATGCTTCTCATTTACTTTAGGTTTTTTCCTCCTAAGTGTAACTGTTTTACCTGTTGTTGACTACATTAATTATCCCTCAATTTATGTAGCTATAATACCAATAAGCGCGTTGATCATATACTTATATTCACCCATGCCCTCAAAACATCGTCCTATTTCTAATAAAAGGATTTATTATAAAAATAAAATAATAGCTACCATCATGACGGTAGCTATCTATTCAACAATCTTATTATTACCACTAATTTCCAACTTAAAAGCAATCGGTATCTGGACCATCGTTCTCCAGGCAATACAATTAATCATAGCAGGAGGTGTTAAAAATGAAAAAAAAGCTTTTCGTAATGGATAAGTTATTAGTCTCTATGTCCGGCTTATTTATGTGTGCTTCATTCTTTATTGCAAACAGATGTAGTATACTATTTTGGGGCGAGCCTAATTGTCCTAAATCACTTCAGAAATAAGTCTAATTCGCAAACATTATTTTGAAACATACTTGATTATCTTCATAAAAAACTTCTATTTTTCCATTATTAGAATTCACTATTTTTTTCACATTATACAATCCAAAGCCTCTGTTATCACCTTTTGTCGAGTATCCCTTATCAAAAATTTTACTTAGCAGATCTATGCTCATAGGATTACTGGTGTTCTTTACTTCTATAATATTATGCATATCTTCTCTCTGTAAACTGATATGTATATCTCTATTAGGTAATGTACTCTTCTGATTAGATGCCTCTATAGCATTATCCAGTAAATTACCGAGTATATCTACAAATTCATACTCTTCTATGGGATAGTCGGGAAAAGGTGAATGACAGTTAACTTCAAAGTTAATATTGTTATTCATCGCTTTTATTTTTTTACTATATAATATTGAACTTACGATGTTGCTACCTGTGTTTAATAATGCATCATCATGATGAAATTGGTAACCACTTATTATTGATTGAAGATATTTTGTAAGTTCATCATCGCCATTTCTTTCTGCAATACCATATATTGCATGCAATTGATTTTTAATATCATGTTGTTTAGCCTTAACATCATTAATTAAGCTTTCTAACATTGGATTATATTCCATATAAATCTCATTAGCTTTTTCTCTCTGTTTAATCTGAAATAATTCTTTGAAAACCAATGCTACAATTCCTGTCCATAATATAATACCTATGACAATTAAAGATATATAATTAATACTATTATAATCTACTTTCCAAGCAATAAGATATACGGTTAGTGGTATACCTATTAAAGAAACTAACCAAAATATTATTGTTTCAAATCGATCGATCAATGGTACTACTTTATCAATTGGAATATACTGATAAGTAAATGCTGCTATAACAAATAAGATTATATTACTTGCTATTGCAATATAAAAATTATTCCCTGTAACCCCCATGAGTTTTAAAGTTGATGTTATTATGATTTGATATATCATAATATAGGTCATATCGATAACATATAGTACTATTAATTTCTTCATCGATACTTCTGATATCCACTTTAAAATCAAAATTAATATGAGTGGTACTATAATTTCTATTAACGGCACGTTAAAATATACCATACAACAAACCATTGTTGATAGCACTAAGACTAACATTGCCATATGACTATGTTTAGTGAGGATTTGCTTATTAAGTTTGCGCAAAACAAGTACAATTGCACTCAATTCTAGCATATTCATCAATACAATCCAAACCAGTTCATAGACCAGTTCCATTCTACTTGCCCCCTTCTATTCTCTTAATCACATCGGTACTATACTTGTCCCCTACCAATGCAATTTCGTCATACCCATAGAAGTAAATATCCCACGCTAAATTCTTTCTCTTTTCAATCTTTTTTATATGGTTCGTATTGACCACATAACTTCTGTGTGTTCTAACAAAATAGTCTACTCCAGTACCTTCAATAAGTTCTAACACTCTTTTGAAGGTCATGGTCGGTACAACTATTTTCCCTTGATCCGTATGTAGATTCAATTTTCGCCTAGATGATTCTGCAAAATATATATTTTTGAGAAACACCTTATGTATGATGCCTTTTAATTGAATAGCTATATATGGCTCTTTTTTTTCTTGGACTTTCACTTTTGTTATCCCTCTCAAAAGCTTGTCCGCTGCATTAATAACTTTATCCCTACTGAAAGGTTTCTCTATAAAATCATAACAATGATATTCTTGTACAGCCCTAGGTAAAAAAGATAGGTGCGTTGTAATAAAAATAATATACGCTAGCTCATACTGTTTCATTGACCTAATGGTCTCTGCTATCTTCATACCATTGGTATCCGGTAACTCAATGTCTAAAAAAAACAAATCTATCTGTACGTTACGTAATACCTTATTGGCTTCAGCACCTGTTCCTGCTTGATATATGCGGATGTCACTGAAATTCTCCTTGAGAACATCAACTAAGTTCTTCCTAGAGATCTCATTATCTTCCACAACTAAAATATGGTTCATTAAACCATCTCCTAAAATGGTCATTTTTTACTATTTACTTTTATTATACATAACTTTTCGCTAAGATGGTATAATTATTTTGTATTATCTTCCATTTTTTTTGGCAGAATCAAAAACACAGGAACTATCACCTGTGTTTTTTAACGTATCAAGTTTGCATTTAATCTTCTACAATACCTTTTACTATGTTATATAACTCATCAGTGCAGTAAGCTGCATAGTAAGTCCCTTTTTTCTTATCATAAATATGATGGAGTCTCCAACATATCCAATGAAAAATAGATTTATCCCTAATTTCTGTATCTTTAACAAATATATACATCCGATCATGTCCAACATAAATTTCTTTATAACCATATTCAAATACAAATTGGGTTCGTTCCATTACTTGATCATATGTTTTTTTTACAGCTGTATAGTTATATGTATTTTGCAAATGCTCATGAATGCTTTCAATCCCATCTTCATGTGTATAACTAAAATCCTTTTTTATAAAATAAATTTCATTGGGTACTTTTTCATTCTCAAAATCAATTTGTTTATTTTCCATAACAATATAACTTGTTGCAAATAAACCTATTATCATCAATAGTATGGCTGATACAATTTGCAACGTTACTTTTGCCTTATTAACGGGAAAACTATCATATTGATCGAGTTCATCACTTATTTGAACAAGTATTTGCTTTTTCAAATCATAATGAGTCCATTTTTTAAATTTAATGATGTATGATTTTTCATCAACATCTTTTACTTGAATTTTATTATTCGATTCTCCAAGAATAAATAAGGTACTCTCTTCCTTTTCCTGTTGAACTGCCTTAATAGTCATTACTGAGGATATTGCATTATCGATACTTTTGAGTAAAATACCTTTATTATTAACATACACTTTATACTCAGAACCAGTAAAAAATCCAATAACAATACGTAAAAAAAGTATAATCATAACAGCTAGTAAAATATATTGCAAAGATATTTTAGAATTAAATGCTTCCGTAAAAAAATATGCCAATAATAATAAATTAGCAATATCTAATAGCCATTTTTTCTGTTTTATAATTCTTTTGCCACAAGCAATTATTAATGTATTTAATAAAAAAAAGAACGCTGATAAAATCCATATAAGTATATTAAGCGCATTTATATTCAAATTAATCCCTCTTGTCTAATCATTCTTCTTATTTCCCCAATGAATACATTATAATATATCTTAAGAACTATCACAATAAAATTCATGTATAATCATATATTGCCAGTAAACTATATCGCAAAAAATAACAAAGAAAATCATTCTTTTATAAGGTTATTAACCTATCAAAATAACATATAAAAAAAACAGTGATGGAATTAACTATATTTATTCAATTCCACCACAAAAATTAATTTTGTGCTAAATATCTATGTCTACTTAATAGCAACTCATAAAAATAGTCAAATGCTTCATTTTCATCCTCAATTTCATTAATAATGAAGTAGCCACCTCGTAATCGTGTTTCATATATTTTCCAAACATTCTGATCATAGTAGCAACCCATAACAAGTGATTCATCAGTTAAACTATCAAGAACCATAATATATTAACCCATTTCTATTTTTTCAGTATCGATTCTTCTTATAAATTCATCCTTAGTCATTCTAACCTCTTTTCTAATGCTCTGTTAGCACACCTAAGATTTTTAACATCTCCCCCTCCATTTGCTCTGCACCACCATTCAACAAGACATCTCCTGTAGCGCTATTTTGCCATGGTGCAGCAATACCTTTCAAACCATAAGTAGCATCAACATTTACTATGCTTTCCAAATGTAACTAGAACTAATTCTATCAAACTCAACAGTAGATATTGGATGTTTTCCTTTTGCAATTAACAGTTGATTTAAATCTTGTAAATCATTGTTTCTTATAGCATCAATTACATCAAAATAAAGTTCGTTATCGAAATCCCATCCTACCTACTCTATCCCATTTACCTTTTTATTATCTCTAGTGGTTTTAGAGCATGCATATTGCTCAATCTCTTTTTTCTCCTCAAACACCTCAACTTCATCTTTTGGTACAAGCATAGAGTATTCATTTTTATTGGTGCATTTCATTTTATAAGTAAACGCTGTTAATTGTTCTGTAGCGGTTAACTCATAGCAATCACCTTGTGAACGAACTATAGGAAAAATCTCACCATCATAAACACCATAACTATTAACGCTATATACTTGTGATAAGTCAGATAACGAAACTTGCTTATAATATAAAGTATTATCATATTTAAGAAAGCTAGCGTCTATCTTTTCTATATCATCAGTAACAATCTCAGCTTTTTCATCTGACAAGCTTACAAAACTAAATTCTTGACCCTTATAAATACAAAAAATATCATTTCTTAACATTTTAACCTCCTAATTTACTGAAACAGGTACAAATCTTTTCTTTTTACCATCGTATACACCAACTAGTACTTCAATACCATCTGAAACTTTGTAAAGCTCTGCACCATCTTTTGGTTTCATATATACACTTGCTTCAAATTCTGGAATTAAGCTTCCATCTCTGGCAGATGTGAATCCATTGCCTGTCTGAGGATAACTAATATTTGATTTAGCTGATACATTTGATATTTTATTTGAGTATGGAATATCTAATTTGCTTACTTCATCCGTTTTAAATCTTATCACAGCATAATCACCATCTTTATAAAAGCTTGTACCAGGATAATCAAGCCTTAAAGAATCATATACATCAGATGGGTTGGATAGATGTTTTACATCTTCAGCTTTTGCTACACATCCACCTATCTCTGTATATGGATCTACTTCTTTTAAGTAATTATCTATATCATTAATTGAAATAACTTTTTGAAGTAATGTATCAGATGTTGGGTCTGGAACTGCATCTCTGAAAGCTTTAATAGCAACTTTTTCAGCATCTGTTAAGTCATCTACTTTAGTCATTATAATAACATGTAATTCAGTCTCTGTAATGTTATGGGTGGACAAAAGTTCACTAAACTTTTTCGATTCTTTAAAGCTCTCAAGATAGTCAAGTTGGTCTCTACTAAACTTTGTATTACCCCTAGTACCATCGATTATCAAATCAATAGCATCTTCCCCATCTATCCTATCCGGTACAATATCCTTCTTTAAATGAGTATCCACTAAACCATCAAACTTACTTCTTTGCATCATATTTAAGTCATCAAATGGTACGTGTATAATATCATCATCAAGCATGATAAATTCATAACCATTATCAAGTTTTGTCACTTTTTTTACAGCAGTTAGTAATTCATCAGGGGTCATTTTTAGTATTTTCTTAAGTCCTGATCCCATCTTGAGCACTTGCTTAAAGGTCTTTTTGAATCCACCGTTCTTAATAAATTTTGTTAGTCCTGCTACACTTTTTACAGCTGCCCCTGCTTCAATGGCTATGGTAATGGTTTCACCAATTAGGGAACCAATCATCCGACCTTTTTCAGAAGGGTCTGCCCCATCATATGCTAACTTCCATTCTTCAATGGCTTCATCTATCATCTGAACTAGTAGCTTCTGCTTTTCAAATGAAAATGGAACGGATGCCATAAAAGATAGTAGGGGTAGGATTTGTTCATAGTTGGTACATACAGAATAGATGCCTTCTATGGTATCCACTACGGCTTTTAAAGGTGATACGGCTAAACCAAAGAAGACTCCAAATCCAAACTCTTCCTTTTCTTCTTTTTTACTTGAACCATAAGTAAACCTTGCCCACTGTGAAAAATGAACTTCTTTTATCTCCTCTGGAAAATTATTGTGATTAATTTCATAGAGTGCATCTATTGGGTAGTAGTACTTTTCAAAATATTCTAAGGCATCTTCACTGGCATACTTATTTTCTGGTGTAATGTTACCGAGTTTCTTATCCATGTAA
>JMSU01000014.1_pt1 | contig 158380 bp, 130 predicted proteins | sample 179011 | NCBI WGS metagenome assembly JMSU01 (sample SAMN02769580, study PRJNA246767) | bioreactor metagenome | isolation source: Culture-1 Bioreactor ArsB derived from microbial biomass from the upper 2 cm... | place: Germany: Bremen | collected day 87 after inoculation
CACTTTAATTGGAATATCATTAGGAGGATATCTAGCCGCTCGTGCAGCTGCTTTTGAGAAAAGAATTAAACGCGTGATTCTTTATGATATTATTTACGATTTTTATGGCGCTTTTCTAAACAAGTTCTCAAGATCTCTACAACTTATGATTCCATGTTTTTTACTTTTTAAGAAAAGCTGGTTTTGGAAAAAAGCTGAAAAGAAGGTTTTCAATCATCTTTTCCTTGAATGGTTAATTCTCCAGGGCTACCATGTATTTGGTGTTCATTCAATCTGTGACTATATAAACAGTTTAAAAAAGTATAATACTAAAAAAATCTCAAAATATATTACCCAAGATACACTTCTCTTAGCAGGTGAAGATGATATCTATACACCATTTTTTGAAAAGCAAAAGAAAGCCCTTGTTAATGCACAATCTGTGTCTGGAAAAATATTCACAAGAAGTGAGTCTGCTTCTCATCATTGTCAAGTCGGTAATATTGGTCTTGTACTAGATTATATTTTAGACTGGATTGATAACAAAAGAATATGAAAAAACATTGAACAATGATATAGTAGAAGGGTTGTCTCTTAATAGCAAATTAGGTATGTCTTAGTAAAATATAAGAGGTTAAGCTTTAATATTTTACAAAACCGACTAGCCTGCAATATTGCTTTTATAAGACAGCCCCTTCCATTGTCACATAATAAAGCTATAGTAATTTATCTTCATTCTTAAACTTATATACTGCTGTTAAGAAAAACAATACTGTAAAGCTAAGAACGACCAGTAAATGGGGTAGTATTTCTACAAAATTTTGTCGCGCCATTATAATACTAATGGCATCAAGAGTCCATCTATGAGGTGTGATATAAGCAAGCTTTTGCATATACTCTGGCATAAATTCTATTGGCCACAAGCATCCAGCGATCATACAGGATGGTGATACAATAATACCCATTAATGCTCCTGCTGTATTGGTATTTTTAGAATAGGCTGCAATAAACACACCAAGACTTATACCACATAAAGCAAAAAGTATCAAAATCAAGTAGATGATCAGGGGACTAACAAAGAAGACCACACCTAATACATATTTCAATGTCATTATCGCCACACCCACTTGGACCATTATAACCAATAGGTTAGCGACGATGTTTGCAAAAATATAACTTTTGGGATGAATAGGCGACATACTTATTCTTGCAAATGTACCTAGTCTTTTTTCATTTAGAATTTGAAAAGGTATTGCAAAGGCACTTACTAATAACACGACCATATAATTTCCAAAGACTCTTACTGTAATGGATTTAGTGTTTGACTCATCCTTAACAAGCGTAGTCTTGTCATTAACCGTACCTTTATTTATCTTGTAAAGGCTTTCATATAATTCTTTCTTTTGGTAGTTGACAGCTTCTGCCATCATCCTTAACGTATCAATGTGTGCATTGGTTATTTCTTTCAACCAAGCTGTATGCTGATTACCCACCGCCACAATGTCAATGGCTGGTTTGTCACCGGATAGAAGCATTTTTTCAAAACCGCTAGGTATGATATAGGCTAATACCGTACCTGTATTCTTCATATATTGATCAAGATCACCAAGCTGCACATAAGCTATATTAAATCCATCTGTCCCTTCTAAATTCCCTATAAGTGAACGTGACAGCATGGAGTGGTCCGAGTCAACAACAGCAATATTTAATTTATGATGGCTTTCAAGACTAAAAAGTAAATACATGCCAATGCTGACAACAATAGGCAATAAGAGATACAACAAGAAACTGGATGGCTTTTTAAACATTCTCTTCAGTATGGTTTTAACAACTAATATGAATTTACCCATGAAGCAAGCCCTCCTTTTTCGTCATTTTCCATGATGCTAGCATAAGCAATAAAATAGCAATGCCTACATTGATGACCATAGCTATATAGAATGTACTCATATCACCTTGGTATATGGTGTTCATCATTCCCTTAACGTTCCACCAAACAGGAGAAAAATATTTACCAATTTCACCAAATAAACCTAAACCTGCTAATGGCATATAGCTTCCACCAAAAAGTGCAACAATAACAATCAACACATGTATAATAATCATGGCTTTTTCTTCGCTGTTAAATAACAATCCTAAAGTTGTTCCAATGGATACAGCCAAAAATATGAACGTGAACATCAACATAAATGCATAGGCTGGATTATCTCCCCAGTTTACATTATAGATAAATATAGTGGTAGCTATAACTAAAGCAAACTGTATGGTTGTAATGGTAACACCACCAAGTACTTTTCCTAGCAGAATATCCCGCTTACTTACGGATGATACAAGCACGCGATCCATAGCTCCTTTTTTCTTTTCATTAATGTTTCGGGTGACAAAGACGGTCATGCTATAGAGTACAAACAAGGTGCACATGGCTACCCCAAAATAATCCATTGCACTTGCACGCTCTTCTACATCAAAACGTTTTATGGCTGTATAATTATCCCTCTCACCTTCTAATTGCATATTATCAATCAATTGTGATTCAACACCTTTTATCTTATAAATAGCATTAACTTGGTTAATATATGTTTTTAAACGACCTTCTATGATAGATCCATTGGTGCTATATCTACTATTTTTATAAAGTGAGATTGTTTGATGTTCTTCATTAATTTCAATAAAAGATGCAATTTCATTATTTTTAATACGATTTAGTGATTCCTTTCTATCCCTTACTTCTGATAAATGACGCTCATCTGTTAACATACGACGCATCATGTTTTCAAAGCCTGTTGTTAACGCTCCCTTTTCACCTTCAATTAGGTATTCTACATGTACATCTTCCATGGATAATACCCCACTTGGACTAAATGCTGATGACATAGCCATGCCCAATATAAATATGACGATTATAGGCATAAGTGTCATGAGTGCCAAGGTTTTTACATCTCTTATATATTGTAAAATTTCTTTCATGGCAATTTTTAATAGGATCATTAATCTCTAAGCCTCCTCCCAGTTAGACTAAGAAACGCAGTTTCAAGACTTACCCCTTGCATCTTAATGTCTCTAATGATGATGTTTTGTTCTGAAAAGTAAGCTAAAACTTCTGTAATACAATCACTTTCCTTGGGGCATTCGATGGTTACTACATTTTCATGAAGGGTAACACTCAGTACACCTTTAATGCTTTTTAGACTATCAGGCTTAATTTCTTTGCCTATCCCTGTTTGAATAACAATACTTTTTCTATCTGTCACAATACTTTGCAACTCTTCACAGGTTCCTTCTGCTATAACTTTTCCATGGTCCATGATGCCAACTCTTGTACACAGGAACTCAGCTTCTTCCATGTAATGTGTGGTATAGATGATGGTGCTTCCCATGTTGTTTAACTTCTTGACTGCATTCAAAATATGACTTCTTGATTGGGTATCTATACCCACTGTGGGTTCATCCATAATAATGAGCTTAGGATGATGAACAATGGCGCATGCAATATTGAGCCTTCTTTTCATACCACCTGAAAACGTCTTAGGAAATTTCTTCTGTTGGTCTATAAGCCCCACAAAAGCCAATGCCTCTAATGTTCTCTCTTTTAATAAATCACCCTTTAACCCATATAATGAAGCAAAAAACATCACATTTTCTTTGGCTGTCAAGTCATCATAAATAGCTATATTCTGAGGTACAACTCCTATTTCTTGCTTGGTTTTTTTTCTCATTTTATTGATCTTATGACCAAAAAGCCATAGTTCACCACTATCTTTCTTAACCATGTCACAGAGTATATTTATCATTGTGGTCTTACCTGCTCCATTAGGTCCAAGCAAGCCATATATTTCTCCTTCTTTTATACTTAAATCCACATGGTCAACTGCCGTAATATCACCAAATCTTTTTACTAATTGTTTTACAGCTACAATATCCATGATATGCCTCCTTTGTTAATACATTTTTGAATCTATTATTTATAGTATTATCATACATAATAAAAACACTCTTCGTTAGTGAAGAGTGTCACGACTTATACCATTACTAAAGTAATGAAATTGTGTTTATTAATCTTCTAAATAATAAATGGCTATCTGGGTTCTATGCTTTAAAGCTAATTTGCTTAACACATTGCTCACCGTGTTTTTAACTGTACCTTCTGAAATAAACAACTGATTGGCGATCTCTTTATTCGTTAAACCTTTCGCAATTAATGTAACGATCTCTTTTTCCCTGGTCGTTAGCTCTTTAAGTTTATCTTCTTTATTATTTCTGCTGGTAGGATTTTTGATCTTTTCCATGACAACATCTTGAACAACTGCGTTTCCCCCTTGAACGGCAATAACCGCATTCTTAATCTGTTCTGGAGGATTATTCTTTAGAAGATAGCCTGATGCACCGTTAAGAAAAGCATTCTTAATATAGTCATCTTCGTCAAAGGTGGTCAATATCAATACTTTTACCATGGTATCTGAAACGATTTTTGCAGTTGCTTCAACCCCATTTAAAATAGGCATACGCACATCTAAGAGGGCAACGTCAACTGCTTCTTTCTTGCATATGTCATAAGCTTCTTTACCATTTTTCGCTACGTTGACAACATGAAATCTTTCATCCAAATCAAAAATAATCTTTAAACTCTCTCGTATGAGAGCATCATCATCTGCAATGATTATATTTATTGGCATATTATTTTCCTTTCTGATACCTGATATAGAATTAATCTAAATCGGTAATAGCATAATCACATTAAAACCATCTGCCCCATCCACAATAAGTTGCCCCCCTATCTTAGATAAGCGTTCATCCATCCCCTGTAATCCCATTCCTTGTTTTATGTTATTACACCCTATTCCATTATCCGTTAATGAAATTTTATAACGTTTATTTAGTCTTTCAAATTTTATGCTACATTTTGTAGCCTTTGAATATTTCATCATATTTGTCAACGCTTCTTTTATATTAATGGTGATGACATGCCACTTTATATAATCGATATCTGCAATATCACTGTTATATAGTAGCTCTATGATAATACCACTTTTTTCTTGTGTCTCCATGGTTAGCATTTTAATTGTTTGTATGTTAACACTGGCTGTTTCAGGCTTAATGCTCTTTAGAATTTTTCTTATGGATTCTGTACCGTCTCGTAAGTTTTTAATAACTGTTTTCTGGATATCTCTTGCTTTTTCTTTATTTTTATCCATCATGAGAAGTGAAGCTTCAAGTTGCATGGTACTACCAGATAATGTGTGACCTAGCTCATCATGAAGCTTTTGAGCAATTACATTTCTTTCTTCAAGTCTTGATGCATGTCTTAAATGCAGGGCATATTCTTTGGCATTTAATCCAAGTTCTTTTAATTTTTCTTTCTCATGTTTCAATGCCCTATTTTCAGCAGATAGTCTATTTGATGTCTCAGTCATCGTGACGCTAACCCATATTAAAAGCACTGAAAACACATTTAATAAGATAAAATTCTGTAAATAAATCTTCGGAATCAATAATGCATACAATAAAGACATACCTGATAAAGAAATACTTTCCTTTTTAATGGAACCTATAAATTGTGCTAAATTAATGGATAAAAAATAAGTCATTGGTTGAAAAACGCTACCACCAAGTCCAATAATCGTTATAACTAATAAGAAAGAAATATACTTATTAACGTTTTTATTTATAAAAATATAATAAATAACCTTTAAACAAAGATATATAAGCAACGCCATAATCATAGCAAATAAGCTATGGTCTTGATCAACAACTATTTCTTTGATATACAAAACCGAAATAAGTATTTCTAGTAGCAATGTATGTCTTATCACATGCTTCCCTCCTATTTACCACGAACATTATGACGTCCATCATATGCTTTAGTGCTAACGTAGTTCCGTACTTATCTTAACATTACTATCATTTGTTTTCAACAAAGTCCGAAAAAATGCGCATATCTGCTTTTACCTGCTTATGCAGACTGTATTAACTTATTCCTTTTACAAAAGGCTTATATACTTCTTTCTTCTCATAGGTTAATTGATTGTTATCACCATGTTGATGATATCTTTTTGTGACCACTTCCCAGCCTTTAACAAAATCCACATCTTTTGTGATCTCTGGTAATAACTCTTTTAAAATTTTCTTTTCTACTTTTACAAGGATATCCATCTTATCACGCGAAAACACTTTACACCATATGACCAAATCTTTTTTAGATACACCCATACTGATAACCAGATCCGTATTGGTATTGTTTTGAAACTTCAAGTCTTTTCGACCATATACGTAGGTTGCATCCCTACCTAGGTCAACAAAGCGGTCTTCTCCCCATAAATCTGTGCTGTGATTATGTTTTTCTAATATCTTGAGATTACCAAATAGAATAGCATTAAATAGTACAGAGCTATCTAGACAAAGTCCTCCGCCAGTTGTATACGTGGTTTTACCATTTCTAAATACAGGTCCTTGTGCATAGCCTTTTTCTACTGTTGCCTCTCCTAGAACCTTCCTTAATGAAAAAGTCTGATTTGGTTTCAAAAGGGTTCCATTTATTGTATCAGCACCCAAGCTCATATTATGAATACGACTATGATTAATTTCTCCTAACTCCTCACGCCAGTTAATATCAATTGCGTATTCTGATACAAGGTGCCAATTCTCCATATCCTCATGTTTGACTTTTCGTTTACTAAAGCGAAAATACCACCCTCGAACAAAGCTTTTAACATTATCCAAGAATATCCTTGTTCTAAGAAATCTTATACCATTTTTTCTTTTACCAAACATATACCCTACCTCCAAATATTATACTTAACCAGTTCTGATAATCCTTCTATCAAAATGATGTGTTCAAACATCAACTGTATTTAGTCAGTAAAAAAAGCCACCAATCTGTCAATTCCCTCCGTATATTTTGAAGTTGAAAATGAAAGCCTTAAAGTATTAGGTAACCCAAAATCAGAACCAGGAACAACACCTACATACGTTTTATTAATAATCTGTGTTGCTAACTCTAAGCTGGTGGCAATATTATTATTTTTCATATAATCTTCACAATCTAAGGTTATATAAAATCCACCTTTAGCTGGTATGGCTTTTATATCGGATACTTCATCAAACCGCCTGATGGTATAAACACAACGTTCTTTATAAGTGTTAACAAGTGATTCTACTTCCGTTTGCTGATTCAACGCCTCTATGGCGCCATATTGTACAACCGGGTCAAGTGTAAGTAAGGTATGATGTTGTATAACCGTAAGGGGTTCAACCATATCATCAGGTACAATACAGTAACCTACTCGCCTTGCATACATCCTATAGCCTTTTGAAAAAGCATTGGTAATAATGTAAGAAGATTTTGTATTTTTCAATTGTATAGCTGACATAAAGCCATCCTGAAAACACGTATTATCATATATCTCATCACTTACAATTATAGCTTGTCCATTTACAATATCATCTATAGCTAACCATTCATCCTTCGTGACAATATTGCCTAGGGGGTTACCTGGCGAATTAATAACAACGATTTTAGTTTTAGAAGTGAAGTTCTGTCTAAAAGATGCCATATCGACAGATAAAGTTTCCGTATTAATTCTATAATATTTTATAGTTGCACCAGCAAGCAAAGCACTGAAATGATACAACGAATAATAAGGCAATGGCAATAGAACTTCATCACCTGGTTTCAATTGCAACTGAAATATATTACGAAACAATGAACTTGTGCCTGCTCCAATCATAATGTTCTTATCTGGAATCTTTACTTGATAGCGTTCTAAATAATGTTGAGCTAATCTTTCTTTTAACTGTGGTAAACCTGCTGGAAAAACATATGTACTTTTTTTGAAATCATTTAGCGCTTCTTCCATTGCTCGATTAATCTTGGGATGCAAGGGTAACTCTGATTTTCCCAGAGTCATACGAATGACATCATTACCTTGGTCTTCCAAATCATTAGCCATCCCATCAAGAACAAACATCAAAAAACGATTATCATAAAAATCTAAGTCCAATAGCATAATTATAGCCCTCCTCTATTCATATTTAATATGTATAGCTTATGTTATAAATATTAAATTAACTTCATTTATTATACCCTAACTACCTTACCATTGCTATTACATAACATTTACATGTTATTAACTTTTCTTTACCAAAATATTAAAGAAGTGGATAAGATAGCTAAACAAAGGGGCTGTCGGATCATACATTTTTAATCATGGTTATACGTTTTGGAAGATAGACTAGGTTTTGCTTCCTTAACGTTGAATAATGTATGATTCGACAGTCCCTTAACATCTACTCATATTCAAATGTGGCTTCTACTTTAGCAACGATTTGCATTGTTCCTGCTCGAACAGGAACACCTCCATCCACTACCATGTATTGACCTTCACGTGGACTTATTTGATCTCTATTTGTTTTCTCAATAACTTTAATAGGTCGCATATTTATGTTCGATTGTAACGTCATAGCAATATTTTGTGCTTTTTCACGGGCATTTATAACAGCTAACTCTAATGCTTCTTCATAATATATTTCCGGTTCACTCACTGTATAGTTTAAGCCTCGCTGGTTATTAACCCCATTTTTCAATGCATTTTCAATAATCATTCCAACTTGATCCATATCTCTAACTGTTACTTGGATTACATTATTTACTACATAACCTATAAATTCTTGTTTACCATCTACGTAATTATACCTGGGTGTAACTGAAAACTGAGTCGTTTTTATATCATTTTGGCTAACACCGTCTCTACGGAGTCCATCTATGACCTTATTCATTTTGGTTTTATTGTCATCTTGAGCTTTTACAACATCTGTATCTTGAGTGGTGACACCCATATTTATAACGATGATATCTGGTTCTACTTCTACTTTACCAATACCTACTACAGTAATTAAGCGATCTTTATGCTTCTTTAACTTCTTTCGGTTCATGTATGGATAGTTGTAATAAAACATATCTGGCATCATACTATTACCTCAATACTATTATTCTCTATATATTATGTTTCCTTCATCTGTTAGTGACTCTATCCCAACATACACCTTATAATTTATGTATATAGAGATTAAGCCCTTACCACAAGAAAGTATGCTTTGCATACGTTTCAGATGGTATAGGAAAGTATGGTACCTTGCAAGCAAAACGCAGTACTTTCCTATACCAGAACAAAAGTGACTTCGTCACGTAAAAGATTTCAAGGAAAATAGAAAGTAGAACTTTCTTATACTACAAGAAAGTATGCTTTGTATACGTTTTAAGAGGTATAGGAAAGTATGGTACCTTGTAAGCAAAATGCAGTACTTTCCTATACCAGAACAAAGTGATAACATCTTAAGATGTTATCACTTTGTATTTCTATTGCCCTATAAGCCCATTGTATAGTATGTTGACGAGTTCACCAACACCACCTTTGTTGGTACCCGTTGAAGGAACATAATCTCCAGTAACTTCCCAGAATATAACGCCTCCATAGTTATTATTGTTCACATAGTCAATCCTTTCTTGTAAAGATACGCTATCTTCATAGGTATACATTTCGCCCTTTGATTCACTATAAAGATAAGGTACTTTTGAAACAGGGTCACGATATTTCTGGAAAGAAGCATCTTGTTCCATGGCTTTCAAATGATAATATGGGTTAACCCCTGCATATCGGCCACCATCCCAGATGCCTTGGCTACCATATGTACCTGTTGAGTTTTTAGCAGAACATGTGGCATATAAGCCTGGTAATTCAGGGATTGGGCCATTATTTTGTACTGTTGACCAGCCTCTTGAATAGAATGGTGAGCCTACAACCAATTTATTTGCTGGTATATTATAAGCTAGAAATTGTTTCATTGCCTCATCTGTTGTGTATTTTTTCACCAGTTCCACATTAGCCTCTACTTCTACAGGATCTGTGTAAACGGTTTCAAAATAGCTTCTATAGGCCTGCTCTGCATTTGCATTAAAGTATAATGGCGCTTGATGACCTGTTATACCTTCGAATGCACCATGCATATCATAAGTCATAACATTAATAAAATCCACATACTGAGCATATAGATCAGGTTCTGTTTGTTCAATCTTATCTTTACCTGCTCCTACTGCTGTTGTTAAGCTATAATATCTGCTGTCTTCACTACCCGCTTGATCAAGAGCAACTCGAAGTGCTTGCATCAACAGCGTAAACGTATGTTTTTCATCAGGTGTTGCATAAGGTGTGCCTAGATCATTCGGATTATCCACGGTATCTCCTTGACGGTAAAATGTTGGATATTCCCAATCGATATCTACACCATCAAAATTCCATTGACGAATAAAGGCAACGGCACTCTGAGCAAATTTCTCTCGACTAGCTTGTGTGGCCGCTACATTATGGAATTCAGCTGATCTTGACCATCCGCCAACAGAAATTAATGTGGTGGTATTTGGATACTGTTCTTTTAACTTCTTGAACTGTCCTAAACACCCTTTATAAGGAGAATCCCAAGGTTCACCAAAGGCAATACCTGTAGCTGCCCAATTATCAAATATGGCAACTTCACCATTCTTAATATCAGCAAAAGCGTAATTAATATGGGTTACTTTATCCCATGGTATATCTGCTGGTGCATATTGGTTATGGGCTGAGTAAGCACCCCACTCTGGATAATAAGCAACTATTTTCTTACCCGTTGGAGGCGGAGTAGGTGTTGGCGTTGGCGTCGGTGTTGGAGTCGGTGTTGGCGTTGGGGTTGGCGTTGGCGTCGGTGTTGGCTGCCCACCATTGGATACTGTTATTGTTACCACATCGCTTGTTGATAAGCCTGCTGCATTGACTAACTCACAATAATACCCATAGGTACCATTTGGCTTGCCAGAAATACTTAGGGTATCACTTTGTGCTTCATTACTATTTTCAATTAATGAATGGGTAGCAATCAATTGATTATCTTCATAATATCTTACCTCTGAACCATTAACACCCCACCACATATTCATGGTTAATACATAATCACCATCACCATCCCAATTATCATGAGACAAAACGGGCTTAGCTGGTTTTTCACCAACTGCTGTTGGAGTTGGCGTTACCGTAGCTGTAGGTGTTGGTGTCACTGTAGCCGTTGGTGTTGGGGTCACTGTAGCTGTAGGCGTTGGTGTTGGAAGTCTAAAATAATTAGAATAGAATGTAGAGAATTCATAATTATTATGAGCATCCCAATTAATGGACCAAGTCATAATACCTCTAAAATTAGGGTATCCTCCAGCTTTTTGGAGTTGATAAGATCCCCCGAATGATTGTCCTTTTATTAAATAATTAAGCGCTTTTTCCATTTCAGCGGTTGCAATATAACCACCACCAGCAGCATTTGTACTTGCAGGTATACCAATAGCTACTTGGTCTTCTCTTAATGGTTGAAACATATTATTTGGATTATTTGCTATAGGAAAACCATGTAATAGCATTTCAGCCATAGCTACTTGAAAATCAGTCGTTCCTTGTGAATAGGACCTTCCATCTAAGCCAATCATGGAACCTGAATTATAATGTTGTACATGAATAACATTCATATCATTTCTAAGGGCATGAATCACTGGTAAATAAGCACCCCACGAACCACCATAAGCACTCATAGCACCCTGAACATAAGCTGTCTCTGGTGCCATACTTAATACAAAAGTGCTACCAAAATGATTCTTTATGGTCTTAACAGCATCAATTAAGTTCACCACTTTGGCTGTTGTTGGATTTTTATAATCTGTATCGCCAACATCCAATGCTAATGAACCGCCTTCTAGATCAATATCCATACCATCAAAACCATACTTTTCAATAATATTAGTCATGGTTGTTATAAAGGTCTGCTTAGCTGCACTATTAAGAAGTTCAACTTTACCATTAGCTCCCCCAATAGAGATAAGTACTTTTGCTCCTCTCGCTTGTAATGCCTGTATATCCGAAATAAATTCTGCATCTGTAGCATTAAAAGGTGAAAACGCCATTGTATAGGTATCACCTACTGGTTCAGCAAAAGCCACATTTACTACATTAAAATCTGCTCGAACATCTCGTAGACGGATAACCGTTGAATGGTTATCAAAATTGTGCCAATACCCCACAATAATTTTATCACCATTAGGTGTTGGGGTTGGTATCGGGGTAGGTGTCGGAGTTGGGATCGGTGTTGGAGTCGGCGTTGGAGTTGGGGTTGGAGTTGGGGTTGGCTCATCCGTTACGGACCAAAGCGCAGGAACATTAGGTGGTTCCCATCCTACTAATGATGAATGCGCCTGCAGACATTTATAAACGACATTTTCATATGTAGCCAAGTCGCCTATCTGATAGTTAATGCCTGCTTGCCATTCATTACTTGCTTGTGTTACTGTCGGTGTTATGATCATCATGGAAACGAGTAAAACAACGACTAAGGACAGTGTCACACCTTTTGAATATCTTTTACATGACATAACTTTTCCTCCTTTTTTATTTTAGAGAATGTCATCATCATCTTTCTTTAACGGGTATGTTAAAGCTATAATTGATATATGACCCATTCTCACATCTATTTTAACCCCTATAAGGAATCTTTCACCTCCCATTTCAATGGGTTAAAATTCTATTAAACATGACTTACTCTATGTGAACAATAATGGACTATAGCCTAACTTTCTATATAAATATCCACGTATCTATCCACCTTAAGTATGCTTCAGCAAAGGCACGTGTAAAGATAGAGCCCGATAGAATTGGATAGAATAGTACAAAAGTAATAAAGATCACCACACCATATGCCACCATGACATGATTTATTTTTTTATCACCCCACTGCTCCTCTAATTGATTCAGGGCATGCACAATCATAAACATGAGAAATATTAATGATGGAAAATAATGATATAAAAACATTTGCCTAGGTATTAAAAAATAAGGCAAATACTGTACAAAAAATGCAGTCAATAAAAACATACCTACTTTATTTTTTGTCATAACCGTATGATAAAACGTATAACATACTGCTATAATACCTGACCACCAGATGACAGGATTACCAATCAAAACGATACTGCTTCTTGTTCCTTCAGCTAGTCCGTACCGCCCCATATAATACCAAACAGGCTTAATTAACAATGGCCATGTCCATGGCTTAGAAGCAAAAGGATGATCCGACACAAGCTGTTTATGGTATTGAAACATGTCTTTTTGAAGGTTAATGACATCCGATAAACTATTAATCCTTCCACCATCAATAAGTAATCCAGGTACATATGAAAGCAAATAAATAATTACGGGTAGAATCACAAAGCATCCACATGCGCCTAATATGGATTGAATAACAAACACGTTTCTATTTTTATCCTTTACTTTCCCTGCATGTAAGTATTTTTTTATCAACCCATAGAAATAAATACCCCCAAGCCCTATTCCCCCGTAAAGCACAGACCACTTTGTTGCGACTCCCAAAGCAAAAAATAAGCCACTAAAAAATAAAGGTTTAAGGGTTTGAATAGCTGTTTTACTATCTTTAAGTTGTTCAACGTACACATACATAAAGTAATACATAAGTATGACAAAGAACACTAAAAACCCATCCACTGTCGCTATTCTTGTCTGTACAAAATGCATACCATCCAAAGCTAAAAGAGAAGCCGCTAAAATAGCATATTTTGTTTGACCAAAAAGACGTTTTCCCATAATGTACAATGAACCAACCATTAAAATCCCTATAACCGTTCCTGAAAACCGCCAACCAAAAGGTGTCATGTCAAATATAGCTATACCGATGGAAATCATCAATTTTCCTAATGGAGGATGGGTATATTCGTATATATCTCTATTATTCAAATACTCATAGCCCGTACGAGCAAAATATATTTCATCAAAATAACTACTATTTTTATAGGATGGAATAGCTACTGCAATCTGTTGTTCATCAACTGTTTTTAAGACTTCATCTTGATGAGATTGCTCTTTCGCAACAATTTCACGAATACTGATAGGTTCTGTACTGTTTTTTTCAAAAAAAGAAACCTCTCCAATTTCACAAATTCCTTTCGGCATACACTTTACATATCTAGCAACTTTATCAATGGTTAACTTATTCCATAAAAAAACATTATTATGTTCCATGTATCCCACTTCTGTCCAATCATCTCCATCCACTGATAAACTGATATGAAGCTCCCCCCCAATATCGGCTCCTGTATAACACGTCATGTTGTCAATGTGTTCTACCTCCCCAAAATCTATGAAAAATGATCCCTTTTCATCATTGGCTCCATAAAAGGTTTGTGGTGCAGCCCTATCTCCTAAATTGAAAAATGCTACGCAACCATAAAGAAATAGGATACTTAACATGATGACCCAATCTTTTGTGTTCATCTTTAATTGCTTTATAGATTCTATTGGCTTTCTTGGCTCTATTTGCCTTCTTAAGTCTATCTGTTTTCTTTGTTGGATTGGTTTAAGTATCTTGCCAATTATTCCACTCCATTTTTTTGGGCATATGGTCATACAAAAACCAATAAGTAAAACGACATGAGCTGCTGAAATAACATACATAATCCCATCCATATGAGAACCCATATATAATACATAGGCTACATTCATAAAATGCGTCGCACTCAATACTAAAAAGAAATAATAATAGGCTTTCCTTTGGGTATATATATAACTGATCAAGGTAAATAACAATACAGGAAACATATACCTTTCATGCATTTTTATACCGGTTACAAAAAAGGCTAAGTACATAAATGCTGCTATGTAGAAGATCTTTTCTTTGTCCTTTCGTTTAATATATATAATGGCAGAAGCTATGACTGCTCCAATAAGAAAGACATAACCCCAAACTTCATAGGTTACAAACATAAATTTTTCATTAATGGGTGCCCAGTTTCCACCAAATAATGCAAAGATATTCCATGCATTTAAGGATGCATAAGGATAAGAGCCTAATGTTTCAAGGTATTGATCCATAATCCATAATGGATGCTGCTTCATAGAAAATGGTACTATCAATAAAATAAAAGTAGCCAATCCTATGAGTACACTTTGCCATAAATATCGCCATGACCGTTTATTCATAAAAACATAGAGATATAAAGGTGCTAATAGTAAGGCCTGAGGTTTAAATAAAACTGCTATCACATACCAAACTGTAGCTAATCTTAGCTGATCACCATATATACAATATAAAGAAACTAAGAGAATCAAGGTAAAGATAGCATCAACTTGACCCCATATAGCAGAATTCATAACCACTGCTGGATTAACAGCATATACCATGGCAAGCCCTATAGCTACCCGAGGATTGATTTTACGTGAAGCTAACCAATATATGAAATAAATACTTATAAGATCTGCTAACACTGCTGGCATCTTAATAAGATATAAAAAGGATATGGAATCCGTAGATAATGAAAACAAGTCTTTTATTTTCCCTACCAACCATAACACATAGATATAGCCAGGTGGATAATCGGTAAATAGTTCACCGGAATAGAAATTGCTCAATGACTTAGCTGCATGGGTTGCCCAAGCTTTAAAACAATCAATATCTGTCGCATAACCATCACATCCCATGAGCGCTAATCGAAGTATAAGTGCACCTGCCATCACCATATAGATGGTATAGGGCTTTACTTTTGTAGCCTCTTTCCTAATGACTTTTTTTTTACCATAATACCCATTAACATAAAAAGAATAGCGCTTAGAAAAATTAATATGGGCATACCATTACCCTTTATTTCATAAGCATTCTTTTCAACGGTTTCATTATGCTTCAATGGTTGTACTGTCCCTATTCTATGGATACTCACATCATCAAAAGCAACCATCCCCTTTGTCACATTGCCATAAAAACCTAATCTTAATGCAAGGGTTATTACCGTTTGCTGTTCGTCTGTTTCAAATGTTTGCTCTAACAACTGCCACTCACCATCTGTATCACAGATACTAATGGGTATGTCATCAGCTTCTAGAATTGAAATATTGGCGCCGATATGATTATCTGGAATACGCGTTGCTCTTACCCAAGCTGAAAGTTTATAAGATGTATTGGCTTCCACTTTAACCTTCTGGATAAGTCTAGAATCATTGTCTTCTAAATGGGTAATGGATACAAAATAATCCCCTGTTTTTGCATCACCTTTATGTATGGAGTAATTAGCTGTTTCCGTTTGCTGCCATGCATCATAGATCCAGTTTGCTAATTCCCCTGTCTTCTCATCAACCTCTTCAAAGCTACTATTTAGAATAAGTACCTCTTCTCCACGTGCTATGTTAATAAAAGTGAAGCACAATAGATTGATGATAATCATCACCCACAACTTAGTCAATTGTTTCAATGTAAAAACCCCCTTTTATCCCACACCCTTCTAACCTAACTTTTTTTCAATGGTATTAACATATTGGGTGTTCCCATAGTTATCTATGTTTATATTCTTATCTACAATATAAAGTGGTCGTGCTCGTGATTCGTCATATATTCGAGTCAAATACTGTCCCATTATACCAAGGGATATAAGGAGCGTACTTCCCCAAAAAAAGATAACATAAATAAGCCATATAGTCATAGCTACTGACCATCCATATATGGATGCAATTACCCCAAAAGCAAACAAAAATATGGACATGGTAAATGATAGTACTCCTATATATAAAATAAATTTCAAAGGCTTGTCTGAAAATGAGAAAATACCATCAGCTGCAAGTGTTAGCATTTTTTTCAATGGATATTTTGTTTCTCCAGCAAAACGTTCATCTCTCTCATATGTAATTGACGTTTGTCTAAACCCCGTCCAACTAACAAGTCCTCGAATAAAACGATGATGTTCCGAAAGCCTTCGTAATTGGTTTGCTACCTTTCGATCAATTAGCCTAAAATCACCTGTGTCAACTGGAATATGAACACTTGATAACCTATTTAAAATACGATAAAAACATTTTGCTGTCTTTTTTTTAATCCATGTCTCACCTAGCCTATTTTGCCTTTTTGCATAGACCACTTCATATCCCTGTTCCCATAAATCGATCATCTGTGGAATTAATTCAGGTGGATCTTGTAAGTCAGCATCAATAACAATCAATGCATCCCCTTGGGCATAATCAATACCAGCTGTTACAGCAACTTGATGACCAAAATTACGAGATAGACTAATTACCTTTGTATGTTTATCTTTTTCAGCAATGCGTTGCAATTTAGGTAGGGTTTCGTCACGGCTTCCGTCGTTAACGAATATCAGCTCATAATTATAAAAGATACTATTCATTACATTTGTTAGGCGATTATAGCATTCATGAACAACTTCTTCTTCATAGTACATGGGTACAATAATAGAAATTTTCTTCATACAATCACTCCTTAATACATTTAATATGTTGCAACCAACTATCTATTAAATATTAATCGAATAACATAGGATAAAAACGACAAGTACTAGAATACCTTTTATAGCATGTCCTGCTTCATACAATTCTAGTGTTAAGAATATAAAAGAAATATTAACTTACAACCACTTCAGTTCCAAGTCATAATTTTGAATTTTTAGCGTTGTTATTAAATTTATAGTATCACAGGAGATGAATAATTTAAATAAGTCAATCTTGCACTTTATTGTAAATTCTTGTCCAATAATTTTCACTTTAGTTCAATGGTACTATGAAAACAGATTCATATGTTATTATTGTCACTTAAAAAGGGATGTGAGTACCTTCTACTCACATCCCTTAATCAATATTATCTATTTAGCAATATCCCCAAACATTTACATTAACGTATTGACCTATACAATATCCATTACTTATTACCGGTTAAACTAATACCTTCAACAAATTTCTTTTGGAAAATCAAAAAAATAATAATAACAGGTATAAGGGTCATTATCATACCCGCAGACATTAATATCTCATCATATTGGGTCTTAAAATTCGTTTCAAAAGTATGCAACGAAAGTTGTACAGGATATAATTTTGCTTTGGTTAATACAATCTTAGGCCAAATATATTCGTTCCACATGGTTGTATAAGTAATGATAAAATAAGTAGCTATAACCGGTCCTGATAAGGGGAATATAATTTTCCTAATAATACGAAGTTCTGATGCGCCATCAATATGTGCTGATTCCAGAATAGAATCGGGGATGGTTATAAAAAATTGTTTAGCTAGAAAGATCCCAAATGTATTGACTAATCCAGGTACGATCAGAGCAGCAAATGAATTCAACCAATTAATATCACGCAATAATAGATAGTTTGGGATAAACAGTATTTCCCCTGGTACCATCATGGTTGAAATCAAGATGATAAAAATGAATTTCCTACCCTTAAATTTTTTCTTGGCTATAACATAACCTACTACAATAACAATAACCGCACTGATAGCAGTATATAAGGTTACATAGATTAAACTATTCAGATAACCCCTTCCTAAATGAGCCGTTTCCCACGCAACTCTATAATTACTAAAAGTTAATTTCTCAGGCCATAAATAAAACTTACCTAAAACAGGAATAAAATCTTTGGATTGTAAAGAATTAATGACCTGCAAATAGAAGGGGAAGATCTGAATAAAAGAATACAGTGATAAGATGATATAAAATATAATATGTCTGATATGGATTTTCTTATTCATAGCTAATATCCTCCCCCTGTAGTTTTAACTGTATGATGGTTATCAATAATATGATGCCAAACAGCACAAAAGCTAATGCTGATGCATATCCCATGTTATTCTTCACAAATCCATGTTTATAAATACTAAGGACTACTGTCTCCGTAGACTTAATAGGACCTCCATTGGTTACAAGCTGCATAGGCGCTAATATTCTAAAGCCTTCGATGGTTGACATCACAAAGTTTAAAGTCACCACAGGTTTCAATAATGGAAATGAAATCTTCGTAAATTGTTGCCATGGACTTGCTCCATCTAACCTAGCTGCTTCATAGACCGTTTTCGGTATACCCTTTAGTCCTGCTTGGTAAATAAGCATTTTGATTCCAAACCCTGTAATCATCGGAAAGGTAATCAAAGAGATTAATGCCATCTTCGGATCCTGATACCAAGCCATAGGTTCTAAACCTATTTTTATTAAAATACTGTTCATAAAGCCGAAAGGGCTAGGATTAAATATGTACTTAATCATTTCTGCTCCAACGATTAACGAAACTAATACTGGCCAATAGAGTAGTGCCCTGAAAACTTTTTCTCCCTTTGGAATGTCAACTAACATATAAGCCATGAATAACCCTATGACATTATGACCTATAGCAATGAAAAACGTCCATATAATGGTATTCTTGAAGATATCAAGTGTTTCTGAATCCATTAATATATCTTTATAGTTTTTAAAACCAATAAAAGAAGCTTCCCTTAATAAATTCCAATCTGTTAAACTAATAGAAAAAGCTCTAAATAATGCAAATACAAAAAAAATACACCAAAGTATAAGTGGTATGCCTAGCAATTTATATGCCGTAAACTCACTACTATGATTAGCCTTGAATTGATTCCATTTACGCATTTCACTACTCCTTTGCCTCCTACAGGTGTCTTAATTGGATGGTACTTACCTGCGGCTTCTGTGCTCTCATTTATATAGTTTCTGTCTGTAAACCGGTTCATTATCATTTCAAAATTTTTTTGCCCTAAAGAGCATACTACAACATAGAAAACCGGTTCACATTATTATAATAGCATATTTTATATAGGCTGTAAAGCATGACTAACATATCTCTTTTATTGAATCTGCTATCAATAATCTATAAGAATCAATCACTTGATTCGCTAATGCCTCTTTGTTAGACAGTAAATTCACGGCTTCTCTTCCCAATTTTTCATAGTCCACATATACGGTACATAGACTTGGTGTAAGCTCTTTATCTGTTCCACCTAATGCAAAAATAGACAGATCCTTTGGTATGGAAATTCCAGCTTGCTTAGCTTCCATATACAAACCGCTTGCAACTTCATCTGATGACGTAATGACGGCAGTCATATCCAAATTATTCAATATACGCGTGCCTAATTGTTGACCCATTTCCTCCGTATTATCGGAATTGAATGTGTATTCTGGATTGAATTCAATGCCATATTCCTTTAAAGCCTTAATGTACCCTTTCATTCTATCGATACTAATGGTCATATTAGAATCGCTATTGATTAACACAATCTTTCTATGACCAAGCTCTAATAAGTGTTTTGTGACTTCATAGGAGATCTGAATATTATCCACGTCCAAACATTTCACTCGTGGTAATGCATTATTAGGTGCCTGACCTATTAAAACAATAGGTTTTCTCATATCAATCAGTTCATTTATACGAATATCCTTAACCATTGGTGCAATGATAATAGCTTCATCTATTGGTTCAGCTATCAACTTATTATTAATATCAATAGCATTTTCATCGTTATCTTTACCTGCTTGTAGATACAAAATCATATGTTTATTCGTTTTTTTAAGTTCACGTGACACACCTTCTATAAGCTTATAATCCATATGTCTAAATCGACTATTATTATCAATAAACAACCCTGTCAAACCTGTTCTTTTTGTTGTTAGTGCAGATGCTAATTTATTGGGATAATAACCCATGTTATCAGCAATACGAAATACTTTCTGCCTGATTTCATCGCTGACATTCTTCTTTCCATTAAAAACATTTGAAACAGTGGATTTGGAAACCCCTGCTTTTCTTGCAACATCATTAATATTAGCCATTTTGCACATCCTTCCATATAGCATACATAAACCGTTTTATTCATATTAGCATATTGCTCCGTTTATGTAAAGTAAATGTCTTAATCTGTATTATTTGTTAAATATTGGATTAACCCATAGTGGCTTTATGCTTTAAAATGGGGCTGTCTCATAAAAGCAAGGCTTTTAATGAGACAGCCCCATTTTACCTATCTTACTAACTCACCATGATACGTATATATTAATTATGGTTTTAACGTCATAGCTATGACATGCATGGCGTTATCATTAGGTAGCTTCACACTACTTATGGTCTTATTTGCATCTACAGTTATGTCATAAGCAAAGATGTAATTTTGAATGCTCTGATCATTATTTGCATTTTTATCATGTCGGTGCCCCATGGTTTGTGCTACCTTTTGGCTGCTGGCATATTGACACCAATCCTGCATACTTACATTGGCTACAGAACTGGTACCATCTGTATAATAAATTGTGAAATTACCACTCTTATTACCATTGGTAGAGGCCCCCAGTATCCTAACTTCAGAGTACTCGCCATCTTGCACGTCAATTGTCTGAGCGGCACAATTAATTGAGTTATTATGACCATCAGCGAAAGACCCTAAATGATAAGTAATGCCCTCGTATTGTTGTTCATGATCAACTAGATCAGCAGAATAAGCATACCCAACGCCATCAAAATCACCATTTGTTCTATCTGTATCATAACTAAAGCCATCTGCATTAAAATAACTTGTGAGATCAACTTGCACTTGACCTTGTATAGGTGGGTCTGTTGGATTATTGGGGTTTCTAAAATGGTTCACAATTTTAATCATTTCTTCTGGTGTCACCACACGCACGTTACTATCTAATCGATCGACTACGTATTTTACATTATCCATGATATTGGGTTCCCATGCTTGTGTATAGACAACCGTATAAGCCTCATCACTGTTAACATTGGTTGATGCATTATTAATACTTGAAACACACTCGTCTTTTCTTTCAAATAACTTGGCTCCACATGACATAACAGGCTTACCATTGGACCATTTGATGCTTCTACCATAGGTATTTAATCCAAATCCATACCACTCAAAATAAAATAAGCCGTCAATGTTGCTTTGAGCCGTATAACGGTCGAACATGGCTGTATTGTTCCAATCATTATACCCTAACAACATGACACTGTTCATATCTGCCATACCCATGAACTCGTTTAATCGTTGAAGATGTAAGTTATGTTCTGCTGTGGGATAATCACCTGGGAAGAAGAAACCACTTCCAGATGGACCTACGAAAAAATTATCTCTTCCCGCACCTGTTGAAGCTGTATCATAATACCAATTCATAACTGTTGGTGCAAGTCTCATTAAGGATGGAGGGAATGACCAACCCATATCAAAATCGCCCCTAGCTGTGTTCCCCCACCATCTATCTTCCATACCTCTTCCAAGAGTCCATTGTACATTATCCCCATCAGATACCATAAATGTTACATAATGTACATTTTCTTCATAAACAGGATCAGCATGTGTGTTTTGAGTATAGGTGCTTCTAGGATTAAAACCACTTAATACGGACAAGTTTTTACCCCAATCTGCTGGCAAATAATGAACCCCATTTTGTCCACTATTCATAATAAAGCCATTTTCAGATCCACTTACCAAGCCCCATCCCATAATAACCGCATCATCATTCATAGACTGCATAAGGGACGTTCTCCATGAAGAACTTTGTGTACCATCAAAAAACACCATACATTTATGCATTGCTGCAAAATCTCTTAAGCAAAGTTCATTCTCTTCTTTTTGCTCAATAATGACATCATGATTAAAAAGATGCCAGTAATTATCTTTACACCATGCCTCATCTTTTCCTCGAACATCAATGACTTTTGTGAGCCCATACCCAGTTACTGTACTTTCAAGGGTCTCTTCTACAGGTATAGCATTTAAAATACCCGCTAATGAAGATGCTACATTCAATGAACTGTCGCCATCTTTGTACAAAATATAACCATCTAGATGATTCTTATACTGATCAACCAGCGACCAGGCATTAGTGGTTGTTGTATAGGATACGCTATAATTATCTCTCAAATCATTGAGCCATCTAAGATAAGCATCCTCGTCTTGATATTCGCCATCACGCATTGTTGAGTCTGTAATATAAATCTGATTGGATGTTTTATTGGCAACGATTCCTTGTAAAGCAGCTATCATGGGTCTTTCTTTAACCGTTAGATTTGCTCTGTCAATCACTTTTAAGGATGTAGCTGTGTATGCAGGTTTTACAAAATAAGAACCATTAGAATAAGCATATACTTTTGAAGTCGATTTTTCCTCTGCCATAGGATATATGCATAACATGCATACGCATAACAAACATAATATTTTTTTCATTCTATTCAACCTCTCCTTATTTGATATGTTTTCCTATAATAATCCTACTTATGAACGTCTATTATTGTAATTTTTCAAGCTCCAAGTTGATTTTTTCTTCAGCATTTTTCAGGGCATCTTCCGGTGATTTTGTGTTTGTTAACACCTCTTGAATAGCATTGCTGATAGCTTCATCGATTAGCGGCCAAGCTGGTGACCCTGGTCTTGAAACAGTCGTTTCTAGTTGTTTAATAAAGATTTTCCAAACATCATTATTATAGAATTCATCCTTATAAGCTTCTTTTAATGTCGGCATCAGATTTGTAGCTTTTGAATAAGCAACTTGCATTTTTTGGTGGGTTGCAAGGAATTCAATAAACTTATAAGCTGCTTCTGGATGTTTAGATTGCTTAGCAATGGCTAAACTATAAAGTCCAAGTGGCGCATATGTATCAACACCTTCTTTTAGAGATACAACTGGGGCAATCCCAAAGTTTGCAGGTGCATCTGGATTCGTAATAGTCGGTACATGCCATGGTCCCATTTCCAGCATACCAATCTTTCCAGCATAGAACTCGTTTTCCATAAATGAATTGGCTGGAGCAGCCTTGGTGTCAACTAATGACTTAACTTGTTTTAATGCATGAATAACTTCAGGTGTGTTTAATGTCGCTTTTGACCAATCATCGTTTAAGATAGAACCACCATTTCTTGCAATCCAGCTGGTAAACTGAAAAGATAAGAAACCACTTTTGCCTGGATCAAATGGTATGGTATAGCCATATACACCTTCTTCCCCTAATGCTGAAACAGCTTGAGAGGATTCGATGAGTTCGTCCAATGTTGTTGGTGCTTTCACTCCAGCCTTATCCAAGATATCTTTGTTGTACATAAGCGCTAATGTATTAGCGTCAAAAGGCAATGCATAGATATGCTTTTTGTACATATTAGCATCCCATGTAGACTTGATAAATTGATCTTTTATTTTGTCTGCACCAAATTCTGCTAAATCAAAAACTTGGTCATTATATCCCAATGATTGAACGAATACATGGTCGATTTTTACGATATCAGGTGCTTGGTCCCCTGTGAGTGCAATCTTGTACTTGTCATAATAATCAAAGTTAGGCATCCACTCAGGCTCAATTCTAATCTGAGGATTAGCCTCTTCAAATTCTCTAATTGCTTCCAATAATGGTGCCTTAAATTCATCTTGCGAAGCCCACCAAATACTTAAAGTTACCTGCTTATCTTTTGATTTTGTACTTGAAGACTCTGTTGTCTTACAACCTGTAAATAATACCCCCATCATCATCACGACACTTAACACAATTACTATTTTCTTACGCATTCTTCCCATTCTCCTTCCAAAGCATTTTATTATTTTACTGTGTTACAATCATTCGTCTTGCTAACCTTAACAAAGGAAAACCTTTTGGTAAATCGGTTTACTAGCCTTTAAAAAAATATAGTGCATATATAATACTTCAATCTTTCATCTTGATTACCACTTATATATTAATTATTAAGAAAACCGGTTCACCACTTGTATGATACCATATTTTTATATTGTTGTAAAGTTTTTTTAGGATAACTATTTAGTCTATTCTTTTGAATTATTACTTATAAACCATTACAACAACATATAATTCCCTCCCCTTATATTCATGTGAATAATAAAAAGACTGTTTCATTAAAGCATCATCATAGCTAATGTTTTTGAAAAATAATACTCTATTTTTCTTCACAATAACCTTACACTTTGACAAAACAGTCCCTATATATTTATTATCTTTTATCTTATTCTCATCTTTTATTTAAAAGGATTATTTTTTTGTTATATAACCTTCAGCTGTTAATAATTCAGCGATTAATACTGCTCCACCAGCTGCTCCTCTTAATGTATTATGGGATAAACATACGAATTTGTAATCAAATAGGTTATCTTCTCTGAAACGACCTACTGTTACACCCATACCCTTCTCATAATCACGATCAAGTCTTGTCTGTGGACGGCTATCATCCTCCATGTATTTTATAAATTGTTTTGGAGCTGATGGCAGGTTTAATGCTTGTGGCTTACCTGAATAATTATTTAATAATCCAATAACTTCTTGGACTTCTGGTTTTTTCTCAAAGGATATAGAAACGGCAGCCATGTGTCCATCAGCTGCTGGAACACGGATACATTGAGCAGAGATTGCAGGCTCGCTTGCTTCAACAATCTTACCATTTTCCATTGTTCCCCATATTTTCATAGGCTCTTTTTCACTTTTTTCTTCTTCGCCACCAATGTATGGAATAATATTATCTACCATTTCTGGCCAACTATCAAATGTTTTACCTGCTCCAGAAATTGCTTGGTATGTGCATACATTTACTTTTGTGGGCTTATAAGCCATAAGCGCATCAACAACCGGTACATAACTTTGAATAGAACAGTTAGGTTTAACTGCAATAAATCCTCTTGTTGTGCCTAGACGCTTTCTCTGATTATCAATAATCTTAATGTGTTCATCATTAATTTCAGGGATAACCATGGGTACATCTTCTGTCCAACGATGAGCTGAGTTATTCGATACGACAGGTATGTCTGCCTTTGCATAAGCTTCCTCTAATTCGCGAATAGCTTTTTTATCCATATCTACTGCACAGAATACAAAATCCACTAACCCACTAATAGCTTCAACTTCATCTGCACCTTTAACAACCATGTTACCTACTGCTTCAGGAATCTCTATGGATTGCGCCCAACGTCCATCAACCGCTTCAACATATGTTTTTCCTGCTGATCTAGGACTTGCTGCTAGACAAGCAATATCATACCAAGGATGATCATGTAACAATGAAATAAATCTCTGGCCTACCATTCCAGTAGCACCAATAATACCTACACGTAATTTCGTTTCCATCTGATTACCTCACTTCTTTTATTATTCTGTCTATCACTTACAATTAAGGCACGAGAAAGGTATTCAATTCCAGTGCTTAAAATCATGTGTCTTTCTGACATGAACATTTGTTTTTCTTTGATTTATTTTATCATGAAACGGATAAAAAATCAATCATCTTTTTTAGCGATTTATCTCTGCGGTCTATTAAAGCACTTCTGAGTCCCATATTTCTTACGCATGTGAACACTCTGAGAATCTAAAAGGTTTCTTTGGTACATGTGTTAACTTTCTGAACATAGTCGTTGAATCATCACTATGTAATTCTTCTATGGTCATTTGGGATGTCTCTATATTGGGTGTGAACTCAAAATTAACTTTTTTAATACCTTCGTTTGCTATATAAGGTAGTAACGCATCAACAGCTATAGCCTTTTCGCATAAGACATCAACCAAATTTAATACACCTTCATCTATCTCATAGATCACAATAGCATCCTTATCTTCTATATAGTACACTTCATCGGTATATACATATAGCATATAGAACAACAGTAAACTTTGTTCATTCTTTATACCAAAATCTTTAGATATATAGGTTTTATTCTTCGTTAAACGCATAATAAGAGCTTTATCCTCTGGTTTGTCTAAGACCAACTTCCTAACCGTTCCTACGTCCTGTGATACATGCTTATACGTCATGGCAAATGAATGCTCCTGAACTGGCGTAAACCCATATTTTACATAAAAATCATAAGCAAAATCGTTACCAAATAAATAATAAAAATCACATACATGATCGTAATCTTCATAGATAGCTTCCATCAAACTACCAGCCAATCCTTGTTTTCTATAGTCAGGGTGTGTCATCACTGTCCCAATCTGTAACACCTCATACGTTTCGCCATCCATACAAATGGATAATTTGCTAATGGAAACATTAGAAACTACTCGATCACCATCAACCATGGTATAGCAAATATAACGATCATTCCAAAATCCGTTTTGATACCATGGTTCAAAGTCAATACCAAATGTTTCCTTTGCTAATGCATTAAAACTTGCTCTATATGTTACATCACCTTTATAATCTTTAATCATTTTGTAACTACTCATATATATCTTCCTCTCCTATTTCTTGCTGTCACTATCATCTATTATCCATTGCTGTAACTTTCATATCTTCTTTTAGTGGATAACATGTATTTATCTGAACATCAACTTGTTACATTCAGTACTAACATTTCAATGGTCAACAAAAAATTAGCAATTTAAGATATTCTATGTACTTTCTATACTAAGCTATATCAATTAAGCAATCATGGAGAATCACTCCGCATTTGTGCTAATTTAGTCAATGATTAAGCCATATATTATACCTTACTAAAACATAAAGCTTAGTATACATTCATCTTTACAAAAAAGTATGCTTAGAAAGTAGAACTTTCATATAAGACAAGAAAGTATGCTTCGCATACGTTTCAGGTGGTATAGGAAAGTATGGTACCTTGCAAGCAAAATGCAGTACTTACTTATACCATAAAAAAGACTACAAGAAGTATCTTCTTATAGTCTAAAATCCATATACATCATAAGAGTATGGCTATGCCTTGCTCTATTATATGCCTGATAGGCATACTCTATATTACGAATTTTGTATAATAAGTTATCTTCAAATGCTAATCCAATGAGGACACCATAAATAAACTGTTTCCAGTTAATTGTTAGTCCTGTATTCATTTGGTTTATTTATTCATTAGCAATTGATTGTTCTCATAACTTATTATACCCCCTTTTATTTTACTAAGTAGCATTTTATAGGAATACTGCGCTCTTGTCAACTATTTTTTTCTCATTTTTATAGATTGAATAGGATTTACTATATATTATTCTATAATACGATCACTTATTGTCATCCGTACTGTAGTACCTTTTCCTAATTCAGATTCAATGTCTATACCATACTTATCACCGTAATAGATTTTTATACGCTGGTCTACGTTTTTAATACCTACACCACCCAATTTCACTTTTTCATTGGGCTCAATTTGTGTTTCTCTTGAAGGATCAACTTTGAAACCAACGCCATTATCTTCAACTGTAAAAATGATTTTTCCTTCTTCTTTCTTAGCTGTCACCTTAATATGCCCGGGCTTTTCCATTCCTCGGATACCGTGGTATATGGCATTCTCCACCATTGGCTGTAGCATAATCTTAGGTATCATGACTTCTTCAAGATTAGAATCATACTCTAATTTATAGGTCAACTGATCTCCATAACGCTCTTTTTGAATAAATAAGTACATCTTTACATGTTCAAATTCGTTCTTCACGGTGGTTAACTCATTACCTCCACTTAGGGATAGTCGGAAAAAGCTTGCTAATGCTTTGGTAATCGCTATGACTTTTTCACTATCATTGAATTCAGCCATCCAAACAATGGTATCTAATGTGTTGTATAAGAAATGAGGATTAATCTGACTATGCAGTACTTTTAACTCATATTCACGGATATTCTTTTCCTTTATGGTTACTTCTTTCATTAATTCCCTAATACGTGAAATCATTCTATTAAACTGATGAGCTAGAGCATTTACTTCATAAGTACCATCTTCTCGAATATCTACTTCCTTTAACCCCTCTTCAATATCCATCATTGCCTGCTCCAACTGTTTAATAGGATTAGTAATCTTACTAGCAAAATAAGTACCACTTCCTATAACAACAATGGATATAATGATACCTACAATAATCACTGTTTCGATCAGTTGCCGCTTAACACCAGCTAATTCGTCTAATGAAGATATTCCAATAAGTGTCCAATTCGCATTCTTTAATTGATAAGGTTCAATCAGACGTTTTATCTTGGCATCATAACCCATTGCTGTATCACGAATATCATTCAATTCTTTTTGCAATTTAGGGTCACTAAAATAGGCTGGATTCTTGTGATATACCACTTGTCCATTATTATTGAGGATAAAGGCACAACCTGTACTCCCAAGATCTAAGCTATCCAGATAATCTTCAATGACTTGGTAATGTACATCAAGTACCATAACACCTAGATTTTCTCCTTGATCATTGGTAATCTCCCTACTCATGGATATAACCCATTCTTCTTTATCCATAGAAAATTTCTGCATTCTTGCTGAAGTAAGATGTGGCATACTGCCGCTATTAATGGCTTCCACATACCATTCTTCATCCATCATATCTCTGGACATACTCATACTAAGGGCTTTCTCATTGGAGATGACTTCACCGTTTTTCCCAACAATAATAATTGATTTTATGTAGGGATCTGTGTTGATCGTCGTCCTAATCATATCCATCATATCGTTTTCTGAACAAAGAGCGGTATCTCTTTTTCCTTCTAGATAGAATATGGTTCTTGAGTCCTCTGATATCATCTTCGTAACAGCTTTTAACCGCTCGATATAGAGGTCAATGTAATCGCCACTCTTTCCAATAGCCATTTCAGTAGACTTAATAGATTGTTGTAAAACAATATGAGACATACTATAAAACAGGATAAAGCCAACAAGTAACACAGCTAATAAGCCTGCAACTAAAGCATTCATGGATATTTGAACTTGAATTTTTTTGAAAAAATGAGGTCTCTTCATTTTAATCATTCCTTATTTTTTCTTTGTATTTACTGGGTGATACACCATACTTTTTCTTGAAGCATGTACTAAAATAATTAGGGTCATCAAAGCCAATAACCTGTGTTATTTCATAGTTTTTCATGTCCGAACTTAATAAGAGAATTTTTGCCCGTTCTAATCGTCTGGCTAATACATATTCTTTAAAAGATTCTCCGAATAACTTCTTGAACAAACCACTTAGGTATCCCACGCTTAGCCCCATTTCTTCCGCTAATAGACTCAGCGTAAATCCGTTATTACCAATATTGTCTTCCACAAGATTATACAGTCTGCTTTGATAGGTATCTTGTTCATCTATACCTGATTGATCTTTCAGGTCTCTTATAACATGTTTGATTTCTGATGTAACTTTTTCTTCTCTCAATCTATCAACTAACTTCTGTAACAGCTCAAAAATATCCTTTCTTGATACAGGCTTCAGTATATAATCGTCAATACCTGTTTTCAAGGCTTTTACTGCATAATCGAAATAATCATAACCCGTAATAACGGCTATTTTAACATCTGGTTTTATCTCTTTTGCCAGTGCTACAAAATCCAATCCATTCATCTTGGGCATGTTTATATCTGCTAAAACCATATGAGGCAATTCTCTTTTGAAGATCTCCAAAGCTTCCTTACCATTAGAAGCCTCAAAAACATCATCTATGGATAATGTTTCAAAATCCACAAATGAGCGAATGCCTCTTCTAACAATAGGCTCATCATCAACAATCAGTAATTTATAGATAATGCATCATCCTCTCTTCGTATGTATCATACAAGAAAAACGAGATAAGAGCATCTACAGCCATCTATATGGCCTGGACCACTCTTATCTCCATTATAGCCTTAAGGTTTTAAAACTTCAATGCTCTTACTTGAATAAGCTTAATAGATAGCCATAGCCTTCTGCTTCCATCTCATTTTGGGGAATAAATACAATAGATGCACTATTAATGCAATAACGTTTTCCACCTTTGTCTGCAGGTCCATCATCAAAAACATGACCAAGATGACTATCTCCTGCACGACTTCTTACCTCCGTTCGTACCATATTGAATTTGGTATCTTCATCGTAATGAACAACTTCATCAACAATGGGTTTAGTGAAACTAGGCCATCCACAGCCAGAGTCGTACTTATCAAGGGAAGTAAAGAGAGGTTCACCTGTAGCTACATCTACATAGATGCCAGCGTCCTTGTTATCCCAATATTCATTACTAAAAGCTCTTTCCGTATCACTTAGTTGAGTCACACGATACTGTATATCTGTTAATTTCTCTTTTAACGCTTCATCACTTGGTTTTTTATACTTATTCTCGTCGATAACAATAACCTCCTCTTCTAGATTCTTAAAGTCCACATGGCAGTAACCATTAGGATTCTTTTCTAGATAATCTTGATGATATTCTTCTGCTAGGTAATAACCCTCCAGTGGCATCACTTCTGTTACAATTTCTTTATCATAATTCTTTTGTTCCTTAGCAATAGCACTTTCTATGACCAAGCGGTCTACTTCATCTTGATAATAGATTCCTGACCGGTATTGGCTACCACGGTCATTACCTTGTTTATTGACACTAGTAGGATCTACTACTCGAAAGAAATAAGCTAGCAATTGATCAAGAGTCACTTTCTCTGGATCATAAGACACTTGAACGGTTTCTGCATGACCTGAGCCACTGATTACTTCTTCATAACTTGGATCTTCTGTCTTACCGTTAGCATACCCCACAGTGACATCTGCTACACCATATATTCTAGCCATATAAGCTTCTATTCCCCAGAAGCATCCACCAGCCAACCATATCGTGTTCAACTTACTCTCAGAATACGCAACACCCGTGTTAGGATTATCAGGCAAACCACTTTTGTAAGATGTATTCGTCTCTGCTATATTTTGTTTCATATTAGAATCGGTTAATGTGGTAGTTCCTGATGTACAACTGGATACGAAGAGGACTACCAGCGTTAATAGAGCTACAAAACCTACGTATTTCATATCATCTACCACCTTTCTTATTCATTTAATTATTTTCTCGTGCCTAATAGGCAAAAGCACCTTTGTAATAGGTGCTCTTGCATATAGGAGAATATTAAGTGAATACCGTTTATTAATATATTGCATCAAAGCTTTCTGTAATCTTTTCATTGCTGTTGTGTCCTGGTAATTTCTTCACTAAGATACCATCTGATCCGATGTATACAGATGTCGGATAACCCCTAATACCATATGCTTTAGCAATATCGCCACCTTCATCAAATAATACATTCATGTTCTTCATACCAAGACCGTTAAACCACTCTGTAAATTTCTCTGTATTCTTCTCACCACTAAATCCTGGTGATACAATTGTCAACACTTCAAAATCATTATCAGCACCTGCTAGCTCATCCCCTTCACTAAGTCCAGACAAACATATGGAACACCATGATGCCCAGAATTTCAAGTATACTTTCTTACCTCTATAATCAGCAAGGGTATGTGTATCGCCATTTATATCTGTTAACGTGAAATCAGCCGCTTCTTTACCTTTATTCTTCACTTCAACTTCCATGGTATCCTGATTAGTACTGTCTTTCATCTCGTCATTATTTGCATTATCTTTCATCGCGTCATCGTCCATTTTCTTATCATCCGCCATGTCGTCATCCGACATGGTATCCTGCTTCTTATCTTCTTGCATATCTTCCGTTTTCTGACCCTTATCCTGCATATCTTCAGAGTCTTTTGTATCCTTCACTTTGTTAGCACAACCTGTAATGGTTAACACGATAGCTAATACAATGCCTAACTGTTTTATATATTTCATAATCAATCCATCCTTTCACTTTAAAACTATTCGAATAATGTGGTTATCACATTAAGATTCTCTGTCATAAGAAGAATACCCATGATAATAATGATTATTCCTCCAACAATACGTATAACTGGCATATATTTATTCAATTTCTTCACATGTCTTAAAAGGCTGTCTGAGAAGATGCTAATAATCAAGAACGGTATCATCATACCTAATGAGTAGATGAACATGAGCCATGCTCCATATACCCCTTGACCTTCACTAGCTGATATCCCAAGCACTGCTCCTAGAACTGGTCCAATGCAAGGAGTCCAGCCAAAACTGAATGCAAATCCTAATAGATATGTTCCTAATAAGTCATTTCTCTTACTTCGTTTAATCTGCAACTTCTTTTCTCGCTCTAAGAACTTCACATGGATGAGACCTGTCTGATGTATTCCGAGTAAAATAACCACAATACCCAGGGCGGTAATAAATGTCTTACTGTAGATAAATGCCCCAAAAGCTCCTGCTCCAAAACCAAGAATAACAAAACTTGTAGCTAACCCTAGAACAAATAAAAATGTTCTTAATATAATCTTCGGATTTACCTTCAATGGGCCAATCTTCTTAAGCTTCGTTTCTCCTTCACCACCAAAATAGGCTATATATACGGGTAACAGTGGTAGTATACACGGAGAAAAGAATGATAATAACCCCGCAATAAAAACTGTGCTTGTAAAAACTTGCTCGCCTACCATATGCCCCTACCACCTTTCTTATATAGTATTTCCTGTTGTTTTCTAACATTATTGTACACCCTAAAAAAGGCAAAAAGAATAGACTCACTTCATGTGAATCTATAATTTTTTCATGTTATATGTCATTTTTATAGATTAGATCGTTAAACGCCTTACTGTATGGTAATGGCGTAATTAGCTCTAAATGTATGCCCAACTTCTAATGTCTCAATACCTCTTTTGGTCTTATATTGTTTATCCGTATCATCAAAGTCCGCTACGCCATACCATGGCTCAAGGCATATAAATGGAGAATTATTAGGCATCCCCCATATGCCCATATAAGGAAAGCCCTTATAGGTCATTATAACTTCTCTATTACTTTTATTACTCTTCAGAGATAGTCTGTCAGACTTTAGATCTAATAAAATGATTGCTCCCCTATTAAAGATATCTTTTGTCAAGTTTATATGTCTTTCATTATTCAAAAAGGGTATACCTGTAACCCCTACGGTGTTATTGGCTGTTAGTTCATATTTATCTACTGTTTCAAGTTGATCTAACTCTACATAATAATCTTCAAGTGATTCGCCTTGCTCAAGTGGCACATTGAAGCCTGGATGTGCGCCTATGGAGAAATAAATCGTATCTGTGTCTAGATTTTTCACCTGATAACCTATATGGATACAGCTTCCTTTTAATTCATATGTTATGGTGAGGGCAAATTTATAAGGATACTTACCAAGAGTATCTTCTGTATATGTAAGTTCGTACACCAAGGACTGGTCGCTCTCTCCCTTGAGTGTAAATTCCATATCTCTTGCAAAACCATGCTGACTTAATACATATCGTTTATCGTCAATATAATACTCGTTATCCTTAACTCCCCCAACAATAGGAAATAAGATAGGTGCTTTTCTTTTCCATACATTAGGGTCTCCTTGCCATAGATATTCCATATCATCGCTTTTTGTTATGATGCTTGATAGTTCTGCACCTTGCGTATTGATTTCTATTTTTAGTAAGCTGTTTTCTAATGTGTTAATCATTTTGTTTTCCTTCTTTCATCGTGTACTTGTCATAGTTTATGTAATAAAGTATACTTCATTCTATCTATTTTCTGCAAATTATTCAACCCAAATGGCGAAAATCTGCTGCGTGTTCTTCAGATATAGCTCATATAATGACACTTCTTTTATTCTAATATTCAAACTTATATTGTTTTATATTTTAATGTCAAACTTAAATACAATATTCAACTATTTGTATAGTATTTTCAAGTGCATTAACTTATTATACCCTATATAATGTAGCTATAGAATATTTCTGTAATGGTGGATGCTATTACTATAATCTAAATGAGGTGTTTTTAATGAGTAAACGTCAAAATACACATTGTTTCGTAATGATTTTTTTGATTGGTTTCATTATCTGTATGGGAACAATACATGTGAAGGCTGCATCTGCTAATAGCATTATACAAGCCCATGAATATGACGAGAAACATGGCACAGTACAATTAGAAAACGACTTGGCATCTGATAATACATCCGTAGGATACATCGCTGCTGGTGATTGGCTTCGATACAATAACATAGACTTTGGAAATGGCAACTATGATACATTTATGGCTACGATTGCAGCTACTAATGACTGTCAATCAAAATCATTTGAAATAAGACTAGATACTCCTACGGGTACATTAATAGGTACACTTGATATTGAGGTAACAGGAAGCTGGCGTCTATTTCAGGAACAATATGCTTCTATTTCAAGCATTACTGGCGTACATGACGTCTATCTGGTATTCCAGAGTGCTCCTGTATGCAATATTGATTGGTTTACTTTTGGTATTAATCCAGACAACGATACTGAAGAAGAAAAAAATACCCGTATGGCTTGGTGGCGTGAGGCTAGGTTTGGTCAGTTTATCCACTGGGGCGCGTATTCTGAACTAGGGGGCTATTATAATGGTATCAGTGGTGGCGCAGAATGGATAATGAAAACGTTGTCCATATCGAAGACTAATTACGAAAATGCGGCTGCAAAACCCTTTAACCCCGCTCAATTTGATGCTACACAATGGGTAAATATCTGTAAGAATGCAGGTCAAAAATACATGGTAATCACTTCAAAACATCATGAGGGATTCAGTATGTTTGATACGGAAATTCAGCATTTTAAACCTTATAGTATTGTTGATTTTGGTTCTTATGGCTCAGATCCATTAGTTGAATTATCGAATACCTGTAAAACCGAAGGCATTAAATTTGGTCTCTACTACTCCATATGGGATTGGCACCACCCCTACTTTACCAATTGGGGCAACACTGTTTCTAATGAAAATAAGCCTAACTACATTATGGAAATGAAGGAACAACTTAGAGAAATAATAGAGTCCCTAGATCCTGATGTTCTATGGTTTGATGGCGAATGGACTGGTTGGTGGACAAAAGCTGACGGAAGGGCTCTATATAAGTATTTAAGAACGCTCAAACATGATCTTATCATTAATAACCGAGTTGGAAAAAGACAAGCAGATGATGGGGATTTCGGTACTCCTGAACAAGAGATTCCTGCAAATGCTATGGATACTGATTGGGAAAGTTGTATGACGATTAATGATCATTGGGGATATCGATCAACGGATCAGAATTGGAAAAGCACTAAAACATTAATTAGGAACCTAGTTGACATTGCTTCAAAAGGTGGAAATTACCTATTAAATGTGGGACCTACCAGTGAAGGCATCATCCCTCAGCCATCCGCCCAGCGATTAGAACAAATGGGGCAATGGTTAAATACATATGGTAATAGTATCTATGGCACTTCCGCTAGTTGCTATGCCCAATCTGTTTCATGGGGATACTTTACAACAAAAGAAGGTAAACTTTTTATCCATGTATTGGATTGGCCATCAAATAATCAGATAGTCATAGATCCTCTTGTTAATCAAATAAATGATATTCATATAATGAACATACCAACTTCATTAGACTATTCCGTATCATCATCAAATATAACCATCACATTACCTGATAATCCACCAAATGCTTATGATTCAGTCATCGTTGTTGACCTGGTTGGTAAACCTGTGGCAAAAACAAAAGAAAATCTTGTCCTTAATAAAGCTGCTACTGCAAGCAATATCTATCAAAATGATAATAACTATAGTGCCGCCAAAGCTGTTGATGGCAATATGGCAACACGTTGGGCTACAGATGATAACATATCCAATGCTTGGTTAGAAGTAGATTTTGGACAAAATCAGACTTTTAATGAAGTCTATATTGATGAATGGTATCATATAATCCGTCGCGTTAAAGCTTTTAAGATTCAGTATTATAATGGTTCCGAGTGGATAGATGCATATACAGGCACGACCATAGGCAATGGTAAATCCATTCAATTTAACCCTGTAACAGGTTCAAGGGTACGACTAAACATTACATCTGTTGAAGGTATTTACGGTCCTACAATACATGAATTTCAAGTATTTAATAATTAACCTATCCTACCACATCATTGTGCGTTTCAACACAAGATAAAGTATATCCAAGGTAGCATGTCATGGTTATAAGAAATATTCTAAGCAGTATAGTTAACCAAAAAAGGGGTTGCCTAACAAAGCAAAATATCTAGTTATATGAAAACATAACTAGATATCTTATAATCACGACGCTTTGATAAGACAGCCCCTTAGTCCGTAAATCCTCCACCAAACACTTCAATACTCTCTGTGACATACACAAAACTTTTATCATCAAGAGAAGCTACATGATTTTTCAGTACAACCAATTCTGAATTAGTCACCACTGCTTTAATCATCATTTTCTTATTCACCTTGTAAGTGCCTACACATGGAACAAATGTAACACCACGTTTTAATTCATTGTGTATAAACTCTGTGATATCAATAAAACTCTCTGATATGATATTCACACAATATTCTCTCCTGGTACCTAATATAATGTAGTCTGTTACTTTCCCAGCAATGTAAATACTGATTAATGAATAAATAATTAAAGTAATATCACCATAAATCAATGATGAAGCTAAGATGCAGGTATTGAGTATGGTAAAATATGTACCGATGGTGATGCCTCTCTTCTCCTTCAGATACATACCAACGATGGCTTCTGGTCCATTAGCTGCTCCAACTCTAATGATCATCCCTGACCCAATACCAAATAAGACACCAGCCACAATAGCCGCTACAATCTTATCTGTGGTAAATTCAGGTACAATATCTGCAATAAAACCTATAAAAAAGGTAAATAAACCAAAACAAAACGCTGCATAAAACACAAGCTTTCGGTTGTATCTCATGTAAGCCCATAGAATAACGGGTATACAAAGCAAAATTAAAACAAGCTGTATATTTGCATCTGTTAACTTATTGACCACGGTAGCAATACCACCAAACCCTCCAGCAATCAAGTCATTAGGTAATAATACACACCGAAAAGCGATGGCGGCTATCAATTGTCCAATAATAATGGTTATGTAACGTCTTGTTGTCTTTAGCATGTTGTTAGCTCCTTTTTAATGTTTTGTCTATAACCTCTATTAATTTGTCATAGTACTCCTTATTTTCCTGATCCTCACACCATGTTTTTAGTAAAATAAGTAGTTCGTCTCGCTCTGAACTCTCTTTACAAGCGGCAAGTAACGTGACAAGTTCTTCTTTTAGATAATCATTACCTTTTTCTCTAATAATACGGTTAATGTACGTCTTATTGTCTCCATAGATATCATCTTCTACACCTTGATAAAATAATTCTTTAAGTATATCTTCAATATCATAATCCTTATTCACATCAAATTCTTGTTTTTCATCATCCCATTTATATACAATAGTCGTCTCTGTAGAAATACTAGTCTTCTCATCACCTACTTTAATACCCACTTCATAGGTCACACGATAATCGCCAGTCTCTTGGTTATATACTTCATCAATTAAATGATAAGCATGAGTATAACCATAGTATGGAGGTGGTGACTCATATCCTCTTGTAGCATACTCAAAGTTTCTGAACAATCTGCCTTTATAGAGTTCATACCAAGCTCCACCATATAATGATACACCTGTTCCACGTCCAAAACAAACGGGTGTAACGGAATAAGCATTCTGTTTTTCACGATAAACCAATACAGGTGGTTCTCCAATATTATCGGACCATGTATAACCACTTATATATTTCCCTTGATCATCATATACTAGCATAAATTTAGTTAAGTGACAAATACCGCTTATTAAAGTATAATCTTTATCACTTTTCCATGGATGTTCTTCTATCGTGAACATAGGATGTGTATTATAATCATCAAAATACATATTAGCAGATTCAGACCTAAACTCATCTATTGACATCAATGGAATAGTCTTCCCTTTCTCTAGGAAGCGCCGGTTAATATCTTGTATATCATCATCTAATTCGAATGCTTTTTGAACGTATGCATTATCCTCTTGAGATACTTTGTTCATAAATTTATAGATATTCCACTCTTCCCCATGTTCCCAAAACCATGCTACCCTATCACCTTCCCTATCTATCATTTCTTTTTCAGTCATATCAAGATCAATTGCTTCTTTTAATTGACGTACGTGTTCTTCTATATCTTTCTTATCAATCGATTGATAATCAATTGAACTCACAAGCTGATTTCCATGTCCATAGTATCCCTCTTTTTCCCAACTATAGCTTTCATAAAAATATTGATTATCTACTTTATAATAAGATACTAACTGATTATCTACAACGGTAAAAGGATAGGAGTAACCAGTGTAATAGCTTTTTAACCAATAGTAATCCATAAATCCCATTTGGGAGAGCTTGCCAGCTTCTTTTAACGTAAAGAACTTATAATAATATGCCTTGTCTTTATTTTCATAACCAATATTGAAATCAAGGATACCATCTCCATTGTAATCTTTAAAGATAATATCAAAATTCTTTGGAAGGGTTATATTTTTATAATCATCTATGTTTAATGCTTGAAGAACTTGTCCCTCTGCATCCGTAAGATTGATGGCATACTTTCCCTTATATTGATTATTCTCAAGTGCTTCACCCTCTGTTAGAACCACTTCAATATACTCATCATTACCATCCTTGTTAAGGTCTTGTGCAACCTTGGTTACTGTATAGGGTAAGGCAAATACATCCTGCTCTATACCTACTGTAATACCTGTTTCAGCAACTTTTGCAGAATCATCTGTTTGGTTCTGTGGCCTGCCTTTTCCAGCGCAACCTGTTGCACCTAATGCTACACATAGCATTAGCGTTACTAGTTTCTTTTTCATTTATATTTCTCCCCTTGGTACGCACTAAAACATACACATTATTCCCCGTTTCATCATACATAGAAATTCTTTGTAATCCTCTACTGTTGATAAGCGTTTATTCCAGATTGCCCCTCTTGTCATCACATTAATACTTGCTCTATTATTATACTGGATAAATATCCAAACTTGAAGTATGTAGATGTTAAATTTCTATTATATTTATATGTAGCAAATATTAACCAATATATGGGTTAATATGATGATGATGATTTTATCTTGCTTCACTATAGATATTTTCATACCTATCATAATATGCTAGACCTTATACAGAAATATGATAATTATCTTATGACATATTGCATTTGGTATAATATTGGTATATACTAATTCTATCTCTTATAAGATGCGTATAAAAACACGGAGGACTTACATGGAAATATTATATAAAAAGATAGCCCAAGATATTAAAAATCAGATAACATCAGGACAATTAAAACCAGATGAAAAAATACCAACTGAAAATGAATTGTCTAACCAATATGGAGTAAGTCGTATAACGTCTAAAAAAGCGCTCAACATCTTACAAGATGAAGGGCTTATATATCGTGTTCGAGGAAGTGGAAGTTTTGTAAAAAATTTAGTAAACGTATCTATTTTATATAATAAGCATGATACGATCGCTATTGTTTTACCTTTTAATCAAGATGATAATAGCCATGGCACTACTCTTAGTGCTATTCACAGTATATCCAGCGAAGTGATGAAAAAAGGCTATTATACGCATTTACTATTTAGCGACCACGATACGGACAAACAAAATAAATGTCTTGAAACACTCTATGATGAGCATTATGTAGGGGCTATTATATACCCCATTAAAACAGCCTATAATGAGGCTATCTACCGATTGTATGCTAAGAACTTTCCTATGGTTATGATGAGCAACGTTATTGATAGGCTAGAGATTCCATCTGCTACAGTCGATAATGTTCATGGTAGTTATTTAGCAACCAAACATCTCATTGATCAAAATCATAAAAAGATTGCTTTTCTATCTAATCAGTATGCTACGGATAACAACAGTATAAGTGATCGCTATTTAGGTTATCTTCGTGCACTCAATGAGGCTCATATTTCTAGTGATCATCGTTTAGTCATTATTCCTGATCATTATGCTAACAATACCATCGACACTTTATTGGATATGGTTAAAAAAGAAGAGGTAACTGCTGTGGTGAGTGTGAATGATGAGATGGCTAGTATTTTTATTCGTTATGCTAGAGAACAAGGCATCTTGTGCCCTGATCATTATTCTATTGTAGGATTTGATAATTTGAGTCTATGTCATCATACGTATCCACCACTTACAACCATTCAACAAGATTATAGTAAACTAGGGAAAAAAGCAGCTGATTTGCTAATTGAATGTATTGAGACTGGTGTCACTACTGTTCCAAGTAGTGTGTTAGAAGTAAAATTGGTTGAGCGAGATTCAACTAAAGTATGTGCTACATGAGTTAAAAATCTAATAAAGGGGTTATCGCATCAAGCATAATATAAACCATTATTCTTTCTTGATGAAATAACCCTATAGTTGTGGTATAAGCTTTGTTTTACTCGCCTATTTCAAGATGGCTCTTGGTAAAACGAAACTTATACCACTTTTTAGTTTTTACTGATCTGTGTTTCGATTTGTTGCTTCTTTCTTGGTTTACCTAAGTATACTATTATGATTTAATATACGTGTAGTGTTTTTATCTCAAAAGGTTGGAACGCGAGGTTAATACTGCCTTTTTCTAATAATCCTGTTTCTAATGACTCTTTTTTGTCGATGATTTCTTCCATAAGATTCACTTCTTGTATTTGGCTATATGACAGACTACAGGTTAAGTTACCAGTTGCTGTGCCTCCTGCTGACTCATACATACGAATTATAATACCTTTACCATCCTCTGCTTTTTTGACGGTTTCAATAACAATCTGGCTGTTATCTATATGCAAGAATGATTGTTCACTCGCCAATGTACCCTCTGAAAGTTCACAAGGTGATATCATGAGAGGCACGTTAAGCGCATAGGCTTCTTCATTGACTCTACCTCTAAAAGCATCTCCATTGTGAGGATATAGGGCGTAGCTGAATTGGTGTTGCCCTTCATCTATGCCCTTTCCAGGGTAGTTGGTACTTCGAATTAAATCAAGGTCTATAGTTGAACCATCTACAGCATAACCGTATTTTGAATCATTCATGAGTGCAACACCGTAAGAAGCATTGGCTAAATCTACCCATTTTTGAGCACAGATTTCAAATTGAGCAGCATCCCAAGTGGTATTATTGTGATTAGGCCGATCGATATGCCCAAACTGTATATCACATTTCACTTGATTTGTTTGCACCGTCGTTGGGAATGCTACACGCAGCATTTTGTCTGATTCATGCCAAGAGACATCTGTTATGAAATCAACTCTTGAACTTCCTGCTTGTAAAATAATGTCTTGGGTCATCTTACTCTCTCCAAAAGTATAGGTCTGAGTAGCTTTTACCCTAGTCGCACTTACATCTATTGTTGTGTTATCCGGTTGTAATATTTGATCCACATATGCGTGGTAGTCCATGGAGAAATCCCATGCATTACCATGGTCATGATAGAGTGTTAATTGATTACCCATACCTTGAATGACTTCCTCATGATGTTTCTTGTCATAGATGCGACTTATTCTACCTGCTTCATCAAACTCGATCCTTATACAATCATTCTCGATACAAGATGTATCGCCTTGAACAAGGTTTTCTGTCATATCACTAATCTCTTGATTATCTACGACCTTATAACCATGAGCTGGTACCGTTACATGATGTTCCTTGCCGTCGATATGAACCCATTCTGTTCTCGTATAAGAAGTAGGGTTCATGATAAGGTACGGCTCTTTATAACCCTTTGTGTCTATCTCCTTTTGCAGTGCATTAAGGGTTCCTTCAATCATATCGCTCACCTGTTTGTAGAGGATATTATAGCGTTCTATGGATTCATCATATACACGTTTAATAGATGATCCCGGTAAAATGTCATGAAATTGGTATAACAAGACTTCTTTCCATATGGTTTCAATGTCTTCTTGCGTATATGAATTCTCCCACGTTAATACAGACAAAAATTCCAATTGACTAAGAGCTAATTCAATCTTACGATTGAACCACTTGCTTTTTGCACTGGTTGTATAAGTCCCTTGATGCTTCTCTAAATATAACTCACCTTTCCATGTAGCATAATCCTGTTGGTTCTTAGCGATACGCTCAAAGAAATTAATGGCTGGTTCTTGTTTGACTGGCGCTAATCCACTTAGATTCTTCATACGCTGTAAACGCTCTAAATGTTCTGCTCCAGGTCCTCCTCCACCATCACCAATACCGTATAACATGAGACATTCATCACTGACACCTTTATCTCTAAAATTATGTTCAGCATCCTTCACCGCTTTTGGTGTGGCTGCACCATTGTATGTGCCTTCTGGTGGCATATGCGCTAGGACAGATGTACCGTCGATACCTTCCCAGTTAAAGGTGTGATGAGGGAATTTATTGACTTCACTCCAAGATAGTTTTATGGTCATGAAATAGTCGATACCTGATTTCTTAAGAATCTGAGGTAATGCCCCACTATAACCAAACACGTCAGGCAACCAAAGTACTTTCATGTCTTTGTTAAACTCTTCCTTAAAGTAAGCCTTACCATATAATAGCTGACGAACAAGAGATTCCCCAGATGGTACATTGGTATCCGATTCTACCCACATACCGCCTTGCACCTCTAATCGTCCCTCTTCTATTCTGCTTCGCATCTTGTCATAGAGTTTAGGATAATCTTCTTTCATCCATTGAAAAAGCTGAGGTTGACTAGCACCAAATACATAATCTGGATATTGATCCATTAATCCCATCACCGTAGAGAAGGTTCTAGCACCTTTTCTTTTGGTTTCTCGTATTGGCCATAGCCAAGCTAAATCAATATGAGCGTGACCTATTGCAGATATGGATAACGATGGGTCCCCACCTTGTTTATCTAATTCTTTTTTTAATAGTTCCTTTGCTTTTTTCATATTCTCACTATTAAGCGGATTAAGTGCATATGCAGCCTGACTTAGACTTCTGAAAACAGTATGATAGCGTGCTGTATTATCATCTAGAGCTTCTAATAGGTTACGAAGAACCTCAAAATCATAATATAACTGACGCATTTCATTATTGAATATGGCAATCTGTGCTTGTTCAATGGTACCTTCTTTACAGTAATTACCAAATAGATCGTTACATCCTGTTTCCATCCATAAGTCAATGGTTTCATTACCTAGTGATTCATCTGTGAAATAATATACCTTTTTGGTTGGTTCTCCTAATGAACGATCAAATGTGGATGATACATTGGTTATACCTCTTATTGGACAAAGCTGATCATCGTAGATATTGCCTTCTCCATTTATATCAATCAGCAGAACAATTTTTTTTCCTGCTCCTTGTTCAGGTACTTTTCCCGTGATATGAAACCAACCACAGTCCCATAGCTGTCCCCAGCTATCTCCTTTTTTTAGTTCTTTTTTCTCCCCTTGAAATCTGTCTTTATAGGGCACAGGTTCTTTTGTAATCCAAGCTGTTAGAGATAGGTCTCCTATAATGGTCATATATTCTTTTCTTAATTTTTCAATGGTACGATCGATGGTGCTTTTTGTATGATGGTCTATATGTAGCATGGTCTTATTCCTTTCATGATGTATTCGTATTACTTATACATACCTTTTATATACCATATTATATAGGGTATCCATGTCAATTACAATACTTCTAATAAAATTTATTTTACATTTGGATAGAATGCATGATAAACATGACACACTATTGTCATATTAACTTTGTTATACTTGATTTGAATTTAAAAGAAACTTAATAAGATGAGGAGATATGATATGACATATGAAATCGTAACTATAGGTGAAAAAATAGTGGTAGGTCAATCCGTTAGAACGACTAATGCAAAAGGACAGGCTATGAAGGATATTGGGATGTTATGGCAGTCTTGTATAAGTGAGGACGTCTTTGCCTATATCGCCAATCGAGTTGATACAAAGAGTATTGGATTGTATACAGACTATGAAAGTGATGCCACTGGTGCTTATACCTTTGCATGCTGTTGTGAAGTGACAGAAACTGATAATGATAACAACCTTGATGTCATGAAGATTAGTAAGGGAAAATATGCTAAATTTTCTATTGAAGGAGACGTGATCGTAGATGTGGGTAGAGCTTGGGGGAAGATTTGGCAGATGGATTTAGATCGTAAATATGATTGTGATTTTGAGGTTTATCACCATGATTCGGAGAATACAAACAGTCAGAAAATTGATATTTATATTGGATTAAACTAATTTAGTCTATAAAATGATAGACTAGAGTACCACAATGACATTTCTAAGCATAAAATACAAATAAGTGTGATAGACTATATGATAGTCGTTATGAATTGTCAAATCTTTTTTGAAAAAAGATTTGACAAACTAGAGAAAAAGGATTAGAATACAATAAATTCAAATTGAATCAATGAGCGATGACGAGAAGTAGTACTTGAATGTGGATTCTCAGAGAAGAGTAATACGGTGAGATACTCTATGAAGGATTCGAGGAAGTAGTCTCTGAGCAATGAGAAGAAACCATGTATGCACTTATTGAATTAACCTTAAGGTTAAAGTATATATGGGATTAGAACTCATCGGCTTTTCACCGTTAATAGAAAACTCGAGTGCATGATATCATGAATTTAGGTGGTACCGCGGATATATACTCCGTCCTATTAATTATAGGACGGAGTTTTTTGTTTGTCGACAATGGCTTTGTTTAATCAAAAGAACTATAAATGCAAAGGATGTGATTGTCATGTTAAGTAAGAAGTATAAACCATCAGAAACAGAAGCTAAACTTTCGCAATTTTGGGAAGACAACCAGATATACACATTTAATACAGACGATTCCGGAGAAATTTTTTCCATTGATACCCCACCCCCAACCGTTAGTGGCAAGCTGCATATTGGGCATATATTCTCTTATACCCAAGCAGAGATGATTGCACGCTATAAGCGGATGCAGGGCTATAATGTATTCTATCCTTTTGGTTTTGATGATAATGGTCTACCTACTGAGCGATTAGTAGAAAATGATCTTAATATCCAAGCAAAAGATATGCCTAGGAGTGAATTCACCAAAAAATGTTATCAGGTTATTGACGCCTATGAACAAGAGTTTCAAGATCTATGGCAATCTCTAGGATTCAGTTGTGATTGGAATATTGCGTATCGTACCATAGAACCTTCCACGCAACGCATCTCTCAGAAATCATTCATCGATTTGTATAAGCAGAATAAAGCTTATTTAGAAGAGAGCCCTGTATTGTATTGCACCCACTGTCAAACGTCCATTGCCCAGGCTGAACTTGAATCAAAAGAATTGGACTCCACATTTAATCATATATCTTTTATTGTAGATGATGCTATTTTGGAAATCGCTACTACACGACCTGAGCTTTTATATGCTTGTCAAGCTATCTTCATTCATCCAGAAGATAAGAAAAATGCGCATTTGATTGGTAAAAAAGCTCGTGTACCCCTCTATGATTTTCTTGTTCCTATTCTATCGGATGAGGATGTGGATATGAACAAAGGCTCAGGCATGGTTATGTGTTGTACCTTTGGAGATACCAAAGACCTTGAATGGTATAAGACTTACCATTTTGATTATAAAAAAACCATTGAAGCTAATGGTTTTATAGCAGAGGATATGCCTTATATTGGTGGTATGCATGTTAAGAAAGCTCGCAAACATATCATAGCATTACTAGCTGAACAAGATCTTCTTATAAAAACACACGCCATCAGTCATACCGTATCGGTTCACGAACGCTGTGGACACGAAATTGAAATTATTCCATCTAAGCAATGGTACATTGATATTCTATCTCACAAGGACACCCTGTTAGAATTAGCAGACCAAATTAATTGGTATCCAAGTTACATGAAAGCACGTTATACCACATGGGTTAAAAATCTAAAATGGAATTGGTGTATTTCTAGACAACGTTATTTTGGTGTACCTTTTCCTGTATGGTATTGCAATAAGTGTGGTGCCATAATCATTGCTGATGAAAAGACCTTACCTGTTAACCCCTTAGAGACAGCACCAACAGCACCTTGTTCTTGTGGGTCTACAGATTTTCGTCCTGAGTCTGCTGTATTGGATACTTGGGCTACTTCCTCTGTTACCCCACTGATTAATGCCCGCTTTGGTGAACCTGATGATATGACAGATAAACTTTTGCCTATGAGTATGCGAACTCAAGCTCATGAGATTATTAGAACTTGGGCATTCTATACCATCGCTAAAACTTATTTTCATTTTGGTATCATTCCATGGAAAGATATGATGATATGTGGTTTTGTATTAGCGCGTAAAGGTGAGAAAATTAGTAAGTCTAAGAAGAATTCAAAGCTGAAGCCTAAAAAACTCATTGAGACCCACTCTGCCGATAGTATACGTTATTGGGCAGCTTCTGCCAAGTTGGGTACAGATACTACTTTCTCAGAAGATGATCTTAAGGTGTCAAAACGTTTTATAACTAAGTTATGGAATGCTGCAAAATTCTCTTTAATGCACCTAACCGATTGGGAACCTTGTAAGATGGATCACTTGCTACCACAAGACCAATGGATACTTGATCAAAGTAGATTAGCCATGGAGAAAGCTTCTAAGCACCTTAACCAATATGAGATAGGTCTGGCTCGTCATGCTATGGATAGCTTTTTCTGGAATGATTATTGTGATCATTATTTGGAGTTAGTTAAGGATAGGTTGTATAAGCCTGACGTACATGGAGAAGTGAATCGTAGGTCTGCACAATTTGCTATTTATCATACTATGTTAACGGTATTGAAGGTTTATGCTATTTTTACACCTTTTATTACAGAAGAGATTTATAAGTCATATTTCGAGAAGTATGAAGATACCCCATCCATTCATATGACCAAATGGCAGAAAGGGACTTCCATTGACACGTTCTCTATTGCTTTTGGTGACTATGTGAAGATGATTCTATCAGATGTTCGTAAGTATAAGTCTGAAAAGGCTTTGTCTATGAAGGATACTATTGGGTGTTTGAAGTTGACGATACCTGCAGCTTATGAAGTTGCTTTTGAGGCTGTGATGAAGGATTTGTATGCGACGACTCATGCTGAGCGTATTGTGTTGGAAGTAGGCGATTGTTTCGCGTTGCAGATTACGGAATAAGTGGGTTACATTTTAAGCTTATTTGATTTAGAATTAATATGATTTGGGTTGAAATAAGGTTGGTTGATCTATTCATGGATGTTTTGTTTACGGCTATATCATAAAGCCATATGATTTTTGCTCTAGTCCAGAAATACCTGTTACTTTGTAAAAATACTTATAAAAAAACCTCCTTGGCTTATTATTTGATTGTGGCCAAGGAGATTGGTGATATCGCCCAAATGCACAACTTACTTCTCTACATACAATATTTGTACTTATTAGTTGAAAAATAGTTTTATATTATAATGAAGCATTACGATATTCTGTTTTGTATTTCATCATATTGTATATGATGTTAACAAGTTTTCTTGAAACACATACACGTGCTTGGGTTTTAAATAATCAAAATACAGTATGTTATACATAGAGCAATAGCAAATATTATTTAGAGAGGAATTGAATATAGTGATAGAAATAAGAGAAGCAATAGCTGAGGATTACGATGTTTTAGTAAAACTTGAAAAACATATCAGCAATGAAAGACTTAAAATAAAAATTCGTGATAAACAGATACTTGTATTACTTACAAACAATAAGATAATCGGATGGCTTAGGTATAGTTTATTTTGGGATGAGCATCCATTTATGAACATGCTTTATATTCTTGAAGAGCATAGAAGCAAAGGCTATGGCACACAATTTGTTGATTATTGGGAAGGCAAAATGAAAGAAAAAGGGTATAAAACTTTCATGACAAGTACACAAGCTAATGAATGTTCACAACATTTTTATCGCAAGTTAGGATATAACGATGTAGGTGGATTTATTATGCATAATGAACCACTAGAGTTAATCATGATTAAAGAGTTCAATTAATGAGGAATATATTTCATGTGTGGTGATGTTTCAAATGACTTATTTACAAAAATAATATGTTTCTCAAGAGAATAGCTATCGCTTTAATAATATATCTCATTCCATACGTACAGATTATCAGATAATATATCCAGCAGATTTATAATAGAAGATAGTTACAGGGGACAAGCCGACGACCCGTTGAGTCTAAATCTCTATACATATTGCTCAAATAATCCTGTAATATACATTGACCCAAGTGGAAATAAACATATAGTTTCTGATTACACTTATACATATGAAGAACGCAAGTTTGTGACTATTAATTTAAGTGATAGTTCAACATGGCTTAACGATGGATGGTTCAGGATACAGTACAAGTATGCAGTTGGTGGCAATACAATTGTGGACGGCAAACTAGGTGAAATTGATAGTCTTGCATATTTAAAGGATTGGGGCATAGGATTAATACCTATTTATGGAACATATCAAGCAGTTGTTGATGCAACAAGTAATGAACCTTTAAAAGGGGTATTTGTGAGTATACAAAAATAGTATTTGGGGGTTAAAATGAAGAAAAAACAAAGAGAATATTTGATATTTTTATCTTTTCAATAATTGCTATAATAATACTATTATATTTGATAGGTTTTATATCTATTGATATATGTATGTTTTTTAGCAGGTAAGGGTTGGGGTAATGCTAATAGCTTGTGCGATTGTTGGATTATTAACTAATTCTATATTGCTGTCAAGAGGTGGAGATTTAGAATATAAACCAGGTTCAATATTAGGTATAATTGGGAATATAGTAATCCTCATGATAGGCATCTTCATTCTTGTACTCACATTATTGGAATAATCCAATAGTATTAAGGTGACGACACATCTTAAAAGAGCAGAATTTTAAGTGATAGACTTGAACCGTTAAGCCTCTCATAAATTCTATTTTTGGAGAATTTTTCTAAATAATCCTCGAGTAACTTTTAATAAGCCTTTTTTTCTTGTAAATCACTAAGATATTATAATATATATATTACCAAAACAATTATTATGAAGATCATCCCAAAAAATATTAAAACATAGTTAATTATTTTACCCCATACAGAAGCATTATCATATTCAAGATCTCCGCGTCCAATTATTATCGTATTTGTTTTTAAACCAATAATTCCTGAAAAAATAATAATACCCATACACATTGTTGATAAAATTAGCTTTATTAGATTAAAATCAATCATTTTCGAATAATAAAACACAAACGTAAGAATAACAACAAGTACTGAATATATGTTTAATACTCTTTTCATATTTGTCATATTTGTCATTTTCATCCTTATACCTCTTTCTTAACTATAAATATCTATTTATCTACAAAAACACCCTTTAATGGTTCATCGCTAAGAGCCTCAACAATAGCCGAATATCTGAACTATTCTTTGCTACCTTTGCTAATTTCAATACAGCAAATACATCTGAAGCAACACTAACTCCTGCATTAGCCCAATCTCCCCATTTGTATCATTTGCTGCGTTTATCCAGTTCAGTCATTCCCTCAATCGTAGAAATTACTTCATCTTTTCCAGCTTCAATAAATCCCTGCTTTTTGTTATGAAATGCATCTTTCACATATTTACTATAACCTAAACCGTCACTTGTTCCATACAATACCATATTCAAGTTAGTAAATTCATGCTTTTTTTTAAGTTGCCGTGTATTCCTTCACAGCTTCTCCCAATATATATTGTTTCCATCACTATAACTTAATGCACGTGGACTTTCATTATCAAGGCTCCACCCATCAGTAAGCCATGTTGAGCTGTCACTTACATTAATAATCACAAACTTGCGTTCTTCTTATGTATAAGTGTAATCAGAAATTGTATGTTTAAATCCGATTGTGTCAATAAATATTACTGGATTATTGACACAATAAGTATAACGATTCAAGCTCAATGGATCGCTTGAGTTCCCCTCTGTAACTATCTTCCTTGTTAAACTATAATAAAAATCCCATCTTCAAAATTATTAGATGGGATTATATTCTAAGTAGCCAAATCACGCTAAGCTGTTTGATAGTGAAACATAATAAATTAATCATTAACATATATTAATCTATAGCTTTTATCGTTTCCAAAATTTTTGGAACATCTTCTAACATGGACATTGCTTTTTTAAAATCATTGTTTACACTTTTATCCTCATGATCCTTTAGACCTCCAATTGAAAAATCTGTCCCTGTAGCATAATAATAATTTTGTCCTTTAAATTTTCCGATTTCTTTAACACTATCCCAAACGTCACTTATAACATCTTCTCTTATAATTGAGAACATGTATAGACCATTTCCTTCAGGACCTTTACCCAAGTTACTGGTTCCTATAAATAGTATATTGACATACCTGCCATCCTCTTGCTCAAAGATAGTATAACACTCTTCCCAACTATTAGGTAATACTAAACTAAAGCCGATCAAATCATTAACATATTTTATACCATCATTTAATTGTTGTGGTGGTTGTTCTTCTAATTGTTCATCTAGCTTATCATCTGAGGTAGTTGTTTCTTCTTTGCCCCCATCCTTTACATAAGGTATATTATTTGCTTTATTATTACATCCAACTAATGTTATTAGTATAACAATTATTAAAAGTGACTTTTTGATATCCATTTTATCCCCTTTCTTAATTAACGGCTTGTAGCGTTTGAACCATCTGAAGCTTCTTCTTTTTTGGGTAAAATGCCTAAATTAGTGCTACCATTAACACCATAGCCCTTAATATAAGCATCGGTCTCTTTATAACTTCTTAACTTTACAGCATTACCTGAATTTCCTTCAATGGTATATACCTTTTTATCAACTGAATCATATGAAGCAACTATTCCTACGTGATTTTGTCCATCTTTTTCAAAAAATATGATATCTCCTTCATTAGGTTTATAGCCAGATTTTCTTGTTTGATATCTGTTGGCTAACTCATAATATTTCTTTTGGTAAAAAACACTTGCTTCTTTGGGAACAAATGGGCTATCTGTATTAGCTTCTGTTTTTCCATTATCCAGATTCTTTCGTGATACTTTAACCACAATACCGGCTTTTGCCGCATTATAAGAAACAAACATTGCACACCATGGCACTTCATTCATTCCATACCATTTACCATATGGTGTATCATTATCTCCATTGTTTTCTTCAAAGCCTTTTTTTAATTCATATTTTGCACTATCTACGAACTGTGTCATTAGATTATTTATTTGCTCCTGTTTTTCATCAAGAGAAACATTACTATTAGTAGTAATAATTGGTGGTTGTGGTGTATCATTGTTATAAATTGGTTCAGTCACTGGTTTAGGTATACCGCCAATATTCAACTGATAAGTATTTACCCATGCTGTTGCATAACCATTGCCTGCTGGATATCTCACATGACTCTTTGTTCTATATTGTTTAAATACAATAACATCATCTGTAGTCCATATCTCACCACTTCGACCATTATCTTTTGTGACTTTTGTAGTTTTCGATACAGTTGCTCTAATATAGTCAACGCTTACTGTTCCACCACCTGTTGAGAGAGGTGTCCATGTTACTTTTGCACCTGCCTTTTCTGATGCTGTTCTTATACCTATCTGTATTCTACCATTTTTTATGGTAAAGTTTGAACCATCACTAGCAATCCCCACGCCGTTTTGCATGCTATTTAAGTTGTAGGTGGTGATTCTACCATTGATTATGGTAGTTGCTGTTCTGCTTGTTCCATCCCATGTAACTTCACCACCTAATCCTTTGGCTATATCCTTTAAATTACCAGTGGTTGTTCCATTGGCTAGGGTTGCATTACCAACTTCTATATCACCAATTTTCACATTAACATACCTTGAAATATTCTGTTCAATTATCTTCTCAATATCTTCTTTTGATAAATCTTTCTCTATCATTTCTTTATCTTGTTCATCAAATTCATCCCTTGGAGATTTTGTCCAATTTCTATCTAGTGTCTCCATAGCCGCTTTTGGCTGTTTGCTCTGTTTACTTTCTATTTCTCGTGACTCGTTAACTGCTGTTCCTAGTGTCACTATCTCTAATTGATCAAACATTTTGTGCAGTTCTTCTTCTTTCTTATCGTAAGTTTCAGCAGCATCCATAATTTGTTTACTATTATCTCCAACAAGGTTATAATTCTCTTGTAGTAAATATAAACAAATAGCTATATCATTTGATACATTCTGCTTTACATCGTAATCCAACTCTTTTGTAATCTGAATAAGATGATCATGCATGCCAGCCATACGTGTTGCTATCCGCTTTATAGAAGAACCCTTTTCTCTTAAATCCTTTGTTTGTACTATTAGATTGATAGGCACTTACCTCCTTGTAGTGATTAATAACAATACTTTCTATATTGAAAATAATGTATACTTACCTTATCATTTATTTCTATTTTTTACAAGAGTTCCTGAAAAATCAATTTGGCTGAAGAGCGTGGGGACGTTTTGGTTGACTCAATATATCATACAAGGGGATGAGTAGCTCTTGGTTTATTGACCCAAGAGCAAGACCAGAAAAACTTCTCCACTGCAAAACTAAGGCTTTGCAGGCTTTGACCCTAGTGAATTCACTTGATGGTTATTGGTATGGCAGTTGAAAATGGAGGGTTTCTATAAAAAATAGAATCAAAGCAGTGTTATGACTTGCTTGTCAAGTCTACTGCTTTAATTTAGGATAATTTGAAAGATATTACTTAAATAGTCATACTAAGCGTCCCCATGGTCTAAAACTCAAAAAAGACATATTAAAAGAAAAAAGAAGGAACTAGCCCATATAGGCTAGTTCTCACTTCATTTCAAAATACTATAATTTATTCTTTTGTTAGTAAGTGAATACTATATTAAAATTATAATTTTTCAACTACATAAATGATATTCATACCGCAATCAAGTGTAGTTGGTCGCTTAGTAAATTCAATTTCTTTTTCAATCAATAAATCCCAAAAATCAGTATCAATTTTAGCTTGATTGAGTGCTTCTTCTTTTGAGTGAGCAAATAAACCAGCCGAACTTTTTTCAAGAATTCTTACAGGTTTGTTCATAAACAGATTATCCATATCATTGCTTGTCATCATGTGTACATAGTGTTTGCTTTTAACTGGATAATGCTCTTCATCCTGTATACCCTTTTCAAAAATCCATCTAGATGCTTCGATACCAAATTGATCTTTTTCATATACAACACCATTCATATGATAAATCAATGCACCTGTTAATGACATTGCACCTAAAATTAATTTACCATTTGGTTTAAGGATTCTTAACAGTTCATTAATTGCATATTCTTCTTTGTCAAACAGATAATTAATTGAACCTCCTGTACAAACGGCTACATCATATACATTATCATTGATGGAATTTAGGTTTGTTATGTCTAACTCTAAAAATGATTCAATCTTATTGTATAGCCCTAGTTGTTTCATCATCTTTTTATTTACTTCAAGTTGAACAGGCGATATATCAGATGTTACAAAAGAATTACACATATTAATAATATCTTTTGTAAACCTTCCGCCACCTGCACCAAATTCGATAACATTATCACGATGGCTTATATATCTTTTGAGTATATCAAAGTGAACATGATATATTAATTCATGCTGTCTATCTGATTCTAATCGTTGCCATTCTCTTTCTCCATATTCATTATAGTGTTCAAGTGGTATTTGTGAATTGTATTTCATAGTGATCACTCCTTATCATACGTTTTCACTTTCATCCTAATGATCCTTTAACCCTCCAATTGAAAAATCTGTTCCTGTAACATAATAATAATTTTGTCCTTTAAATTTTGACAGCATTATGATTTTATCAAGCTTTTTGACTCATAATTATTACTTGCTTATTACCTATAGATACAGTTTTTTTAGTCATATACTCTCGAGGTTGTGTATTAATGGTATCGGCTAATAGTTCTTGTTGAAGGTAAGTCGCATACTGTGTCATGACTTCTTGGATTACCCTATCTTCTGAGATGATTGCTATGTGGATTCTCTGTTCAAGTTCATAGTCTAGTTCTTTACGGAATACTTGAAAATGTCTTACCATATCACGCATATAGCCTTCTAATCTTAGTTCTTCGCTCATTGCAGTGGATAGACCGATGACCGCTTGATCTTCACTCGCTGTTAGGATATGTTCTAGGGGTCGATATTGTTTGGTAAATAATTCTGGGGCATAATTCTGTTGCTCAATGGTTATGGATTCCTTGTTGCCATGTGCTTTCACTAATTGTTCCATGGTATGGGTGTCTGCATTGTCCAAGTAAGCTTTTGCATGTGGCAACTCTTTTCCTAGAACAGCGCCTGCCTTTCTAAAGTTTAAAGTAAGATAGGTTTCCTGTAGTTGGTCCATGTCTTGGATGAATTCAATGGTTTTTACGTTCGTTTCATCTAAGATGACTTTTTTCACGGTCTTTATTTGGGTTCTCATATTACCATCATCCAGTATATAGATTGTACTTAGAGGTTGCCGTACTTTGATTTGCTTTTCATTTCTTAATCTTAGAGTCAAGCCTATCACTTTACGGGCATATGCTACTTCTTGTAGTACGTCCTCTTGGACATAATCTTTCATGATCTGCGGCCAGTCAGATAAGTGAACAGATGCTGGTACTGATTCTTCCATCTTTCTTATGCAGTGTTGCCATATATACTCGGATAAGAAAGGAACAATAGGTGCCATGATTTGTACAGTGGTTTTTAGTGCATAGTACAAACATATATAAGCATGTTTTTTACTGTTGTCATCAGATGCTTTCCAGAAGCGTCGGCGGTTTACCCTGATGTACCAGTTGGATAAATCATCTACGTATTTCTCATAAGACTTGATAACACCTACAGTATTGTATTGTTCATAAGCTTCAGTACTTTCTTGTATGAACTGTTGTGTCTTGGATAGTAACCATTGATCCATCACATCCAATGTCTCTTTATCAAAACCTTGCAGACGAACATCTGGTTGGTCAATATCCGCATACATGTTAAAGAACATATAGACTTGGTAGAGATTCATCAGCTTTCTTCTTGCTTCACTACCTACTCCAAAACCAAATCTTACTTCATTGGTTACATGAGTACTGGCAAAGAGATACCTGATAGCATCTGACCCCATTTTCTCTGCTGCTTCATCGAATTTGATCATATGGCCGGTTTTAGAGAACCTTGAACCATCTTCAGATACAACCATGTTGTATGCCAAAACTTTTTCGTAAGGTGGTCTTTCTTCCAGCACTACACTCATAAAGAGCATGGAATAGAACCATAACCTGACCTGTTCTCGCATTTCTGTTATCCATTCAGCAGGGAAATATTGTTGCCATTTCTCACGGTCTTCAAAGTAACCTAAAGTACTGTAAGGTACGATACCCGCATCTAGCCATACATCACCTATATCTGGCACTCTTGAAACTGTTGCCTTACAATGTGGACACGCTATCTCCACGGCATCTATCCATGGACGATGTAGTTCTGGTAAGTGGTTTTCTCCATGTTGTCGGTCCAATAACTCTTTTTTTGATCCTACCACGGTTAATTTTCCACATGTGTCACACACATAGAAGGGTAATGGCAAACCATAGAATCGTTTTCTAGAAATATTCCAGTCACCCATGTTGGTAAGCCAGTCATTCATCCGCTTGCCCATATGCTCTGGTTCCCATACAACTTCTTTTGCCGCTTCTATAAGTTTTGGTCTTATGTCATCACATTTTATATACCATTCTTTTACGAGACGATAGATGACTTCTGTCTTACAGCGCCAGCATACTGGATAACTGTGTTCATAATCTAAAACTTTGAATAATTTATGATCTTGTTCAAGCTGATGAAAGACTAATTGGGTGACATCTTTCACTGACTTACCTGTTAGAAAATCAAATCCTTCCATGAAGGTACCCGACTCATCAACAGGCTGAACCTTCTCTAAACCAAGTGTCTTTCCTAACGCATAATCTTCTTCTCCACAACCTGGTGCTATGTGTACGATACCTGTTCCTTCATGGGCATCCACTTCATCCCATGGCACAATCTGATGGTTGATATTTTCTTGGTTCGGCATATGTGGGAAACATGTTTCATAGGTTTTACCTAGTAATTCTGCTCCTTTCATGGTCTTGAGCACAATCTTATCGCGACCTTTTAATATATTCATGGCTTCTTTTGCCAATATTAATGGACGATGATCTCCCTCTAGACGAACAATAACATACTCAATATTTGGATTAACGGCAAGAGCTACGTTAGCTGCAAGAGTCCACGGTGTGGTGGTCCAGACTAGCATATCATATGCCTCTCCATGAACAGGTAATTGAAAAAACACGGACGGGTGAGTAATCTGTCTATAAGATCCTGACATCTCATGAGCTGATAGGGATGTACCGCATCTTGGACACCATGGCATAGGTTTATGGTACTGTACAATCCAACCTTTATCATGACACTTTTTCAAGAAATACAAGATACCTTCTATGTTACTATCCTTATGGGTAAAATAAGAGTTCTGCCAATCCATCCATTGTCCAAGGCGCTTGGATTGCTCTGTCAGAATACCTGAGAATTCCGTGATTCTTTCGATACATTTGTTTGTAAAATTCTCTAAACCATATGCCTCAATATCTGCTTTAGACTGAAAACCTAATGCCTTCTCCACCTCTACTTCCACCCATAAGCCTTGGGCGTCAAATCCATTACGATAATGGCAATCATAGCCATTCATCGCTTTGTATCTTAGATACGTATCTTTCATGGAACGTCCCCATGCATGATGAACACCCATGGGATTATTGGCTGTGATTGGACCGTCTAAAAAACGAAAGATCTGATTCCCTTCATTCTTCTTTTTTAAAGCTTTGAAGAAATTTTCATCTTCCCATAATTTGAGTATGTCATGTTCCATGGTCACAAAGTCAAATGCTTGCTTATCTTTGTTACACATTTTTGTTCCTCCTTTTATAATTGTGACGAGGAACGCTTCAGGAACAAGGGATGAACACAGATAAAGAAGAATATCAAAAAACCCCTACAGATATACTGTAGGGGCGAATATTCTCCGCGTTACCACCCTAATTGTCTTTCATAAAAAGACCGCTCATTGAAGGTTCCATCAAACCCTGGTCTATAACGGGACCTCCCGTAATTACTTACTCTAGGTTCAGCAATTCAGCTCAGAAGGGATACGATTCTTACTGCTGTACCGATTCTCACCAACCATCGGCTCTCTGAAACAACGTACGCAACAATCATGTCTTCATCAGCGCTTTTATATAATGATGCTATTCTAACAGATGTTTATAATGCTGTCAATATTAAATAATTCTATTCATTGTCTGGATATGATTTAATTCTATTCATTGTCTGGAATAGCTAACGTTAACTTCGTATATTGATCTTTTTCACTGTGTATCTCTAAAATATTTCTTCCATAATAAAGCATACATCTTCGAATAACATTACTCACACCTATACTATTATGACTTTTTATTCCGTTTTTGTTTGGGTCACTTTCTGCATATAACATCATGTTATCAATGGTTTCTTGATCCATACCCACACCGTTATCGTAAACTGAAATAATGACCTGTCCTGGTTCTTTATAAATGGATATTTTCAATATACCCTGCCCTATTTTAGGCTCTAACCCATGTATCATGGCATTTTCGACCAAAGGTTGTAAAATCATGCTTGGAACAAGCGTATTAAGTGCAGTTTCGTCTTTCTCTATCGAATACTGGATACGGTTGCCAAATCGAATCATTTGAATATAAATATAACTATCAACAATATCAATTTCTTCCTTTAACCTTACGATATCATTCATTTTTTTTAGATTATACCGAATTAAACTACTCATATGAAATAACATCTTTTCTGTTAAAGGTGCCTCCTCAATGTCAGCTAGGGTCTGGATAGAATTTAATGTATTATATAGAAAATGAGGATTGATTTGAGACTGTAAATAGTCTAATTTTGATTGTTTTAAATGGTTTTCTGTCTCCAATAATTCGATTTCTTGATTCTTCAACTGCTCTCTAATATTGGCATTCTCATTAATTAAGTCGATGTTATCAGCGAGTTTTACTTTCATTTTATTAAAGTGAATAATCATATAATGAAGTTCACCAATACTTGACTGTTCTATTGGATGTCGGTTATATTCACCATTCGCTATTTTTTTTAGGTGAATAGATAAGGCATGAATAGGACGTGACAGTTTATTTGTGATACCATTATTGGCGAATAATGTTATGGTGATAATTAAAAAAATGATGACATATATAATCTCCTCACGATTGGCTGTTGCCGCCTCAATGTCACCGTATTTATTCTTAATTTCTATTAATTCCACCGATATAATTTTTCCTAATTGCTCTTTCACAAAATCTCTATTCTTAGAAAGCTGCAATACTTGTTGATTCACATATAAAGGCTCTGCCCCTTCTTCAAGTAATGTAAGACTTCTAGTTGCTTGTTCTGTAAAGCTAAGAAACATATTATAGGCATCATAATAAAGATAATAACTTTTTGAACCTTTATCTTTCGTTGTATATAATTTGAAAAAGCTTAATAAAATATCTTTTTCATCTTCATATTTGGCTAAGTAGTCAACGTCATTACTTAATGTATAGCTTCTAATATCATTATATAATATATCTATCTCTTCTGTTTTGGATTGTAGATTAACTAACCTACCAATATCTTGATTTAACTGATTATAAAAAACATCATTTGCTTGCATAACAGATATGAGTAATACAGTCATTATACCGACAATTGAAGTGGAGAACACGATTAATATACGTTTTAATGTCCATCGTTCATTCTTACTACTCATCCATTTTTTTATTGTCATGTCAATCACCTACCTTATTCAACTCTTGATCCGTGTTTTCTGTACTCTTTAGGTGTTATACCGAATTTTTTCTTGAATAATCGGCAAAAATAGTTTGAATCTTCATAACCAACTTTATGAGAGATTTCCTTAATTCTTAGGTGGGTAGTACTTAATAAATTCTTAGCTTCATCCATGCGTTTCCCGGTTATATAGTCAACAAAATTTGCTTTAAATATATCTTTGAAAAGCTTAGATGTGTACTGACTTGACTTGTTCAGTGCTTCTGCTAAACCATCTAATGAGATGTTTTGCTTATAATGGAAGTTAATATAATCATATATTGTCTTGGTCATATTCTGGTTACCATCTTCTGTTTCATCCAATAATTTATGGATTATTAGATCTAATTGTACATTTACAAGGATATTCATCTCATCGATTAATGTGCTATTAAGTAGATTGCCCACGAAATCACTTCTTAAACTATAAAAATCATGGGCTACTTCGCAAATTAAAGTACGTATATCAAAACAATATTGTATTAAATATTCCTTAAGTAATGTCATCTCTAAACCACTTCGACATATTTCCTTTGTTAGATTATGGGCTAATGTATAGGATTCCGATTGTGACCCTAATTGTATTTTTTCTTTCAATACTTGAATGTCTTTATGAGGATACTGGTACGTAATCTCTTGTGGTATGACTTCTAAATCTTTAACATGCAAGACATACGCATTGGATTTAATGTGTTTTATGGTATTATATGCTTCAAAAAAAGATTCTCTATATTTTTTTAATTCTTTGTATGCATTTCCTATACCGATTTTTACCTTTATTTTTTCTACAATCTCCAATTTATGTATTACATGATTGGCTATCATATAACTTTCAGCTTGTTGTTCATATACTGTCAAATCAACACTATATATTAAAACAACGATACAATTTCCCAATGGGCTTCCTATAATAAATTTAGTCATAAAAGGCATGTACTTTTGAATCCCATCCACTATCTTTTTTATATTTCTTTCTCTTATAATAGAGCTATTATAGAGATTCTCTTGTGGTTCTTCAAAAGAAATACACATAAAATAACAATACACTATAGGATGTCCTAAAAACTCCATATACCGTCTTATAATGTCCGTATCACAGTCTTTTTGAACAATTTGATCCACGAAATCCTTTTCCATAATGCCAACAACTGAATCCATATTCTTCTCTAAGGTTTTACGAGCATTTTCTTGTTTCTCAAGTAGCTGTATTCTTTCAATTATTGCCTTAATTTTTTTTACAGTTGTTTCTTTACTAATGGGCTTCAATAAGTATCCTCCAATACCAATCTCCAGTGCTCTTTGTATATAATCAAAATGATCATATGCTGTTAATATTATGATGTGTAGATTTGGTAACTCAGTAAGTATTTTTTCAGAAGCCTCTATGCCATTTAGCCCTGGCATTTTTATATCCATAAAAATCAATTCTGGTGTAAAAACTTTGGCTTTTTCTATGGCTTCAATTCCATTTTCAGCTTCAGCAACAACCTCAAGTCCGCTAAAGTGCTGACTGATTATTTTCCTTAAGGCATAACGCGTTAGTGGTTCATCATCAACAATCATCACTTTGTTCATATTAAGCTCCTTTTTAACTTTTATTCATCATTGGGTTTTACTCATGTACGATCGTGTATAAGATATTATCGTTGACTATATTATTTCTCTTTCATGCTATTAATATGAAAAGACTGATTTTTATGATCAAACATAATGTCTATAGATAATTGTTTGTAGTCATAAACTTCATTATTAAGTTGATTTAACACATCCATTAATACCCTTAATAATGAAAATCGCTGTATTTCAAAAAGCTTATATTCTTCATCATATTGAAGCTTATATTGAAAATTACCAAATCGATAGCGATATAATTCAAGTATTCCCTGCATGGCTTTAACTTCATTTTCTAATACACCATAATCCGATTCTCTTAGTGTATAACGCCATACAACTTCTATAAGTTTTAGCATCTCATACGTACCATGAGCTTCTTCTATATAAGCAAAATCCTGCACTGAGATCAAACTGGGAAACAATATTTTCTTTAAAATTTGTTCCATCTAACCACCCTTTTCTCATCAAATTATTCATTAGGATTAACCCTGTTACGTTATAAAATGACAATAAGACTAGCACTTTATGCTAGCCAATTATCATCCTCTATATGATTTTAGTATTGTCCATAGGCTTGTAATGCTTCCCACATGGCCATAAAATTCTCTGGTGATACATCACCTTGAATATTATGTACAGCAGAAAATACAAATCCACCATCTTTTTTTAAATCATCAATTCTTCTTTTAACTTCTTCTTTCACCTCATGAGGCTTACCAAAAGGTAATACTATTTGGGTATCAACACCCCCACCCCAAAAAGTAATATCTTTTCCAAATTCTCTTTTTAGTACTTTGGTATCCATATCTGAAGCATTGACCTGTACAGGATTTAAAATATCAACACCTTCTTCAATAAGATAAGGAATAAGAGGCTTACAAGCACCACAAGTATGATAGAAAATATATACTTTACTTTTTGCTTTTTTCTTAATAAATTCAAATAATTTTTTATGGTAGGGATGTACGAGTTTTTTATATGCATCTACTGAACAGAGTAAGCTGCTTTGGGTAGCCAAATCATCTGCCTCTGATACAATAAGTACATTATCACCTACTGCTTCTAAGGCTTTTTCCCAATATTGCATTTTTAAATCAGTAATCTTCTCCATTAGAGCATGAGCGTATTTTTCATTGATGAGCATATCAATAAAGAATTTCTCAAAACCTGACATCCAAAGTGCCGTTTCCCAAATACCTGCATATTGCCTACCAAGTATATAAGCTCTTTCTTCTTCATGCACATAATAATCCGCTCGTTGCTTCATGGTTGCAAATCGTTTATGATCCATAGGGTCGGGCCAAGGAAATTGATCCAATTCTTCTTTTGTGTTGATATGATTAAGTGGTCCTTCTAGCATATCATAATATAAGCCTTCTTTAACAGGCATTCGCCACTTAATACCCCATTCATCTGTTTGCTCATAGTAGTCACCTCTTTGAACGGAAGGTTTTCTTAATCCTTTTTCTGATGGTGGTGATGGGTCTACACACCGCACATCGATACCTAAACGTTCAACCAGATCATCTTCAATACGAGCTAGCTGTTGCATGTCATCATATATTTCGATATGATCTGTAGGTAATCCAAGATATTTTCTTAAGTTGATATAGCATGTTTTATTCATACCCGTTAGAACACTACCACCTAAGTCAAAAGGAATTTTATCAGGTTCTTTGTGTTCAAGTGCCAATTTGACACGTTCATAACTTGTCATTTTCAAACCTCCTATGCGTATGACTTTCTTTCTTTTCTTATTTTTCCATACTGATCAATAAGTACCGCTAATAACAGTGTTGCACCAATGACAAAGGTTTGCCAATAAACATCGACGCCAAGCAGTGTTAATGAGTTAATAATCAATGCCATCAAGAGAGAACCTAAAAATGCTCCCGTTACCGTTCCTTCTCCACCATTTAAGCTTGCTCCACCAATGATAACAGCTGTGATAACCCTAAGCTCTAAACCTGTCCCTGCTGTCACAGAAGCAGCTCCAAGTCTTGATGTCATGACAATACCTGCCATTGCTGCAAATGCGCCTGTTAAAACATAGTTTAATATTTTCATTTTCATAACGTCTATGCCCGATAGTTTTGCTGCTTTTTCATTACCGCCTATGTAATAATTTTGCCTGAAAAACCGGGATTTTCTTAATAATATATCACCTATAATGACAAATAGAACTGCATACCAGATAGGCATTTGTATACCTAGAATCTTGGACTGCCCAATTAATTTGAAGGTTGCTCCTAAGCCTGTTACATTTTGACCTTTTGTTAAAATTAATGTTAATCCTCTATATATGCTTAAGCTGGCAAGAGTTGTTACAAAGGGATTAATGCCCAATTTAGAAACAATGAAACCATTTATTAATCCAATGATACTACCAAGTAAAATACCTATTACAATAGCTACAATAACAGGTAACCCTGATCTTATAAGAAGACCTACAGCAGCCCCTGAAAATGCGACGACAGAACCTACCGACATGTCAAAACCTCCACTAACCATTAAATTAACCATTGCAACTGCAATCATGGTTTCAATGGAAAGCCCTAAAAGTAAAGCTAAAATATTAGCTGTTGATAAAAAATAGGGAGAGGCAAAACTCATGACAACAAAGATTGTAGTGACAATCATAAAAATCATAAATTCGCGCATTTTTGTTATTTTTCTAAACCATTCCATATTAAGCCTCCTTACTCATTATTCATTTATAGCGATTCCTGCTGCATATGCTATAACATTCTCTTCTGTGGCTTCGTTTTTATCCATTTCACAAACTAATTCACCTGATTTCATAACCATAATTCTATCACTGATTCCTAATACTTCCATTAAATCAGATGAAATAACAATCACTGCTACACCTTTGCTTGCAAGATTCCTTAGATGCTGATAGATCTCTGTTTTTGCACCAATATCAACACCCCGTGTAGGCTCATCCACAATGAGAACCTTAGGTTCAATATCACACCATTCACCTAACATAACTTTCTGCTGATTCCCTCCAGACAAGTTCCCTATTGATCGTGTATAGTCGGGGGTAACAACTGAAAATTTCTCTATGGATGCCTTCGCATAATCTCCCATCCTATCATCCTTCAAGAATAGTCCACTTGTAAAACGAGCTAGTTTATTGGAGACAAAATTATCTCTAACTGAAAAGTCCAAATACAAACCATCATGTTTACGGTCTTCACTCATATATCCTATTCCATTTCGAATAGCTTCTTTAGGTGAATGGATTTTGACTTTTTCCCCATTCACATATATGTCACCCGATTCGATAGGTTCTACGCCAAATATACCTCTGCCAACTTCTGTTCTACCAGCACCTACCAAACCTGCAAACCCAACAATTTCTCCTGCTCTTACAGAAAAACTTATATTTTTATAGGTGCTTTTTCTTCTGATATTCTTTACTTCAAATATGGTTTCTCCAATGCTATGGGCTTCAGACCGTTGCCCATACATGTTCTTGATTTCTCGTCCGACCATGTTTCTTACTAGAAATTCTTCATCAATATCCTTAACATGAGCATCACATACATACTGACCATCTCTTAAGATTGTTACACGATCTGCAATTTGAAATATTTCTTGTAAATGATGAGAAATATATATAAAGGTTATACCCATTTTTTTCATTTTTTGTATATTCTCAAATAGTTTCTTTACTTCAACCTCCGTAAGTGACGATGTGGGCTCATCTAATATTAAAATCTTAGGATTAAATGACATGGCTTTTAAGATTTCAACAATCTGTTGGTTAGCAACAGATAAATCTTTTACGAGCATATCGGGTCTTATATTTTCCACATCAAATAAATGCAACATTTCTCGGGTTTGTTCATTGAGCTTATCACGATCAATAATATTCCACTTTTTAACCGGCTGGCGATTAGCAAATATGTTCTCTGCTACAGTAAGATTTTGAACTAAACTTAATTCTTGATAGACAATACTAATTCCTTGTGCGTTCGCTTCTTGTGTTGATTGGAATTTCACCAATTCACCTTCCAAATATATATCTCCCGCACAAGGTTTATGAATACCACATAATGTTTGCATTAAGGTACTTTTTCCTGCCCCATTTTCACCAATCAGCGCATGAACTTCACCCTTTTTCAACTTTAAACTCACTTTATTAAGGGCTTTAACACCTGGAAAGTTTTTTTCTATATCTTTCACTTCCAAAATATACTCTGCCAAATCACTCACCATCCTTCTTGCTACTTTAAAAGTTGTAGGTGGTCCGTGGACCACCTGTGATTGCTTTATCGCATGAAATATTGATTATTGTCTTTATCAACAATAATAACACCGGTATCTACATTTGCTGGAATGCCAAGTACATTTGCTTTTGCATTGTCCTTTGTGATTTGCACATTACTGTTATTTAGGTTGTACAGAATTTGAACAGCATAGTAGGGCATTAAAGCTGTTTGCTGAGCTACAGATGCTGTTATAACACCTTCATCAATCGCTTCTAGTACTTCATTACCTCTGTCCATAGCTATAATTTTTACTTGATCGGCAACACCTGCTTCTCTTACTGCTGTTGCTGCTCCCGAACCACCTGCTGCTTCAACACATACGATACCCTTTAAATCTGGATATTTTTGTAATAGTGCTGATGCTGCTTGTGCTGCAATGACAGGGTCTGACTGTGTGTCTACTATTTGCACCACTTCTATGTCTGGATGATTTGCAAAAGCTGTTTCATAACCTTTTACGCGTTCTTCTAGATTTGATTGACCAGGCTTCGTCATAATCGCTACTTTACCTTTTCCGCCAATGGCTTCTGCTAAGTAATTACCACCTGTTATCCCTGCATTAATATTACCTGTACCTACAAATGCCAAACGATCCGATTCAGGTAAATCTGCATCTACCGTAACCACGGGGATACCTTCTGCTATTGCTTTGTTGACAATACTGTTTAAAGACGGTTCAAAACCTACTACAACGATACCATTAGGTTTTTTGGAAATAGCTTGTTCAAATGCTGCAACCATAGCATTCATATCATACTCTGCTGGTCCCACGTACTCTGTTCTTACACCAAGTTCTTCTCCTACTTTTTCCATACCCATTTTATGGTCATAAAAATAATCTAAATTTCCAAGAGCTGATACTTCAATATACAATTGTTCTTCTTTTGTCTCATTGGATACCACATCATTCTTCGTTTCTTTTTTTGTACAACCTGCTAATGACACCATAATTGAAATAAGCATTATCATTGAAATTATCTTTTTCATTCTTATCCTCCAATACATGATATAATTTATCGTACTACAGCTGTATTACTTATATATTGATTATAGCACCGATTTCCTCTAATCATTTCTGTACAATTTCTTTTTTTATAGCAAATATTTAATATTAGAAAACAAAAAATTACCAATCTCTATGTATTTGGTAATTTTCTAGTTTGTAAAAAGATAAAATAATGCTATTTTTCTATTGTCTATGGTCTTATTATACCCATGACAAACACATTCTCAATAGAACAAAGAAGTTACGTCGCGTCTTGCGAAGCAAGTTGTTTCGTTAGGAAAGTAATCTTAACGCATATGAAAATGCTTCTATTTCATATGCTAAATTCGAGGACTTGCCTATAAGGATAATGGTGTCAAAAGTATTTAGTTGAACTTGGGTATACAATATCATGTGTCCAAGCGCTTCATAGGGACACATGATATTGTATATCCATTAGAGAAACTTACTTTTGACACTTTTATCCTATAAGATAAAAAACCCCTATCTTTAGTAAGATAAGGGGTTTAATAGATTAACTTAAGGTATCAAATGAATCTTCAGTGATGTCGTTCAATACATCTCCTGCTTCATCTTCAAATCTCCCAGCCTGTGATAAATCTTTTAAAGAAATCATACCTACTATGTTTTGGTTTTCCACAACAGGTATTCTCTTTACTTGATTATGTGACATAAGATCAGCCACATCTTCTACATCCATATCTGGGTCTACTGTAATCACATTTTGGGACATGATATCTTTACACTTTGCTTGGTTAGCATTTAAATCCTCTGCTACACTTTTTAATACAATATCTCTATCCGTTAATATTCCTACCAACTGATGGTCTTCTTCTACAGCTACTGAACCTATATCAGCATCTTTCATTTTCATAGCTGCTTCTTTAATCGATGCATCATCACATACCGAAATAATATCAGAAGTCATTATTTCTTTAGCTTTCATATATAAACACTCCTTTTCTAAAAATCCGTTACGCCTTTATTATTAGAAAGATCTAGTATTACTATACGAAAACTTATGCTACAATTTCTTCACTTTGCTATTTCTTCCATCGCTTTAAAGTTGGTAAAGTTTTCTCCATTATCTCCCTAGCCTGACCTTCTTCCATGCCTTCCTTCACCATAAAAGGAACACAAGTTTCAATCATCTCTTCCATTGTCTCATCTGGATTATTAAAAGCTCCATTAGGATAACAGAACTTACAATACTCCTCATTCTTGGTTCCATCCTGATTGGCTCCATATAAACTTGCATCTTCCATTGGCATTCCACAACTTTGACATATTTTACTCATATTCGTTTCCTCCTATTATATGAGGCTTATCATAACAATGGGATAGTCTATATCCTTCATTGCTTCACCTCTTAATTGATGAACTTATTATATAATACTTAATATGACAACTCTATGTCATATTATAAAACTAAATTATATTTTTTCCATTTTCTTATATTTCTCATACCTCTTTATAGAAATACCCCATCAAACAAAAATGGTTATTAACAAATCACATAGGACTTATTAATAACCATTTTTTATATTATTATTTTCGGGATCTTATTCATTAAGCATCTCTATTGATAAGCTTCTTCTTTTAATATCCCAACAAATGGAAGATGTCTGTATTTCTCAGCATAATCAATACCATAACCTACTACAAATTCGTCAGGGATATCAAAGCCTTTGTATTTTACATCAATGTGCGCTTTTCTTCTTTCAGGTTTATCAAGTAATGTACAAATCTCAATGGCTTCTGCACCTCTTGAACGAAGGTTCTCTGTCAAATAGCTTAGCGTTAAGCCTGTATCAATAATATCTTCAACGACTAATACATACATACCTTTAATATCTTTGTCCAAGTCCTTAAGAATCTTAACAATACCTGAACTCTGTGTCGATGTTCCATAACTGGATATTGCCATAAAATCCAACTCTAGTGGAATGGAAATCTTACGAATAAGGTCTGCTACAAACACATTAGCACCCTTCAATACCCCTATAACTATCAATGGTTTACCAGCAAAATCCTCTGAGATTTGCTTAGCAAGTTCCAAAACTTTATCTGCAATCTTTTCTTCTGATAGAAGCACTTCTTTTACATCATTATACATCCTAATCCCTCGCTTTCTACTCAATAGCCAAAACTATTATAGCATTAATTTCATAAAAAGTGAACATTTTTTTGTTTTTTTATAAAATGTTCATGTCTAGCTTTTTTATCTACTACATACCTCCACTAGCCGCACGCCTTAATATCCTTATATTATCTTCATTTCTTTATATTGATATAGAATTTCACTTATGTTACACTACTTCCAAGAAATAATTAGGTATATAGGCTACCATGATTCACCGTTAAATAACATGAGGGAGGTAATAGCATGTATGATTTCAAAACAATAAATTTTCCAGTAACACTGACTAAACTTATTGATAAACATTTTTCTTGTGACATCACAAACCTACAAAAAATTGGAGAAGGTTTCTATGGTGTTGTTTTTAAAGCTACTATACCCAAAGAGCCTTATAGAGTGATTCTTAAATGTTATAAGACCCCAGGTAGACATATATCAGAAGGGGATCAACTGGATTTACTACGTGAGTACTCATTAATCAAAATACCCAGTGTCTATGTGGTTCACGACCAAACGGAGGGGATCCCAGTGGATGCTCTGATAATGGAATATATTGACGGTACGAACGCAGCTAATCTACCAACTGACCACCCTCACCGCAATCATTTTGTAAAGCAAATGGTTGACAATTTGCTTCATATACATAGCATTACCCACCACAAGGGATTTAGTATAGGTACACAAGTATTCTACCCTGATTGGCAAAAATGTTTTAGCCATCATATTAATCGATTATATCAGATACTACTCACCAATCATCAAGACCTTGTCGTACCTTATGTCTTAGACATTGCTGAATTATCTATAGACAAAATGGGGGATATATTTAGAGACCCTGTTAAAAAATCATCTCTTATCCATAGTGATTATAATCTATGGAATATATTAGTGAATGAGAAAACCGCCAACATCACGGCTGTTATTGATCCATTAGATGTTAGTTGGGCTGATCGTGATCTTGATTTATTTCATTTACAGAATGCAGATGGGGACCGGTTTGGTCTTCTGGATTATTATAAACATCATCATAGGCTTAGTGATTTATTTGAAGTCAAGAATGCTTTTTATTGGTTTTGGGATGATATAAAGCATCTGGAGAATATGGGGTGGTATGATGAAGAGCATTTTGTTAGACAAGGGAAAAAACTAGAGAAACTTATGGAGCAGTATTTATAGGTCATAGCTAAACTACCACCTTTTATAACGACTAATAGATAATCCACAACAAAAGTGACTTCGTCACTTAAATATTTCAAGGAAAGTAGAACTTTCTTATACTATAAGAAAAAGATGTTCATTTACAGCAATAACTTATGTGTAAATGAACATCTCTTTATGTGCTTACATCATGTCTAGTCTTTTCATAAGAACTTTCTCTGCTGTTATGGGTAATTCTCGCACATATACGCCTGTTGCATTATATATGGCATGAGCAATAGCTGGCGGTGGTGTGTTGATAACTACCTCACCTATTGACTTCGCTCCGAATGGTCCCGTTGGCTCGTAACTACTTTCGAAGGCTACTTGTACATGTCCTACATCTAATCTAGATGGTATTCGATATTGCATAAAAGAATCATTAACCATCTTACCTTTTGTATTGTACTTAATGTCCTCGTGTAATGCCATACCTATACCTTGTACAATACCACCTTCTGTTTGAATTCTTGCTAGATTAGGATTGATCGGTGTGCCACAATCCACGACACCCACATAATGAATCATATCTGTTTGTCCCGTTTCAAGGTCTACTTCTACTTCAGCGAAGCCAGCCATAAAAGGTGGTGGTGACACAGGGCTAGCATGAGAAGCTCCTGCTTCAATGCATACCCCATCTCCAACGGATAATTGAACTGCTAATTCCTCAAGGGTTATGGATACTATCCCATTACCTATCTGGTAACCATCAAAATCTAATTCACCAGGAGATACTTTCAAGCTTTTTGCTGCTTCATTTACAAATTTGTTTATCAGTTCTTCACAAGTTTTGATGACTGCCATACCTGTAAGATAAGTTGTACTGGATGCATAAGAACCTGTATCGTAAGGGGACTGGTCCGTATCTACACCTACCACAACAATTTTATCTAGATCACATTTTAGACATTCTGCTGCCATCTGAGCCAAAATCGTGTCGCAACCCGTTCCCATATCTGTAGCACCTACCATTAAGGTATAATGTCCATTATCATTAAATTTGATTTTTACGGCTGCAATGTCGATGTTAGCAATACTTGATCCTTGCATCGTAATCGCCATACCAACACCTCGAACACGATTTTCACTGACCTTTTGATAAGGATATTTTTCATCCCATCCAATGAGTTTCTTACCACGCTTAATACAATCCACTAGGGCACAACTACCTAGCGTCTCACCCTCATATGTGGGTAATACTTCTCCTACTTCTAATAAATTTCTCAACCTTATTGTAACAGGATCTATCTGAAGTTTTTCAGCTAATTGATTGACAGCAGATTCAAGTGCAAATGTACCTTGGGTCGCACCATAACCTCGAAAAGCACCAGCTGACATGGTATTGGTATACACCACATTATAGTTGAACTTAAATGCATCAGCTTTATTATATAAGGTCATTGTTTTGCACGCAGATAAACCAACCGTTGTTGGACCATGTTCACCATAGGCACCTGTATTTGATAAGGTATCTATTTCAATGGCTTTTATATGTCCTTCAAGATCTGCACCAACTTTTACACGAATCTTCATCTCATGGCGACTGGTGGAGGCACAAAAGGACTCCTGTCTATTAAAAATCATCATGGCGGCTTTCCCTGTTTTTAAGGTCACCAGTGAAGGAAATAATTCGCTGACTAAAGTCTGTTTCGCACCAAATCCACCACCAATACGTGGTTTTAGTACCCGAACTTCTGCTGGATTCATATCTAACGCTCTTGCCACGATACGTCTAACGTGAAAAGGTACTTGTGTGGAACTGACAACTGTTAAGCGCTTATGATAATCTAAATAGGTATATGTACGAAAAGTCTCCATAGGCGCTTGATTATTAGCCTTGGTATGATACGTTTCCTCAACAATGGCATCACATTCAGAAAAAGCTTTACCAACATCACCCTTCTCAAATCCACCAGAACTACATATATTACGCTTCACATCGTTGCCAATGTCAAAATTCACATGATAATCTTCTTCTGGATGAATGACTGTCCTATGATCCATAGCTTCATCCATATCCAGTACAGGCTCCAACATATCATAGTCCACTTTAATCAACTTTAAGGCTTGATTAACACTTTTCTCATCTTCACCAGCTACAATGGCTACAGGATCGCCTACATATCGTACATACTCGTCAAGAATACGTCTGTCATATGGACTTGGTTCTGGAAAAGACTGTCCAGCCATGGTGAATCTGCCTGTTGGCACATCTTCATAGGTTAGAACACATGCAATTTTAGGCATGGCTAATGCTTTATCTGTATATACTTTTCTAATTCTTGCATAGGCATGAGAACTCCGGAGTACTTTCACCACAAGACAATGTTTTGGTGCGATATCTTCTGTATAGACAGGTTGTCCTGTTACTAAAGCTCTGGCATCTTTTTTATGCACATTCTGATTCACACACTTCATCTATGCCTCACCCCTTCCTGCTTGTAAATACTTCACAATAGCACGAAGTTGTCCCATATAACCTGTACAACGACATAGATTGCCCGATAAATAGTCCTTTATCGCTTCTTCTGTAGGCTCTTCCAGCTCCCGTTTCATGGCTAATACTGTTAATACGAATCCTGGACTACAAAAACCACATTGTTCTGCCCCTTCATCTGCTAGAAACATGCCGAACTCTTCTGCTTCTTTATCAACACCTTCAAGGGTAGTAATACACTTTCCTTGGGCCATAGCAGCTAAAATGGAACATGACAATACTGGCTTTTCATCAACCCACACGGTACATAGCCCGCAGCTGCCTGTGTCACATCCTCTTTTTACACTAAGAAAACCAATGTCTCTAATAAAATCTATTAAAAGTGTATCCGCTTCTATATGTTCTTTATATTGTTTACCATTAACCGTACATTCTAGTTGCATAATGCCTGAACCCCTCTCTTTACAAACACTTTTGCTAATGTTTCACGATATGTTGCTGAACCTCTTATGTTTGTCCCAAAAGTGAGTTCATGAGTCAACTGTTCTACTGCTTTATCAACTTCTTCAGGGGTTGGTGTTTCTGATAATAGATTAGCTGTTTTAATAGCTAATTGGGCTCTATGAGGTCTTGAACCAATAGCAATTCTCCAGCCTCTTTCATCCACGCTCATAGCCAGATTTAAGATAGGTAAATCCGTTGCTGACAACCTTTGACTAAAATAGATGCCTTGTTTCTGATCTTTTTTAATGATGATCTTAACTAAGATATCTTTTTTCATAGGTGCTTGCTGGATAAATTCCTCTAAAGGCAAAATGCCGTTTTTATGTAATTCTACCTGACAATCCAATGCCAATAGTGCTGTTATCACATCCGAAAACCCAAATCTTGAGTAAACACTTCCCCCAATGGTTGCTAGGTTTCGAAATTGTACCCCCACGATTTGCTTGATAGCCTTAGGCAGCATACCATTACAATAGGTTTGTAATAATGGACTCTTCTCCATTTGTCTCAATGTAGTACTGGTCCCAATCTCTATGGTTGTCTCATGTTCAACGATCTGATTTAACCCAATTCCACTTAGGTCAATACCTGTTTGATACGCTTTTTTATTCATTTTTAACCATAATAATCCACCTAAAATGACGTTATGCTTACTCTGCAATAACGCATGATAGGCATCTTCTACACTGGTTGCATAGTAATAGTCCTGTAATGTAAACAAAGATGCTCTCATTCCTCTCGTATACGCCAATTGAATATATAAGCGCTATTTAACTGATTAAGAGGAGTTTATTCATCACACATAACATCTTTGAAATATTAAGATATCCACAATTAACTGGGCTCTTTTATGATTTATACACAGTTAAGATATAATTATTCAGATTGGATGTTGACAATGCTCCTCGGTATCTTCATATATTTAATTCTGATATGGAGGAGATCTAGATTAAGAATAGTTTCTTGGTAAGATTGCATCGTAGGATTAGGCAATATTATTGCCCTTACGTTTAATAGAAAACATTGCTTATCGTTCATTATGTAGATCCGTTCAATTCTGTCTTCAAAAGTCAGCTAAATGTCTATAAAAACGCATACCTCTTACAATACTTTACCTCGTAGTCTGCTTCGTTTACGGTTAGCAGGTAGAAACTCATGACCCATATCGTCAAAATTATACGAAATAAAACATATGAATATTGCAGTGGTATTATATCACACTATTTCCCATCCCGCAATGGACATCAAAGGGAATAGCGTGTAAAATAGAACTATCTATAATATGATATTTGGCGTATATTCTATATGCAGATAGACATGCTTGTAATCAAGGAGGGTTTTATATGAAATTATGCATTAAAAATGCAAAAGCAATTGTTACGATGAATGATACGGGAGAAGTACTATATGGGGCAAATATACTCATTCATGATAACAAAATCGGTTATATTGGAAAAGATGAAAAAGAAGCAGACTCGGTTATAGATGCTTCCAATATGTATATCTACCCTGGTCTTGTGAATACGCACCACCATCTCTATCAGACCTTCACAAGGAATCTACCTGAGGTTCAAAATATGGAACTTTTTCCATGGTTAATCTATTTATATGACATATGGAAAAACCTTCAAGACTCTACAATCTACTACAGTTCCATGGTAGGTATGGGTGAGTTAGCTAAATATGGTTGTACAACTGTGTTTGATCACCATTATGTGTTTAAAAATACTAAGAATAGTCAATTTATTGATACTCAATTTCAAGCCGCAAAAGACTTAGGTATACGATTTCATGCTTCGAGAGGAAGTATGTCCTTAGGTAAAGACCAAGGCGGACTACCTCCCATGGAAGTGGTTCAATCCATTGAGGATATTCTATACGATAGTGAGCGATTAATTAAGAGATATCACGATACAAGCAAGTATTCTATGAATCAAGTAGCCCTTGCACCTTGCTCACCATTTAGTGTGACCACAGAGCTTTTAAAGGAAACTGCTCTATTTGCAAGGGATAAAAACGTAAGACTTCATACCCATCTCGTAGAAACCATTGACGAAGAAAACTTCTGTATAGAAAAATTTGGTAAAAGACCCCTAGAATATATGGAAAGTGTAGGTTGGGTTGGAGAAGATGTATGGTTCGCTCATGGTATACATTTTAATGATGAAGAATTAGACGTCATGAGAAAAACCAGGACTGGCGTTGCTCATTGCCCTATTTCAAATCAAAAGCTCTCTTCTGGTATAGCAAGAATAAGTGAAATGGTCAACATGGGCATACCTGTTGGTATAGCTGTTGATGGAAGTGCTAGTAATGATGGTTCTAATTTACTTGAAGAAATTAGAGCTGGCTATCTACTACAACGCTTAAAATATAGTAATCAAGCACTTACAGCAGATAAATTTCTTAAATTAGCTACACGAGGTGGCGCTCAAATTTTAGGACGAGATGATATTGGTTGCTTAGAAGAAGATATGGCAGCCGACCTATTCATGATCAATGTAGATAAGCTTCAATATGTAGGTACCGACCTGGACCCTACTTCGTTAATATGCACTGTGGGGGTTAAACACCCTGTTGATTATACGATTATTAATGGTGAGATCGTTGTTAAAGATGGTCAACTTACGAAAATAGATGAGGCAAAAATAGTTGCTGAGGCACAAAAAGAATTCAAAAATTTTATAGCTAAGCAATAGTTATATCATCCATTTTTTTTGCAAATCTTACCCGCTTTTGTTATAATGATACCATGAAATTTAGTAAGGAGGCCGCATAATGAATCAAGCCAATGTACAAGAAATTATTCGATTTGCCATAACCATCGAAGAAGAAGGGGTTATCTTCTATAATAAATACAGCGAACTTGCTAAAGGAGACATGAAAAAGCTTCTCTTAACACTAGCTTCCGATGAAAAAGCCCATGCTGAAGTTTTTCAGCGCATACTTGATGAACTGGATATAACAACAGATGATTATCTGTTCCAAGAAGAAGTTGACACGTATTTTCATTCTTATGCAAACCACGTTGCTTTTAATCGAAGAAAAGAAAAATTATCATCCTTAAAAGAAGTTCTCCAAGTAGCCATTGAAACCGAAAAGATTACCACAGAATTTTATCGAGGTCTTATTCCAAAAACATCAGATGATAAGATCCTTGCTATTTTGAAGCGCTTAGTTGATGAAGAAACAAATCATCAGCACGTCCTGGAAGATTATCTGGGGACTGTTTAGCAGTCATATATGATGTTCACACATTAATGATACTAGAAATATTAATCCGATGATTATAATATTTGCCAAAGTTAAAGGACCGTTTATCACAAGATAGGGTCCTTTTATACTATTCACTTTGTGCCATGACTTTACTGGACTTTTAACTTAAAATCACCAGTCTCATATATTTTTCCGTTAATCTGTATTTCTATTTTATAATCACCACTATATAGCTTTTTAGTGGTCATTTTCTTAAAAAGATGCCTTTTCTCAATGGTTAATCCATCGCCTTGTTTCATCCGGACTTTCTTTATTTTGAATACTTTTTCAGACTTTTTATGATTTGCCATTGGATAGATTATTTTGTAATCAATGATGAGTCCTTCTTCACGTTGGGCTATGATGTCAAATGAGAACTCTAAACATTCACCTAATATTAACTCTTTTTTGTTAATGTGTAATGGCTTTACTTCTATCTTGGGTTGATGATGATAACCTAAAAACTCCAAGGTACCTATATGACCTCTTTTAATGGAAGTTCTAAGTGCGTGACCAATCATATATGACATCTCTTTATCTACCTGTTTCTTAGAATTTTGCCATTTGCTTAATAGCTCAATCACATAATCTGGATCAATCTTAGACACGTCATTCAAATGATTAGCTACAGACCTGGTTACGTATCTCTCTTGATCATAATAGAGATTATTTAACACTTCTGTACCCTTTTTATAATCAAAATCGATGGCAATAGCCCACGGCAATTTAGGTCTGAGTCCTTCACTGGCTAATCTTCTCTGATCTACATTATCGCTAAGTGACCATGTCTTCATCTGCTCATAAGTTTCCTCGGGGAACACATTAATAAAAGGTCTAATGACAAACTCCCCTGAAAAAAACTGGGTAAACTCGCCAATGGCATTTAACGACAGTTCCAAGTACTCCCTTGTACACCCATTAACCATGACATAGTCCGTATAGGATGAAAAAGTAAAATCACCAGCTTCGGTTACGTGTTCTAGAGATTTCAGTAAAATAGCAAGGGTTGTCTCATAGTCATCTGGTAAATACTTTTCTATTATCTCACGCATCCATGACATGCGTTCTTTGAGTTCACGCTTAGGAAAGCCCCTAAGTATATCATCTATGAAAAGCGATTTATCAAGGTTTGGATATACTTTCCCAATACAATTTGCTACGGTATAGACTGTTTTTTTATTAAATAATTGGTCTTTGAGTAAAACGGGCACTTTATCTGCCATGACAACACCTGCTTTCTACTTATGCTAAAATCACATAATAGTATATTGATTTCTACCTTGTTGCTTGGATTGGTATAATGCCTTGTCCACACGAATAAATACTTCTTGCATGGTATCAGACGCTTGTATGCGTGTTATGCCTGCGCTGATGGTTATATGCATACCATTTGCTTTTATTTTACCAATTCGTTGATTAAAACTATCCATATACGTCCTTACTTCATCTAGTGTACCAAAGAACAATATAGCAAATTCATCCCCACCCCATCTAGCCATTAAGCTAGATTTCGGCAAAATATCTTCTGCATAAGCTGCTAATTGACAGATTACCTGATCACCCGCACTATGACCATATGTATCATTAATTTGCTTAAAATAATCAGCATCGAAAAGCACCATATAGATTTCTTCTGTTACTGCTTTCTCATTGGTAATAATCTCTTCCAGCTGAGCGTCAAATAGACGTCGGTTGTAAGCCTTGGTTAATACATCCCGATTAGCCATGAATTCAAGCTTCTCATTTGCAATCTGAAGTTCCTTACTATAACCGTCTAGGGCTTCTCTTTCTTTCATATAAGCATCTGCAAACCTCTTTAACAAAAGGAAACCACCTGTTAATGTCAGAGGAATCTGAATTAAACGATCTAAAAATTGGGTCTGTGGATCATGCATCTGAATAACCTGAGGATAGAAATATTCTATACAAATCATCATCATAAACATGGTAATTAAAGTAGCTATAAGAAAGATACGTCTCTTACCTTCGAATAAAAAAGTGATCATAATCATGCCTAAAAAAACATAGGCAATGCCATTGTTATTACTACCACCTGATTCTGTCCACCCATAAGGTAAAAGGATTAAAATAATGCACAAGAAGTACAGCATAGGATAGATGTGATTTTCTTCATGAACTTTTTTATGATTTAATAGAAATAGCGAAAAAACACCTATGATAATCCACTTGATATTTAATTTTAATGGAAAACCAAATAGAATATTTCCTATGATGCAAAACACCGACAATATTGCTATGATTTGTACAATGATTTTAAACATACGTCTACGTAAATCTGTACTCGTTTGCATTTTCTCACCCTAATTCTTCAATGTTTTCACAGTAATTATACTACTATACCGTTTTTTTAGCAATGATAGTAAAAAAGCAATATGCCTTAAAAAGAGCGTTCGTAAAGTCCCGATACTTTAGAACGCTCTTTTCTCCCTTATTCCCTCATCTTTGATTTCATGCAAACAAACAATCTACCCACTAACTTGAACATGCATTATTCTAATAGGTTGAACCCTCATTCAACTTATCGATTATAACGTTTTTACCCTTATTGCTCCCTCTCATAGTGATAGGATGTTTCTTCTACATCAAATGTTTTATATAACCCTAATAATTCTTTCATCGCATCTTCATCTACTTCATACCATAGTCCATTTACTTTCATTGTGTTACCCAAAATGACTATGTTATATCTGGTTCCATTTCCATTACTCAACTTAATAGTTGCCATCCATCCCTTAGCCATTTGAAATAAAATGGGTTTACCATTAAGCTTATTGTAGCATTCTAAAAACTTATGTACATCTTCTGTTTTAGTTAAGTGTTTCTGCTTCGGTGGTGAAGGAAGCGTTACAAAGGTGATTGTCTGGATATGATTTGTATTAAACTTAGGTAGATTGCGTGAAAAAAATAGTGCATACGCAACGATCAATGCGCATAGTATAACCAAGTAAATAATATATTTTTTCTTCATCATATCAAATAACCACCCATAACCACCTTCATACTCCCACTTCTTGTTAAATGCATTCAACATATATATCATAGCATATAGGGTTTACATCAGTCATCACGATTCCATTAATATATATTTAACTTTTTATTACCAAATATGAACAAATTCTTATAACGTATTACAAAAATATGTAATAAATGTCAATATTTTTAAGAAGTAGTCATCCTTTATGACTACAAAACGCCACTACTTATCCATACCCATAAAAAGATTATTTATGATGAGTGTTGCTGCTCCTATTACTCCTAAATCTTCTTCAATGGATGACACGGTTATTTTAGTCTTTACATAATTATCTGAAATACTTGCTGAAGACGCTGATTCTTTAATGGCATCCATAAAAAATTCTTTTACCCTTAGAAGGGGTCCTGTTAAGATGACTTTTTCGGGATTAAGTATATTAATAAGCGAGCCAATACTTCTCCCAATATAGTCACCAGTTTCTTTTAATAGTTTCACTATAACTTGATCATTATGAAAAGCAGCATCATATATTTTATCAATGGTTACATCACTAACCTTCTCTATATTATATACACGATTATCTGTATAACTTATAATCTCTTTCACTCGTTCTAGGATACCTTCTTCACTGGCAACGGTGGTTAAACATCCTTGATTACCACATGTACATGCATACGGTTGTTTCGTCACCTTAATATGCCCTATTTCCCCTGCACCAAAAGTACTGCCTGAAAATAATTTACCATTGATAACTAATGCCCCACCTATACCTTCACCTAAATTAATTAAAATAAAGTTCTCACTTTTTGTAGCTTTTCCAAACCACTTTTCTCCTATAGCCATGACACGAACATCGTTATCAACGATAATATCTGTATCAAAAGTTTCACTTAATATTTTTTTAATGGAGATATGGTGCCAATTAAAAGCAGGAGCAAAAATGGACTCACCTTTTTCAGAATTTACTAATCCATGCATGCCTAAACCAATCCCAATTATTTTATCCTGATCTACTTGGGATTTATCAATGATATCTTGTATAGCATGAATAATAATGGATAGCATATGATTTCCAGTTAATTCGCTACCTGTAGATGGATAACCATATACCTGTCTAATGATGATTTCACCATCCATGTTGATCATGCCAATATTAACATGGGTGAGTTCTGTATGAACACCTATGATATAATTCTCTTTACTATTAATACGCAGTAAGATAGGTCTTCTTCCACCACTGGAATTGCCAATGCCTATCTCTTCAATTAATCGCGTTTGAAGTAAATCATTCACATTGCTTGATATAGTTGCTGGATTCAAAGCAAGTATTTTCGCAATATCAGCTCTTGAAATGGGTCCTTTTTGCTTAATAACATTTAGAATGGCATTGGTGTTAATTTTTTTGATTGATTTTTTATCAGCAGTCGTTAGACTTTTCATGACATCACCCTTCAGAATATGTGATTTCCCCAAATAATTCTTCGTCCACATACTCGTTTATCTGTCTATTATAACCTTACAATAATTGGATTTCAATCATTATTATTGTACCGTTATGGATAATCTTTGTTTACCAAAATGGACTGAGGAGATACTGATGTCAATCATTCCCTTCCTATTAACTGTTTCAACCCAAAATGCAATAGAACCTCCTTTAAGGGTAAGTAACTTTGGTCCAACGATACGTCCCACTCCTATGATTTCTAGCTGAACAATTTCATCAAAATAAGGCATTATATTTCCATATTGATCAGTTGCTTCAATAACAATACGGGTAGCATCCTTTTCCTCTGAATTTAGTACTAGATCATCCCCTTGAATATTTAGATTGGTTGGAATTGGCGATTTTGCCAGTTTTTTACTCACAACTTTTTCATTACCTACAAAACCAATTATTTCACAATCTTCCCATCGCATACCCCATTCACCTATTTCGCTTGGCTCCATAACAGATTCATCTATTATAATTGGAGGATATGGTAAACTACTAAATGTATTTCTTGAAGGGTAGATTCTCTTTGGTAGAAAACTGCCATACTTAAACTCGATATAATCACAGTTGGTTAAAATCACTAATGGTAGTACCCCTCCAATACTTCTTTCCCCTCTTGCCCAAAAAGTTACCGGTTCCAATACAGGTTCAATTGTTGGAGATACCTGTGACCCATAAACATAAGCCGCAAATTTCTTTGTTCGAAACATATCCATTACACCGTGATAACAAATCTTATCTCCTGAACCAAAGTCTTTATGTGTATTATAATCAAAGGCACACCAACCTATAGCTCCTGATACATTATCCATCGAATATGAAGCATCTTGAACTTTCAAATGTCTTAATACATGTTCCATTTGACGCTCTTCTTGATCAAATTTTTTAGTTGGATACATATGCCCATTGTATTCTGTAACAAGGTAAGGAACATCTTGATCTAAATGGGTGACATCTTGTTGTTTTCTTAGCACGTGTTCATGACCATCATGAATAAAATCATTCATGGTGTAAACATCTTCCAGCATCCTACTGTTTTCAATACACCGTACACCACCCGTTTGACGTGTATGATCTATTGTTTTAGCAACACTGTTCGTTAGCTCATAGAATGGATCATCGTCCGCTGATTCGTTAATTCTAACACCCCAAAGAATGATTGATGGATGATTCCAATCGCGCCTAATCATCTCCTCAACATTTTTTATGGCAACCTTTTTCCATTGGTCATCGCCTATATGTTGCCACCCTGGTATTTCTTCAAAAACTAATAAACCAAGTGCATCACATCGATTAAGAAAATCTACGGATTGAGGATAATGAGCTGTTCTTACTAGATTAACATGACATTCATTCTTTAAAATATCTGCATCTTTCTCCTGAACTCTTTTAGGCATAGCATACCCATTATAAGGGTAAGATTGATGTCTGTTTAGACCCATTATCTTCACTCTTTTATTGTTGAGATAAAAGCCATCATCTTTAAATTCACATTCTCTAAATCCTATTTTCGTTGTAAATGTATCCGAGAATTCGTCCGAATTAAGGGTTAGACTCACATTATATAGGATTGGCGTATCCAAATCCCATAATTGAATATCTTCAATCTTATTAAATATAACACAAGCTCTATGGGTTTCTCTGCCTATGTTTATTAACTTATTAGCCTGATACATGATCTTATCTTCATTGTCTAATATAATTAAATCCAAATACCCTACTGCATCCTTTGATGTCAAGTTATTGGTATAGATGTCTATTTCAATCTCTTTCGTATCATCATATACTTTATTTGTTTTTATCTGAGCATTTTGAATATGTATTTTATCATAAAAAGTTAAACTAACTTCTCTATATATACCACCATAGGTTAAATAATCAATTTGTCCTCCGAATGGGGGTATATCTTCCCTTTCTGTTGAATCAACTATAACCGTTAATCTATTCTCTTTTCCAAAAGTTATTGTATCGCTTACATTGAATTCAAATGGTGTGTAACCCCCTTTATGCTCGCCTATATACATGCCATTTAAGAAAACTTTGGCATAAGCCATAACACCTTCAAAGCGAATAATACCTATCTTATCTTTATATTTTTCATCCACATGAATAGGCAACCCATAACAAGATACAAATTGATAAAGCTTTTCATCAAAATAATTGTAGGGTAATTCCACATTCGTATGAGGTAAATGGACATTCTCATACTCTTGCCATTTAGTTTCTATTTCCATTCCTTCGACGTACTGAGGTACATATTGCCAATTATTATTTAACCTTATTTTCTTTCTCATGTTAGACTCCTTATAATGCAATATCGTAAAACTTAAATAATCTTATTTAACCGATCCAAGCATACCTTCTACAAATCTTTTTTGTAATAAGAAGAAGATTAAGATCGTAGGTAATGTGGCTATAACAATAGCAACCATAATCACACCATACTCTGGAAAATAGGCCGAAGACAACGAGGATATAACCAATGTAATGGTTTTTTTTGAATCCGATTGTAGTATAATAAGGGGCCATAGGAAGTTATTCCAACTTGTCATAAAAGCTATGATTCCAGCAGCTGCATAAGTCGACTTCATGGTTGGTACATAAATATAAAAAAAGATTTGAAATTCTTTTAATCCGTCTACCCTAGCAGCTTGAATGAGTTCTTTAGAAAAAGACTTTGTGTTTTGTCTAAAGAAAAATATCATAAAAACAGTTGCTATAGTAGGAAGCACAACAGCAATGTGGCTATCAAGCAACCCTATTTTCGTAAAGATTCTAAATAAAGGAATCATTAATGCAGCAAAAGGCACCATCATGGTTAATAATAATACACCGTATACTTTATTTTTAATTTTAGACTTGTAGATTTCAAAGCCGTAACCCGCTAATGAAGCAATCAATAACAATAAGATTGTTGAAATGATAGCAATTTTTGCTGAATTCCATAATACCAAGGGTAAATCAACCATTTCTAATAACATGTTGAAGTTGTTGATTACATCTCCTCCTGGTGTCAATTTGCCTTTAATAATATCCGTTGCTGTGTTAGTTGCACCTGTAATCATCCATATGAAAGGAAATATGGATATAAGTGATGCTATGGATAGAAATATATACTTAAACATGATTTTAATTCTTCTCATCACGATCACCTCCTATTTTAAATTGAATAATCGCTAATACAGCTATTATCAATACAATGGTATAGGAAACTGTAGCTGCATACCCAAAATTAGGTACATATTTAAAGGATAAGTCGTATATATATTGAGACAATGTGAGTGTCGCATTAAGGGAAGGGCTCGATGCACCTCCACTGGTTAAGTTAATCACTTCATCAAATAATTGTAATGTTCCTATGGTGGACATGATGGAAGTAAATAGTATAATTGGTTTTAGCATAGGAACTGTGATGGATGTAAATTGCTTAAAACTACCAGCCCCATCTATTTCTGCAGCTTCATAAATAGCAGGGTCAATATTCTGTAGTCCTGCTAAATAAAAAATCATATTGTATCCCGTCCATCGCCATGTTATGGCTATAATAACCGTTACTTTAGCCCATAAAGGGTCTGAAAGCCAGGCTATAGGCTCTTTAATTATATGGATATTCATTAATATGACATTAATAATTCCATCATACCCAAACATACTTTTAAATAAAATGGAGTAAGCAACTAATGATGTTACACAAGGTAAAAATATGGCCGTTCGAAAAAATCCTTTGAACTTAAGTTTTTTATCATTTAATAGGGATGCAATTAATAATGCCAAACTTAACATGATTGGCACTTGAAATATAAAGAAGATAAATGTATTTTTTAATGCTGTTTGAAAAACCGTATCCGAAAATAATCGTTTAATATTCCCTAATCCATTAAAGGAATAAACAACGCCTTTACCACTCATTGTGGATAGAATTAATGAATTAATAACTGGGTATACATTAAAAAGACCGATTAGAACTAACGCAATGAGGATAAAAGACCAACCGTAGATATTATAAAAATTATTTTTCTTTTTTTATGTCTATTCTTATACATTTATAGCACTCCTTTCTAAAAGAAGGGCTGTATCAAATGACATGTTTGACTTAACAGCCCTTCTTTTACATTTAATTAGGTAATATTGAATCTATTGAATCTGAGATTTAACTTGATTTTCTGCTTTCTTAAGTGCTTCTTCAATTGATCCTCCACTATATATTTCCGGCATCACACCAAATATAGCTGCATCAGCTTCATAAGTATATAAACCATAACTTATAGAAGGAATTTCTTGCATCCAATCTGAAAAGTCACTAAATACTTTCTGACCACCAAAAAATTCATCTTCTTTTACATAAGCTGAACCGGATTGAGATGGTACATATGAACCAACTGCACCTCTATCAACTAAAATATCTTGATAGAAATCAACATTTGAACCATAAACTGTGTTTAAGAAGTCCACAGCCGTATTCTTGCTCTTGGAGCTGGATAATACATACCAGCTTGATCCTCCAAGATTGGAAGCATTAACTGCTCCAGGTAAGTCTAACCTTGGTGTTGGTGCAACAGCCCATAATCCAGATTGTGATGCTTCAGCTTTTACAGACCCTGTTATCCATACACCTGTTGTAACAGAAGCCACATCACCAGTATTAAGTGCGCCTACCCACTCTCCCCAACCACTTGTTGGTTTTGCTATACCTGAATCGAATATTTCTTTATAGAGTCTTGCTGATTCTTGAATTGCTTTATTCTGAGCAATATTGATCTCACCGGATTCATCAAAGTACCATGACCCTGCTGAGTTCATCATAACGCGCATTAAGCCACCGTCGTTAGCATCTAAAGCAAGCATTTGTTTGCCTGTTTTTTCTAATACTTTTTTACCAATCTCAATAAATTCATTCCATGTAATATCTTCTAAATCAGCAGTTGAATAGCCTGCTTGCTCTAAATAATCTGTTCTATAATAGAAGCCTGTTGCACCTGAATCAAATGGTACCCCGTACACTTTTTTATCTAGAGTCATAAGACCAACTTTATAAGGTGCAAAATCACTGTATTTTAATTTGTCTGTTAAATCTTCGAAACTACCAGGATAAGATTGTAAATATTTTTGTGCATTATAGTCTTCAATTAAAACTATATCTGGAAGACCTTCTGTTAGTCCTGACGCTAGGTTCGTATGTAATTTTTGTTCTAAATCACCTTTTGCATAATCGACTATTTCAATTTCAACTTTTGGATGATCTTCTAGATATATTTCTTTTGCTTTTTCCATAATTGCAATGTTAAAGTTTGGGTCCCATGCCCAAATGGTAATTTTGCCTTCATCTGCAGAATCGCTATTTGCTTTCTTATCTGTATTGCTTTTGCCACAACCTACCACTGCCATCATCAAAACAATAATGACTATTATTGCCATTAACTTTTTCATAATACCCTCCTAATATTTCTTATTTTTACTTGGTAATGAGTTCTATGGATTGTAAGATTTCCAATCCAAACATACTTTGTTTAGTAAATAAAGTATGTTTTTATGATACCACCCTTTTTAGGTATTTGCAACATTTTTCTAAAATACTATCTGTTTTTTTTGGCTATTTTATATAGAACGTTACATTTAAACTGTTAAACTTTAATAAAAAAAGAGCCTGCGTAGACTTTACAGTCTAATCAAACTCTTACTCCCTTTGTCCCTTACAGTTTAATTTCTCAATACTGTTTAAGGATAATATATAAATACTGACCCCTATTCCCACAAAAAAAAGCATGTATCTCATGAAATCTTTATTCATAAAAATTATGGTGATAATAAGGGATAACCACATAGATGATATGGCGATAATTTTCGTATTTTTACTGATGGCTCTTAATTCTAAATAGTTATAGACATAAGGACCTAATGTTTTATGATGAATCAACCACTTGTATAGTCTTGTGGAGCTTTTTATAAAACAACCTGCGGCTAATAACAATAATGGTGTTGTTGGGAGCAGTGGTAGCATAATACCTATAACCCCCAGTCCAAGGGCAATGCATCCAGCCATGATCAAAAATACTTTTTTAATCATATCATCTTTCCTTTCTATAACCCTTAGATTATTTTACCTTTGTTCTCTATTTTGTATTCCCTATTGGGGTTACGGGGATATCGACCTTCCTGTACTCTTTCTTCCTGCTCCATGACCTCTTTTATACTCCAAAAGCAACAAAAAGCAAACGTTGCTAGTAAAGTGGAACCTGTGATATTCTGTATCATTAGAGCCAAACCAATGGTTATTGTTCCTAAACCTATAAACAACCCGATGCTTTTCCTACCCAGATAGTACTCCGCTTTAATCACAATAGGATGGAATATCCCTATAAGTAAGAATACCACAACACCATGAAATACACCAATGAAATTCATATTTATACCTCCTTAATCAACATGCAATACTTATGTCATAGATCAACACCTTAGCCTATTACATGAACTAGAAATTTTGTAATCATCCCCATCTTATTTAATAGCAAAAACGAAACGTCCCTTGATCATTCTTTGGTTGTTGTTCTACAACATGTAGTTGTCTAGATTATACCCCTTTATCCCATTAATCATTCTATTAATCCTTTATAACTCCTTCTTAAATTAATCATTGGATTATTACCTTTTAGATAGCTTACTAATTACTATATTCTTCAGCAACTTTCATAGCTATTTTCTCCCACTCCCAAAGTTTTTCAGGTTGATAATTGACTGTGGAGATATCCTTCATAATTAATTCTACGTGACATTGTCTCTCTGTTTTTTCCATGAACGATGTTAAGTCAGCTTTCGCTTTCTTCACAGACCAATTGCTTCCAGCAAAAATAGCAGGATTTGGTTTTCTGCTCATCACATAATCCTTCTGTATTTCATTAATAACTCTTTCTGTATTGCACCATGGGCTAACCGATACTTTCCTAAGATTAGGAATTTTTCTAAGCAAGTGTACTTTTCGATCTAAAGGTTCGCAACAACCATAATAGGTATGCCCCCATCTACTTAACCATGGCAAATCATGTTCTATAGCAAATTCCCAATGCATTTCTGGAGATACTTCACTGAATATTTGTGCGTTGGAACACCCCCACATATTATGAGGTTTTACATGATTGGGATCATAGTTCTTCCCTGGTAAATCACTCACAAATCCATAACCACCTGAACCAACTCTTGTATTATTACAATCAAGGGATAAGATATTCTGTTCAACAAATTGATCAAGTTCACACATCCATGCATCCACCATTCTGTGCACTGCTTGATGCACCATGTTCGGTCGCATAATTAAATCCATCATAGCTTCTTGAATACCCCATAATCGAATTAAGTAATCCCATGGTGTAAACCAAATATGTGACTGCCCAACTTTTTTGACCGGAATGATACCCTCAAAAATATCACACATGATTTGATAGACATATTCAGTGGCTTTTTTGTTATAGGTGATCTTAGGCAATTTGATTTTATCAATATCTTCCGGTTCTTTTATTTGGATCTTAAAGTGTCTTGAGCAAATCGTACTCTCATCATCTGTTTTTACTACATCCACATCCTCTTTAATACCAAAATCTGTACTATGAATAATATAGGGACACTCAATATAAGGATTTACAACCATATCACCAGCCATATGTCTCCATTGATAGATTGTTTTCCTTAACTTATCCTCTAGGTCTCTCGCCCATGGATGTTCACATTGGAGGGTTAATTCATCATTTACATTCATTTCATGCCATGGTATTTCGTTAATCCATACCATGGGTCTTACGGATTCAAGATCATTTAATTTGCGCCAAAGAATAGCTTTTTCTTTATGTATAGGCAATGATGCTATATCGGCAATTTGCGCACCTATTTTTTTCAAGATTTCCTTATCTCTTTTGATTAAATTAATTTCTTCTACATCTGGTAATACCCTATCATGACTAGAATCATGTAACATATCATCTCTCTCCTTAAGATTTTTTTATAAACGTTCATGTACTGTTATCAATATTATCAAACAGCTTAATATGTACATATATATAATATTGACACATAGAAATGCTCTTGTTATACTTATCATATCCCATCATTAACATATTGTGAATCAATAAAACTGATTAAAATATATGTTATATTTACTTATAGGAGTTGATAACATTGTGGATGATTTGAATATTAATTTACTATGTGGAGGATTCCATCGTTGTTTGCCTCAATGGAGTTTAGAAGAAATAACAAATGAGAATTACTACAAGATATATTTTCCTGTTGAAGGTGAAGCTAACCTTCGCGTTGAAAATACATTATATACACTACAACCAGGACATGTATATTTTATTAATGGACATAAACTTCAAGCACAGATTTGTTCTACATATCTGAGTGTCTATTGGATACATTTTGTACCAAGGTCCCTTATTCTTAATCGGTTCTTAGATTATTTATCTCCAGTATATGCTTGGAACAGAGAAGAGACTGAAATCCTTAAGGGTATCGACTTTAGATGTATACCTGAGTTATTCCATAACCCAGATAAGGAGCAGAATACCCTTCTCGAAACAGCTCCTTTCGGGTTAACTTGCTATATCACATCACTTCTATTATTATTAATATCGGATATGACCAAGACACAACAAAAAATAATAGATAGAATTTCATATGGCAATTATGACAAGTTAAAACCAGCCATTGATTTTATGAATGATAACTATCATCAAAACTTAAAACTTGAGGAAATAGCTAGTAAAACCTTTCTCAATCCTATCTATTTTCTAAGATTATTTAAACAAAACTTTAACATAACACCCCATCAGTATCTACTAAAGAAAAGATTGGATGAAGCTTGTAGCATGTTAAGAAGAACCAAGTTATCCATTAATGACATCTCACAAGCGTTAGGATTTTGCAACCAATTTTACTTTTCAAAAACCTTTAAAAAACATTATGGTAAAACACCTTCCCAGTATAGACAGTCGAGATTATTACCTTAATCCGATTTAACGAAACGAACACCCTACGAGGGTTGAATACTACAATTGTGTAACACTGCTTATATTCACTTGTTTCATACATAGATATTAGACCATATACAGTGATCATACATTTTTTAGATAAAAAACATGTATGTATTATCACTATATATGGTGCATGTATCACTACCATGCTTTATGCACTACACACATTCCATTCTTCTGCTTTTTTCTGAGCATGCCAAAGTTCATTATATAGACCATCAGCTTCGAGAAGCTTTTCATGTTTTCCCACTTCTACAATTTCACCTTGATTAAATACCACTATTTTGTCGGCACTCCTAATAGTTTTCAAGTGATGAGCAATAACAATAACAGTTCTATTAGCAGCCAAATGACTTATAGCTTTTTGAATTTTTCTCTCATTAATGGGATCAACATTACTCGTCATCTCATCGAGTATAACAATAGGTGAATCTTTTAAAAATGACCGTGCAATGGAAAGTCTCTGCTTCTGTCCTCCTGAAAGCCCTAATCCATTTTCTCCCAAAGGTGTATCATAGCCCTCTGGTAAGCTTACAATAAAATCATGTATCATAGCCTTTTTAGCTGCATCTATTACGTCTTCTTTCGTAGCCTTTCGGTTACCTACTTTTATATTTTCATAGATTGTATCGGAGAATAGGATAACATTTTGCATAACGATGCTTATATGGGATAAAAGATCGTCATAATTGATTTTCCGAGTATCCACGCCGCCCATTCTTATTTGACCCTTTTGTGGATCCCAAAATCTTAATATCAAATTTGTTATGGTTGTCTTACCTGAACCTGATGGTCCTACTAAAGCCACCATACTGTTTGCATCTATATCAAGATTTATATGCATTAGACGAAATGCATCTTCCTCATAATTGAAATTCACATTGTCAAATTGAATATCAAATGCATTTATCTTTTTAGTTTTTTCACATGTTTCAACAACCGGTGCTTGTAATATGGTCATGATTCTTCTATAACTATCTTTTACTTTAATATAATTAAGCCAATAAGACTCTGCACTATTAAATGGTTTATAGAACTCTTTACTGAATATAATAAACATAATATAAGTATCAATCCCTAATTCGTTATTAAATACCATATACGCTCCAAATGTTGCTAATACCCCAAAACAAATTTCTAAAAACAAAAAATACCTACCTAAATATTGAGCAACTGATTTGGATACTTTTTTACTGCTATCTTTAAATCTCATGGTACTGGCTTTCAGTTTATTTTCAAATGTTGGACTATCATTAAAGGCTTTCAGCAAAGGCATTCCTTTGGTGTACTCTACAAATAGACTAACCATATCAGCCAAATTATCTTGAGATTGTGCTTCTAGCTTACTGTTGGACTTGATACCTAAGACTAACAATAATATGCCTATAGGTATAAAAGATACCATAGCGAGTCCCATCTTCCAGTTCAGGGTAAAGAGCCACCCTCCAATAACGAAAGCTGTCATGATATCACTAAACATTCTCGACCACATATGAGCAGCTACACTCTCTATATTATCTACGTCTTTATGAATAATCGTACTTATTTCACCCAGTCTTTCATTGGTATAAAAACTTAATGAAAACTGCTTTAATCTTAATGTAACGTCTTCTCTTATTTTGGCAACAATCTCAAATCCACTAAAATGTTTAGCAATATCTGCTATTGTATCCAGTATGCCTTTTAATACGACAATACCAATAAGCATCAACCAATCTGTTCCTAGATGAGCTGTTTGCCCTTCTATGATTTTATACAGCATATTTAAAATGACAAGGATCATGCCTGCATTAGAAAGAGCCTTTAATGTCAAGGACACAATAGATAAGCCAAGCATCCCTTTTCCTTTTCTTGTCATATAACTAACGATATTTGATATCATGCGTTTACTACCTCCTTAATCTCCCAATTATCAACACTGCTTTGTTCTTCGACCATTTTTTTATACAATTTACAGTTTTTAAGTAATTCTTCATGAGTCCCTTTAGCAAGAATTCTACCCTTTTCCATAACTATAATCTGATCTGCCTTTTGAATTGTATTGATATGATGAGCTATGGTTATGATGGTCTTCTTTTTACCTAAATGATCCATGGCTTTCTGAATGAGGCGTTCATTGGATGAATCAATAGCAGACGTTGCTTCATCCAAAATAATGACTGGAGTATTTTTCAACATCGTACGTGCAATGGATAGTCTTTGTTTTTCTCCACCAGACAGCTTTGCTCCTGATTCGCCTACCATGGTATCATATCCTTTTGGCAACCCCGTGATCATGTCATGAATCTGCGCTTTTTTAGCCACTTGAATAACCTGTTCATCACTTGCATCTTTGTTCCCAATTTTAATATTGTCTTTGATACTCATATTGAATAAAAATGTTTCTTGCTGAACCATGGATACGAAGTTGGATAACTCTTGTTCACTGATTGTATCCATATTTTTACCATTAAGGGTTATTTGCCCACTATGAGGTTGCCAAAACCCCATGAGTAAATTTGCAATGGTTGTTTTTCCAGAACCTGATGCACCCACAATAGCATTCATTGAATTCTTTTTGAAAACCAAATCAATGTCTTCCAATACGTTCTTTTCTTTTTCATAAGAAAAGCTAACACCTCTGAACTTAATATCACCATTGTTTAAATTCTTGTAACCCTTACACCTATCTATGGGTTTAACATGCATCACAGACTCAATATTGCTCACAGCATTATTGTAAATAATACCAATATGATGAAATGTGGGAAACTTAGCTAAGGTGTTGCTAAATAAACCACCTAAAATAATAGCCAATACAAAAGTATGCACCTCTATTTGCTCATTGCTTAAAAGCAAAGAACCTACAATTGCTAAAACCACCATTCCCCCCTCCATAAGCATGGTAGAAAAAACCATTGGAAAAGCTATGCTAACTGTCATCTTCTTCACCCAAGATATATAGTTATGCATACCATTTAACACTTTTTTTGTTCTTTGTTCTTCTTTGCTAAAAGCTTTAATAATAGGTATTGTTGCTATATATTCAAGTAAGTCTTCTGACATTTTCTTAGTACTCTTAGCATAATGAACGAATACACCTGCTATAAGCTTATTAAGGATCACTTGATATATCAGGACAAGTGGCACTGTTGATATTAACGCTAATCCTAAACGCCAATCTATAAGGAATAAACTAATAGCTATGATACTAGGAATCAATATTGCTATGGTTATTTCAGGAAGACCATGTGCTAAATACAGTTCTACTTGATCCACATCATGGTTCATAATATTTGTAAGATCACCTATCTTTCTTTTTTGAAAAAACTTTAAAGATAGTTTTTTTAAATGTTTTATCATATTAAGCCTTATTTGGGCTAATGATGTATAGGCAAAGTCATGTGCCTTCCACATGGAAAAGGCATAAAATACCGCCTTTACTATTTGGCATAAACATATCATCACTCCAAATGTAATGATTGTATCCATGGTGACTTCCTTGTTAGAGAGCAGATTTATTAACCTCATAATCATAAATATAGGTATAATCCCCGCTACAACACTTATGGTCATTAAAAACCTTGATAATAAACTTTTTCTTTTGTACTCTTTTGCTAAAACATGACTACTTTCTTTCATTGTTACCTCCTTATGGTGATCATCATTGTTTTCATTTTACAGTTCCTGTTTAATGTTTTCGATTAATGAAGTGATGATTAATTCTTCATTCTAAACGTATAGTGTGTATACGTTATATTTAAAAAAATTTTTCGCCTTTCTATGCATCAACTAACCTTCTAAGACTATTTTATTGATATGTTCTCTGCACTGATCACAATACCCATAAATTTTAAGGCTATAAGATATATAGTGAAAGCCTACTTTTAATAACTGTTCACTCAGATTGTCTGGCACTAAACCTGATATCTCAATTACCTTACCACACGCCTTACAAATTAAATGATGATGGTCTTCTTTATACGCATACTCGTATATGGCAGAATCATCATTAAAATTATGTCTTATAATAATACCCCATTTTTCAAATAACTCTAGTGTTCGATAAATAGTAGATATGCTCGTGGGCGTATTAAGACGATAAGTCATGCTTTCAATATCTTTTGCAGTAAAATGTTTATTGCTATTTTGGGCTAAAATATTATAAATGATTTTTCGCCGAGTGGTTAGTTTTATTCCCGTCTTTTTTACGAAATCATCCCTTATATCATTTTTACTTAATGCTAATGTACTTTCATTCATTGTCTACCTCCTCCCATTGGTAATTTATTCTGTTTCGAGACTATCTTTAATGCACAGATAGACCTTCATTTATGTTAACGTATACATGCTATACGTTAACATAAAAAATTTTTATCGTCTTGCTGTGGAATAAAATTTCACATGGGAGATATCCATTTATTTAACGGTATCTGAACGCATCTATAAATGTCTATCTGCCATGTTACTTGCTTTTTCCATAAAAGTTATGAGCACTTCTAATTCATGTGCACTCAAATTGTTTAAATATGAGAAAATTTCTTGATCATATTCTTTATGATAGGCTTCATGATTTGTGTAAGCTTTCATTCCTTTATCCGTTAATTTTACTAATAATCTGGTGTTATTGGTTTCATCCAGATGTTTTTCAACTAACCCCTTTCTTTCTAATCTTTTTAGCGTCTGTGAAATAGCACCCTTAGTTACGCCAAATTTCCTCGCAATTTCAGAAATGTGTAAACCCGTATAATCACCTATAAGATTGATGATATGTATCTCACTTCGATGTATAGTAACATCTGTACCATAGGTACGGGAAATTTTGCCTGCATTGGCTATTTTTTCTGTCATAATCAAAAATTTCTCAATAGCTATTTTCATATTTTTATCCATGATTGTATCGTATACCAACTATACGTTTTTGTCAACTCATTTTTAAATTCTTTTATTTTGAGCTCTTCATTTTGTATAGTCACTCTTATTTATTGATTTCCAAAGAAATTAATCAGCAATGTATTCATCTGTTCTGCTAATCACGCCATTGTCTTAAATACCCACATAACATCCTAATACAGTCCACTATACGGTATAGCTCCGACTCCTTATTACGTTCTCTCCATGCAGCCTTATAATCATTTAACCAATATTCTAACTCAACGGCTAGCTCATCTGGACTCTTTAACGCCTTCATCTTTTGTTCAACTACATTCGTTTTAAGCACAGGTAGCAGAAGGTTGAAGAGTTTTACACCTCTTGTAGCTAGAATAAATTCCTCTATATCGTGTCTCTTGCACACTGGTACCTTCCATAGATAATCCATTAACGCTTCTTCTATAGTCTCAAGTTCTGGAATAGACGCTTGTATATCCTCAAAAGCAACATCAATATTAGCAAGTTCCTTGGTACTATCATGATGTAACCAGTATACGATTGGATGGAAGTTCATATAGTGTAACGCACTCACTTCATGAAGTAAGCCAATCAATCCGTCTTCCTCTTGCTGATACTCTAGCAAGTCAATGGCTTTGTTAATATCTTTCATTGCATACTCTTCTACATTCCATGAGAAGTTAGCACCATAGATAAAGCCTGGCATAGAATTGGCTTGAAGGTTAATATGTCCATAATCACCCCAATCTGTATTGAGGATGCCTCTTGCCTTATATTTACTTCCATAACCCGTCATTAAACGTATATTATCATAAGCAACCTGATGATTATTCATGATATTATTCCAACCACTTGTTCCAGGACACAAATATTGTACAAATCCGTTATCAGCAATGATCTTAACTTTTTCTTCATCGTATTCACGCCAATACCACCAATTAAGGCATACAAGATCTTTTGGCAATTCTTCTATGTATTCTGGATGTTTGATGATAATATCCCCCCAGAACATAACTTCTTTATTATAACCTTTTACAATATTGATAATTTTATTGAGAAATTCTACGTACATCTTACTGGTGCCTACTTGTTCACAGTAAGCTTTATTTTTCCCTTTCCCTAAATCAAAAGTCTCATCAGCACAGATATTGAATTTATTAGATTGAAATAGAGGAATAAATTGCTCAATCATGCTTTTAACAAAATCGATACTCTTATCATTTTTAATGTCTAAAGTATGATGTTGCATACGATGAATCCAATTATACGCTGATTCCCTACTATTCTCTAATTCACATAGGCTGGCAAAACTATTCGATCGAAGGGCTTCATATAAATGTCCAAAAGTTGCTATAGATGGTACTAATTCAATATGACGTTCTCTACAGTACTCATCAAAAGCAATAATCTCATCAGCCGTTAGCGGATCTGTACAAGACCACACTTCACTCTGATCAACATAAGCAAATGTATGCTCTACATAGAGTTGTAATTGATTAATTTTATATGATGCTGCTAGATCTGCAATACCTTTTAATGTATTTAGTGTAGGTACTTTTCCTCTTGTTACATCATAGTAGAAGCCTCTTTCTGGAAAATCAGGTGTATCTGCGATAGTCATAACAGGGATATGTCTCTTATATTGTTTAATTAATTGTATAAGCGTTTGTACCCCATAATAAATACCGGTGTAAGTGTTTCCTTTAATTGATATTTCTTTAGGTTTGACGCATAGTTCATAACCTTCTTCGCACTTTATATCCTGACTTATTATCAATTTAATCTGCTGACCAGTTGAGTAGCCATCTAATCTCACATCAATCCCCAATATGGACTTAATTGCTTCTTTTAAGGTTTGACCTGCAAAGCGATTTTCCTTAGATGTTGTCACGCGTATTTTGGTGTAAGGTTGAATGGTAAATATGCCTTCTTTTAGCTGAACCTTCTTAGGTTTTGGTAATATATGCATGATAGACCTCCTTAATAATCTTTATATTATTATACCTAGAAATCCGTCATGATACTTGGATTATCTTGCTACTTTATAGTATAGAATTGCTACTAATATTGCTATTTGGCTAAGGATAATAAATCCGAATCTCTAATAAATATCTAAAATGAGCAGTATTTTGATCAAGTCAAAATACTGCCAATAATTGAATGGCACCATGGTTGCTTTATAGTAGAAGAGCTTTTGTGAGCGTATTACCTATTTCTTGTAGCAGATAATAGGTTCCTCGTATCCCCATCATTGGTGCGTATGGGTACTGTCTTTCCTGATAAAAGCTAGGGTGTGAAATCTGGATAGCTCTGTTACTGCGTAAGGTCTCAATACCGTTAGTGAATTGGATAAACGCTGCACCCTTATTCTCTGTCAGTTGAAACCCCAAACATCTTAAATAATCTTCTAAAGCCTTGGTATCCATGGTAGCCTTATTCACATAAATTAGTTTGTTGTCCAGTTGCTTAATGCGTCTTTTTAGCATATTTTCTTTATAGTCTATTTTTAATAATTCCTCTTGATCCATATGGTTTGGAAGAGCCTTGTTCAATACATGACCGATATGCTTGAGCCATCTTCTGGTATTATCTAGTCCATAAGGGCGCATATCAACATATGGTTGATTATAAGCTTCTTTTAGCAGTTTTGCTGCCTCTAATCCTTCTGGGTTCACCACAAGATTTATCATAGCTTTTGAAGCATTTTCTATCTTATCTATCGATGTACCCAATGTAAAGGTTGTACCTACATCTAATGCGAAATAGTCTTTCATAAGGCGTTTAATTTCCTCGTAATCGCTAGCATGATTATAATCATGTATACCTAATCCCAATAGGTTAAATAAGGGTTCTTTTTCTTGTTGTGGCATTTGTAGCGTAATTTCCCTTACAAGAGCTGTTAGTGCCACACCTACGCCATATCGGAAATTGCTTTGAAAGTCACAATCTGGCAGTAAAATTATTTGGCTATTCATGTCTTCTTGAACTTGGTTTATAACACCTTCAAGATCAATACCTATGATAGACGTTATGGATGACCCCAGTACAAAGATGTATTTAGGTTTCTCCACATCATCTACTTCTAATAGTGCATTAATAAGGCGTTCATCATTTCCAAAGGTTACATCATGTTCATCTAGATGGGTGGTAAATGTCTTTGCATGGATGATCGTACCAAATTGCATCAATCCTTCAATGGAAAAGTGTGTCGTTCCAGCAGGACCAAACTCAATGATACATGCGTCCTTTATACCATTTATTGCCCATAGCATGCCCATACGGTCAGAGGCAATGGGGTAATTCCTATATAGTTTCATTTTAAGACCTCCTCGTAGCCATATGGGCACCTTGTTTCTGCATCATACTCTCCAGAGGGGCATTATTATCTAGAGTAAGTAAGGCTTCTTTCATGGCATCTGGTATGCTTTTCATATTGAGAAGCATCTTCTTCATAGGTGCAGGCATGTTGGTCAACTTTTCAATTTTGTCTTTTACCTGATCATCACTTTCCTTGTCATCCCTGGTTTCACCCATAAGACTAAATAAACTTTTTTCTTCTTGTATAGCATCTATAACAGCTGTCACCTTCTCGAAGCCAATCTTCTTAGCACAACTATCTGTTACAATCTGAGTGATATTGTGCTTACTTAACTCTATAGGGTTCTCATGCCCAAAGTAGTAGTCTGGCTGTAATTCACCATAGATACGCCTAAGAGGTGCAATATTAGCCATGCGCAAAACATAGGGATTAACATGCTGCTGAAGCATACGTCGTCTAACTTCCTCATGAATGGACAAGAATTCACGACATTGAATAATCATCGGTTCCATACCAAGTTCCATTAGAAACTCACTAAAAGCGAAACAGTCAAATGGCGTGTTCCCATAGATAAATGTCTTACCTTGTAATTTATGTCCTGCCGCTTCCATAAGCTTTGCCGCCTTATGATACTTATCTTGAATTATAGCCTGTACATCCATATTCAAGTACTGACTAATGGATTTATAACAATTGGCAATACCATCCAAATCCAAACCCATACCAAAAGCTACATAAGGTATCTGAAACTGCGTTTTCATGGCTTTAGCTAATCCAATAGCTGTAGCATCCACAACAATGTTAAGAACACTTGACGTGGCTTCTGTCATAGCATCTATTGTAACTTTGGTGGGTATAGTCATAGCAACCTCTACCCCATGATCATTGAGTAATTGATAGAGCTCTGTCTCCTCCACCCCATCATATTTGAACCCAAGAATGTTAACTGTATTTTCTTTCTTAGGTTCCATAAGTGATGCAAGCCCAGCATAAGCTTTTTCCATACCATCTATATGGCTATTACATTTAAAATGTTCGGTCTTGACAATGAGTAATTTTGTATTTACTTCATCTCTAAGACTATGTAATATACTGCTTACATCTTCTCCTATTAATTCCACAACACAAGTGGTGATAATCATAAGGGCTTTTGGTTTCTCTTCTCTATCAATTTTTAATATAATCTCTCTTAAGTCTTCCTCACAACCAAAGGTGATGTCATGTTGCTCAAGAACAGCCGAATATACTTGGTCTTTTCCTTTCTGTCGCATCATGGCAAAATCTTTCCCGTAGTAAGTACATTCTTCTGTACCAATTATCAACAACATTAGGTCCTCTATATATGAAGCAGTCATTATGGCTCCAAATAGCGGGCAATGGGGGCCAGGAAACTGGGCTTTGCTTAGACTTTTGATATCTTTATCCTCTTGGATATTGGATAAACGATACACTTCTTTTAACATGTCATTCTACCTCCTTTAAAAACTTTCACTGGGCGTATATGAACCTTCCCTTCTTCATCATTACTTACTACTGCTTCTACCCGATAAACATCTCTTATAAGTTCTGAACAAAAAACATCTTCAGGCTCACCAATACATTCAATACGCCCTTCTTTCATCACGCATACCCGTTGGGAATATTGACAGGCTTGATTCAAGTCATGAAGCACCATCACAACTGTCATATTTAACTCCTTATTCAATTCTCTAATAAGGTCCAACACTTCTAATTGGTGACAAATATCCAAGTAAGTGGTGGGCTCATCTAATAACAAAATCTTAGGATTCTGCGCAAGGGTCATAGCGATCCATACTCTTTGCCTTTCACCACCTGAAAGAGCTATAACAGGCTGATCTGCTAGATGCTCCACACCTGTTTTCTCCATAGCCCATTCAATCTGTTGTCGATCATAATCACTCATGGGTTCATACCATTTTTTATGAGGCATACGTCCATAATGAATTAACTGTCTGGTTGTAAAATCCGCTGGTGAGCCATGGTGTTGACTAAGTGATGCCATCTTTTTAGCTATTTTCCTAGAAGATAGCTTGCGAATATTTTCTTGTTCAATGTAGATAGCTCCTTTGGCATAATCCAATTTCCTTGTGATATTTTTCAGTATGGTTGACTTTCCTGAACCATTCGGACCAACAATAGACAGAATCTCCCCTTCTTTTATATGAAGACTCAGATCATTGATAAAAGGTCTCTCATCATATGAAAACACTATATTTTGAAGCTGAATCATCTTCTATTCCCCCTTCGTAAGAGATATAAAAAGAACGGTCCACCGAGCATAGCCATCATGGTACCAACAGGTAATTCAATAGGCGCTGCTATGATTCTAGCTAAGGTATCGGCTATGACCAGTACAGTCCCCCCCATTAACATACTAACAGGTAATAACCATTTATAATCTGAACCAAATAGCAACCGCACAATATGGGGTACAACAAGGCCAACAAAACCAATAATACCTACAAAAGCCACACTAATACCTGCTAGAAACACAGCCACAACAGATATAAATATCCTTGTAAGGTTCACGTTATAACCAAGGCTCTTAGCTACATCATCCCCTAACTGCAACACATTAGCTATGCGTATGCAGGTAAAGGCTAATACAATACCAATTATCGAATAGATCGTCATAATCCTAATATCTGCCCAAGATACCTTAGCTAATGAACCATTGGTCCATAACATGACACCTTGTATCTTGTCGGAATTAAGAAGGGATAGAAGTCCTGTAGCACCTCCTAAGATAGCGTTAACGGCTACCCCTGCTAATACGATACGAATAGGTTCTATCTGCCCATTCTTCCATGCGAGCATATAGACAATACCACAAGCAATAATCCCACCAACGAATGCAGCAATAGGTACGAGGGCTACATAAGTAGGAAACAATAATAAAATAATGATAGCTAATAAACTAGCTCCCGCAGATACACCTGTAATACCTGGATCAGCTAATGGATTACGCATAACAGCTTGCAATAAGGCTCCACTAGCTGAGAGATTAGCTCCAACTAAGACTGCCATCCATACCCGTGGCAATCTTATATCGTAGATAATCGCTTTCTTAACTGTATAGTCACTTGACCATATACTCGATATAATTTCATCTAAAGCAATATGTACACTTCCTAGGCATATACCTAATAGAATGGCTACAACCAATCCTATAGCTATGATGATCAGCTTAGACTTTAACCATTTTTTGACCATTTCCTATTCTCCATAAATCATGTCAGCTAATTGGCTAAGAGCCTTAGCACAACGGATATTGGCTACAACCCCAAAATAATGTGGGTCAAGGTCATATACCTGATCATTCTTCACAGCACTTAGTGCGTTCCATACTGGATTCTCTTTAAATTCCTTCTCAAACATTTTCCGACTCGTTTCAGGGTCAGTATGTGTAAAACGTAAAATGACATCCGGATCCATGGCTACCACATTTTCGATACTAAAGGGTAAGAACGGACTTTTTCCCTCTAAGGTATCTGTCACATTTTTAAGCTTAAGTCGATTAGCCAAATCGCCGATATAAGATTGATCCGTAGCTAACATAAAACTCTCTGGTGTGCCGAATATAATCATAACACTTTTCTCATCTTCACCCTTAATCTTATCCATAACCTCTAATTCTACAGCTTTCATCTCATTAATGAGCATAGATGCTTCCTTCATCTTACCAAAGGCGTTACCAATAGATGTAATCGAGAACATAATGTCATCATAACCATTTGTCGCTACAAAAGCAGCATTTATTTTCTTCTCTGTGAGACTTTCTTCCAAGCTACTCTGTAACGAAGCATCGGTAATAAACACATCCACATCAAGACTTTTCAAAATCTCCATATCTGGCTGCATACTCATGCCAATGGCTGGCAACTCGGCATAACGTTTTGGTACTGCATAGGATTTAGAAGATGGTATCCCTACTAAATTAATCTCTAGTGCATCAAATAGTTCGGATAACCCTACAGTACCCACAGCTACTTTTTCTGGCATGGTCTCGAATGTTAGAACCTCTGGCATTTTCTTAGATGCACCTGTGGTTTCATCTGCTTCTTCATCTTTACTTTCTGTATGATTGCCTTTCTTAGTATTACGCTTATCTTCATCTTCAGTTGGTTTCATAGCTAGTTCATCCTTGCCTGTATCTGTATTCTCCTTAACTGTATCTTCCTTGGTATTCTCTGAATTCTCTTGTATATAAGCTGATTCTGTATTATCTGCAATTGCACTATCCTTACTATCATTTGAACTACAACCTACTGTAATTAGCATCATTACAACGATTAAACTTAATAAGCCTTTTAACTTCATGAATCTAATCCTCCTTTAGAATTTTGTCTGCTAACGTCATGTATATATCTGTCATCTCATCCTCTGGATATGCTTCTACAACGGTTTTCCCAAGATGTTCTGCTTTCTGTACCATAGGATTTCTTGGAATATGTTGAATAATCTCTGTATTCAATTCTTCACTGAGTTTCTCAACCAATGGCTGTTCATCTTCGATATTCTTAGCATTAAGAATCAAACCTCCTAAGGAAGCATAATCTCTATTGGAGAATTGTCTCACAGCCCCAGCAATATTGCTTGCCGCGTACATGCTCATCATCTCACCACTGGTTACAATATACACTTCATCGGAATAACCATTTCGTAGCGGCATAGCAAAACCACCGCAAACCACATCTCCTAGTACGTCATAAATAACAATATCTGGCTTATAGGTCTCATAAGCATGTAATGCTTCAAGGGTTTCAAAAGCTGATATAATACCACGTCCAGCACAGCCAATACCTGGTGTTGGTCCTCCTGCTTCCAGGCACAAGACGCCTCCGTCACCCTTAACAATGATGTCATCTAACTGAACATTTTTCTTCTTTTCCTTTAATGTTTTCAAAATTGTAGGAATCTGCTTTCCACCTACAAGGTTCTTCGTTGAATCTGCTTTTGGGTCACAGCCAATCTGCATAACTGTCTTTCCCTTAGCCGCAAGAGCTCTTGATAAATTGGATACTGTAGTGGATTTTCCAATACCACCTTTTCCATAGATTGCTATTTTTCTCATAAGGTCACCGTCTCTAATTTCTTTTTCATTCTTTTACAAGCTGTATGTATATCATCTTCGTTGGGTCTACCTTTTATAACTTGATAATGTTGTAACTTTTCTTCACTTAATGCATGTGGATGATCAACCGGTAATTCCTTAAACATATTAATAACCTGATCACTGATACCTCCTTGAACTAAATCAATACCTAATATCTCACTCTTTTTATAGATCTCACGCATATTCTTACGACACGCATCCCCATGTTCAGAATCTGGACTTGCACCAAGAGTAGCCAGTAAGTATACCTTTTTGTTTTGAAACCTTTCGACCAATGCCATAGACTTCTCATCGGGCTTAGCTCTATCAATCCAAGAGCACAACACATACACATCGGACTCTATTTCCTCATACTCCTCAACAGACATAATGGATGACGGCATCTGATATAATTCCTTTAATGCATATGCTAATCTCTTTGTATTTCCACTTAGTGACGAATAAACAAATGTTATGTTCATCGAATCCCTCCTTGTTGTTTTAAATGATAACAATTATCATTATCGTTCGCTTGTAATATTTTTGGATTTCTTCTAATTTTTTTTGTTCTTTTACTTCATTTATGTTATGATATTAATTATCATTATCAACTACAGGAGGTTATTATGTGTATTTTTCTATCATCAGACAATACGATTATTTATCCACACCTTAATCATCTATTAAAAAGTTACTATTATACGACAGGTTATTCAGTCTTTGCTTATGATGCTAAGGGCAAGCTATTAGATAAGGTTTTACGATCTGAACTTGAGGACTTAACACCTTGGTTAAACCATGTGGTAATCGATAAAATTCTTCACCATCTTCACTACCCTATTACCCATTTAGACTCTCTACTTCTTGAACTAGTAGATGGCCTCTATACCATTATTGCTCCAATATTCGTTGAAAATCGTCTCAAATCTTTTCTTCTATTAGAACCTTTTTTTATTGAACAGATGTCAACCTTGGATAGAAAATACTATTACCAGAAATTTAACGATAACGCCTCATCATCTCTATCCTATCAAACCATAAAAGTACTTATGTGCATACACAGAGACCGACATAATTATCTAGGACAGTTATTTTACCACCTTATGTCCAACAGCATCTACATCGGTCAACAACACTTTCAGCCAATGACAACCATGGATGATACAAAATGGGCAAAAACCCTCTCCATGGATTGTTTTCACTATACAGATGGTTTTATTAACTTACCTGTCATTGAACAAATATGCAATCATCTTATAACCAAAGACATAAAAAGTGCTCTGAATACTTACAAAACAGTGCAGACCTTCTTAAAACTCCCATGCTCAAATCAGTGCCCTTTCAAACTCCTAAAATACCAATTCGTTGGCATCATTGTTATGATACAATATCATCTATCCAATCACTTTAAAGATATGAGTACCACCCTACACCATATGACCAATGATTGCATCCTCCAATTAGACCAATACAACAAATGTAGCCACATACTCTCATTTGGTGAATCCATCATCAAGCGATTTTACGAAGCTATTCGGGAACACAATAACCAAAACCTCTCTCCAAACATCATTCTAGCCCTAGAATACATACATACCAACTACATGAAAAACATCCACCTAGCTGACATAGCTGACAGTATCCCCATGAACGAGACCTACCTCTCTACTCAATTTAAGCAAGAATACAACATGCCCCTTAAACAATACCTCAGTCAATACCGCATTAGGCAAGCTACGCAACTCATCAAAAACTCAACCTATAACATCACTGAAATTGCTCTTATGGTAGGTTTTGATTCTACCAACTACTTCTCCACTGTTTTTAAGAAATATACGGGATATACACCCAGTATGTACGCACGAGAATTCTATACACCTTTAGCTTCAAGGAAAGTTAAGTAATAAGATTATTCTTATAAACTATAAAAGATAACCTTCCTTAACCATCCAGTAGACACGAAAAAGCCTCATTTCAATAAATCAAATTGAAATGAGACTTTCCTATTCTTAATTGTATTTCCTATTACTTCTCACCTGTAAAAGCGATTCCATCTGCAATCTGCCGATTGAAAATCACATAAATGATAAACATAGGCCACATAGCCAAAAATGAAGCTGCCATAATCAGCGTATAATCTGTAAAATACATACCTTTAAACCCTGCAATAGCTGATGACAAAGTCATTTTATTAGCAGACGTATTCACAATTAATGGCCACATTAATTCTTTATAAGCAAATAGCGCCGTAAATACTGCAAGTGCTACCAAGGTATTCTTCACCTGTGGCAACATAATATGGAAAAACACTTGAAAGTGATTACACCCATCCACGATACCTGCTTCTTCCATGGATTTTGGAATACTCTTAAAAGATTGCCGTAATAAGAATACCCCAAAAGCACTAACTAACCCAGGAAATAATAAACCTTTTATAGAATCCAACCATCCAAGCTTAGCTACCATGGTGTACTGTGGAATAATAAATATCTGAGGTGGTAGCATCATTTGAATAAGCACCAAACTAAATAAAATATTTTTCCCAAAGAATTTTATTCTTGCAAAGGCATAACCTGCTAATGCACTAGTTACTAAGGCAAATAGCACACGAAATGCCATAAGAGCCATGGTATTATAGTATAAACTTCCAAAGGGTAGCACATCCCAAGCCACTTTAAAATTCTCAAATATAAGTTCTTGAGGTAATATTGTTGGTGGTATCTGTGCTATCTCTTCATATTTTTTAGTGGCTGTGAGAATCATCCAAACAAAAGGAAAAATCATGGTTAGGCCACCTAATCCCAGTACGATATGAATCCATATTTTTTTACTCTTCTTTACCATATCCATTCCCTCCTATTCATAATGTACCCACTTCTTCTGCAATCTAAATTGAATAGCTGTAAAGAGCATAATAACAGCAAAAGCAACCAGTACAATAGATGATGCATAACCTTTTTCGTTAATAATATACGCATACTTATAGAATAGATACAGCATGGTTTGAGATTTTTCCATAGCCGAACTTGTTTCTCCAACCATGATATAGAGTAAATCAAACTGCTTAAGGGCAGTCATTAAACTGGTCACCGTCACAAAGAACAATGTGGGTGATACTAAGGGTATCGTAATCTTAAAAAACTGTACGAACCCACTGGCACCATCAATCTCAGCAGCTTCATAATACGTGGCAGAGATACTTCTAAGACCTGATATCAGAATAATCAAGTTATAGCCCAGTGAAGACCATATGGTAACAATAGCCAATGATGGTAAAGTGAACTTTGAATTAGTTAACCAACTGACTTGATCAATTCCAAATATGGACAAAATATAATTGATAATACCGTATTCCCCATTAAACATCCAACTCCATATCATAGCAACTGCCGCCGGCGCTATAACAGTTGGTAAAAAATAAATGGCTTTATAGAAATGCGAACCTTTGATTTTCGTATTAATGAGATTCGCAATAATAAGCGATAGAAATACACTTAATGGTACAGCTAACACTGTATAATAGAGTGTATTGATAATGGATCTTGTCATAGCAGGGTCTTCCAGTAATCTTACATAATTCTCCATACCTATCCATTTTGGAGTACCGAAACCATCTGATTCTGTAAAACTTAAGTACAAGGTATAGAAGAATGGGTAAATATTAAGAATGATTAATCCTATAATAGATGGTGCTACCATCACATAACCCCAAAATAAATCACTTCTTCGTTTTCTAGATAAACCTAATAATTTCAATGCAATCCCTCCTACATAAATGAAGAGGGGCTATAGACAGCCCCGTTTTCTTATTCTTTCTCAAGTATTTTATTCATCTCAGTAGCAATGTAAGAAAATGCTTCATCTGCTGATAGGTCACCAATAGCGAAAGCTTTTAGTGTTGTCTTTTCTACATCTTCCCACTTAGGCTTGTTAGGTGTAAATGGTAAAACAACGGCATAATCAAGCATATCGACATAAGCTTTTACATTGATACCTTCGAATTGTGTTAAGAAGGACTCTTGTGTATTTTCATAGGCTGGTATAGCTGCTTTATGCTCACCTTGAATGATATTAGCTTCTTTGGACCCACAATAAGTTAAGAAATCTTTTACAACCTCAGAATGTTTGGTTGTCGCTGAACCTGCATAAGTTAACCCGTTATAAATAGATGCTCTTTCTTTTCCTTTTGGTAGAACTGCAATATCGAATTTATCTTTTGTTGTTTCTGTTGTGGAATAATAGCTTAACATCCAGCTACCACGGAAAGTCATGGCTACTTTATCACTAGCGAAAGCATTTTCAATACTGTTTTCAGTATAGTAGTCAATGCTCTCAGACGCTTCTAGTGCTTTATAGAAATCAAAATAGAACTTAATGCCTTCAATAGTCTCTGGTAGGTCAAAACCTGACTTGTGATCATCCGTGATCACAGTACCGCCATTTTGATATAGGGTATTATAGTAACCACTCTGATTCTCAAAACTTGCTGCAAAGCCCGTAACGCCTTTTTCATTGTTGGTTAATGCTATAGCTGCTTCTTTAAAAGTTTCCCAAGTCCAAGATTCATCTGGATAAGCAACACCTGCTTCATCAAATAATATCTTGTTATAGATTAACCCGATGGTATCAAAATCTTTCGGTACCCCATATAATTTACCATCAAATGAGAAATTCGTAACCAGTCCTTCTGGGTATTTGTCCTCTTCAATCATACCATCTGTAATTTCCATAAGCTTATTATTACTTGCGTATTTATAGAATTCATTAGAATGCATCCAGAATACATCTGGCATGGAGTTACCAACTGCTCCAGCTTCTAACTTGGTCCAATATTCATCCCAAGGTATAACTTCCACACTGATAGTTACATTCGGATGATCCTCTATATACGCTTTTGTTACAGCTTCCATACCAGGCAACTGATTTTTATCCCATATAGCAAAGCGTAATTTTACATCTTTTCCAACCTCAGAGGTTTTATTTGTATCTGCCTTTTGACTGCCCCCTGATGGCTCTTTGGAAGAGCAACCAATTAATAATGTAAAACTCAGTAAAATCACCATTAAGATATGTAACATTTTTCCTTTTTTCATTGTAAAGCCTCCCACCTTTTTATTAACAACTCACAATATAAATATATAATTATATGGCATTTTAAACAATGGACTATTTCTAGCTATTATTGGATTATTTTTTGATGAGATGTTTTCGATACTGCAAAGGCGTTTGTCCCATTACTTTTTTGAACACCCGATAAAAATATTGGGCGTCTTCATAGCCTACAGCTTCTGCAATATCACTAATAGCGTTATTGGATTGCATGAGCAACTCACAAGCTTTCTTCACACGTACATTCATTAAATACTGTGATAACTTAACCCCCGTGGTCTTCTTAAATATGGTGGATAGATAGGAGGGATTCATCCCAAACTCATGGGATAGACTTTGAAGGGATATAGGCTCTGAATAATGGTAGTCTATATAGGTTTTGATATTATGGTAATACGTACTTTCTTCTCTATTTTCTTGTTCACGCTCTAAATATTTAGTAATGATTGCTAGAAAGTAGTCACCAATCTCTTCTAGCTCGTAGCAACTTCTAAAAAGCTTTCTACGATCGAATAACAGGTTGGCATCTTCATCTTTCACTTGAATGCGAAAATGATTTAGTACCACATCACGCATTAAAGCAAAACTCATAATGACATAAGGTACTTCTGCCATGGATTTAAAATTATCGATTGTAAAAAAGGCTGTCAGTAACTGGTGTATTTTCTCGACATCCCTCAATTCAATGGCATACTGAATAGCCTTTATTTGATCTTTCATAACATCATATCGATACTCTTCTTGACTATGGTTTGCACTATAGATACCACCTTCATGGTCAAAGAACCGGTTTAAACTTGCTTGATAAGCCTTCTCATATAATTGTGAACTTAGATGTTTCTCTACAGGGCTTATGGCTATCATAAGATGCTTATTGGCACTTAACATGTACCTCATACGCTTAGTTACCTCTTTAGCCTCCTTTTTTAATGTCCCTTTATCTGGTCCATAGAGAATAAGAAAATATTCTTGTTCTCTAATAAAATTGTGTACCCAAAGATACGATATTTCCTTTGTGTCTAGAATCGGATTAATTCTACCTTGTATCTCTTCTGTCTGTGTAACTTTCATGCACTCAACGAGGACAAGTATGTAATATGCATCTTTTGCTAATACAAGGCTTGGTGCTTGATTATCTAATAAAACATGATTCACATCTTGCATCAACTCTAGGGTTTTTGTCCGATCTTCTAATAATTTTTTTTCTTTCTTAACCACATGAATATCCCTTTTTTTACTAAGATTAGTCACGGCACGTTCAAAAATTTGATCAAAACTTTCGTCAATAGGTTTTAAAGCAAAACCTGTTACACCCATGTCAATGGCACGGTGGGCATACTCAAAATCTTCATAACCCGTAATAATAATATATTCTACCTCATCCTTTATTTTTTTTGCTTGTTGAATAAAATCTAAGCCATTCATAATAGGCATGCGAATATCAGTTAAAACAATATCTATTTCATGCTCTTTTATCATGTTAAGTCCTTCTAGTCCATTAGCTACACCCCATATATTTTTTATTTCATAAGGCATATCTTCTAATTTCTGTATAATTCCTATCCTAATAATCTCCATATCTTCAACAACTAATATGTTCATGCTTCTACCTCCCATAACCTACATCTCGCCCAGTGGTAATATAATCGATACTGTCGTACCAATGCCCTCACTACTTATCTTTAATCCATATGCCTCACCAAAGACAAGTTTCAACCTGCGATTAACATTACGAAGCCCAAGCCCTACTACATATTCATGATTTCGTTTGTCTACAATCTGTATGTTATGATTAAGCATTAGGATGTCTTCTTCTGCAATCCCTTTACCATCATCACTTATGTCAATGATAAGACATTCTCCTTGTTCATAAGACATAATCTCAATCATACCTCCCTGCTGATCTCTTAACCCATGGCATAGGCAGTTTTCTATAATTGGTTGCATAAGAAAACGCATGGCTACATTATGTAGATGCTTCTTATCTACATCGTAATAGACATCAATCGTCTGATTATAATGCATGTTTTGGATAAATATATAGTTTTTAATATGATTAAGTTCTTTCCCAACAGTTATGATACTTTTGTTATCTCGATTCATATTGTACCGAAATAATTGCCCTAAGTTTTTACTGATTACCTCAATATCCTGTTGTTTATTGATTCTAGCCATAGAAGATATAATCTCCAGTGTATTAAATAAGAAATGAGGATTAATTTGATATTGCAGTGCATTCAACTCAGCCTCACGCTTATCTAACTCACTGATATAGTTTTCTTCAATGAGTTTTTCTACTTTAGAAGCCATACCAAAAAAATGATTAAAAATATTATCAAATTCATTGGTTGGTGACTCAATCTTTTTTAGAGACATGGAGAAATCACCTTTTTCTAAACGTGTTATGAGTTTTTGCAAATAAGAAAAACGTTCATCAATATACTTCCCAACAATAAACGCTATAAAGAGTACCACCAATAAGCATAACAAAATAATAACGAGTATGTATGTCCTTAGTTCAACAACCTCTTTCTCTATGGTCGCCTTAGAAAAACTACCAACTATTATATAATCATTTTGAAAACGATAGTAAGCTGTTAGATTCCCTTTACTTTCAATTAACCCTTCTGATTCTACCATCTTGTCTAGGAGGTCATCTTTATATTTTGTTCCAATCTTATCTTGATCTTCATCCATTAAGAAGTTATGACTATCGTTTAATAAAAAATAGGACTCGTCATTATCCGTACCTGATTTCAATATGTTTTTACAAAGTTCTCTTGTATCAACGACCATAAATATGACACCAATGACTTTGTTCGTATTATAATCTACCATAGCTTGAGTTAGGAATATACGATTATAGTCTTTGTTGAGGCCATACTGCCACTTGGCATAAAGGTCTGGTGAGCTAAACGGTTTTTGATAATGCTGTTCATGATACCTACGAAAAAAAAGAGAATAGGTTATTTCATTATCACCAGAACCTATAAGTTCTTCCCCAAACACTTTTACTTGTCCATCATTCATCCAATATCCTACTGACCGAATACCCTCTTCAACAATAAGGAGAGGACGAATGGATTGATTAATGGCAATTTCTGTATCTACGCGCTCTAATGCTGTCATATGCTCATATTCAATGAGGCTGTTGTCAATAAATCTATCAATAACGATAGAATTGACAGCTTTTTGATAGCGGTATAGCTTGTTTTCTATAGACTCCCCATTACGCTGTGTTAATTGGATAAACACGTCTCCAACTTTGTCTTTTACAATCCGTTTAACACCTATATCCATAAAAAGAGCCACAATAATCCCTGTAATCAGAAACATGATACCCAAGCAACCCTGAATAACTGTCTTAACCTTCATGGTACCTCCACCCCTTCCAGTTCTTATTATATTATTTATGGTGAGAAGGGTTTTTGTCAAGTGTCAATCTTAGCCATGCACTTTTCATAAAAAATATATCCTTGAACCTTATTAATTTCTCTCACAATACGACAATGAAATGCACAATAGAAATTAACATAAAAAAACAACGTGATAATAGACAAAAAACTGCTTATTATCACGTTATTTTATGTTATATATGTTTAATTTCATTCTCCGTATGAGTTATAAGCTTCTTACCTATAATCAGTACAAGAATTTTTAATATACTTAGTACCAATGCCAGGTACATAAACCCAACAAAAATAGTGTAGTGAGTGGTCAAGTAACCAAATGGCAAACCTATAAATGCTACTGCTAATCGTCCTAATAAAGAGTATGCTGATTCAATAGTTGCTCGGTATTTTTCTATTGCATGGTCATGTAAGTAACCGTATATAAGGGGCTCCAAAATAGCCGCTGCAAAATAGATGCATATCATAGCTAATAGACTACACCAATGCTGTTGCAAAGCTAACCATAGAAATCCAACGGCGCAAATGGTTGTCGCCAGTTGAATAATACGATGTAATCCCAGCTTTTCTTTTATGGAAGTTGCCAGTATACTACCTATGGCTACAGCACCGAATCCAATCATATTAATCACACCAAAATAGACGACAGGTATATGGATTGCTTGTGTATATATCTGCCAGAATTCTTCCAAATAGACAAGAACTCCACCACTTATGATACCGATCAACGTCATATAACGTATATGAGCTTTTCGTAGCATGAACTTAGATACTTCAGCCCAATCCTGTATAGACCATGTCAGTGACCCTGGCTTTTGCTGGTTCTTCTGAACATCTTTTAAAGTTATAGCGATTATAAGTGCTATGAATAGGCTAATAAAGGAAATCCAATAAGTCGTTACATATTGAAATTCTGTAGCAACAATGGCACCTAGAAATCCACTAATCATAATCCCTAGATAATCGATAGCTTTGATCCTACCAAGTACTTTTTCAAACTTATTCGTTTCATGTCTCGCTCGTAGGGTATCGTAAATCAACCCATTATGAGCACCACTTTGTAACGCATGACCAATAGCTGATAAAACGATAGCTAAAACAAAGTGCCAAAAATTAGTTGCAAAGATTAAGATAAGAATTTCCACTAGGGCTAATAGGGCATCTATGACAATAAATGTCTTTCTAGAAAGCCGATCAGCAAACATACCTGTCGGTAATTCCAACAATATAATTACCAACGAATAGATAATCTCAATCCACACGACTTCTTGTACCGTTATACCACGACTAGCCCAAAATAGTCTTTCTATGACGTAAGCCAAAATCAGACTATGAAAAAAGTTATATAAGTATATTTTTATAATATTATGATTACTGTTCATATACGTCCTCCTTATGTTTATCTATTTAATTTCAGATAAAATAAGGTGGACCATTTCCTGGGTAATAAAATAGGTATTAAGGTCTGCCTCGGATCATATGCGTCAACTCCTAAAGTTTTTATTTATTATACCATGTAATGACTCTATCGCAAAAGGTAATGAACGATTTATTCTGATAATTCCTTATAGCTCACTTGGATATTGTCCAGATAGACTTGGGTTTTGCCTTCGAATCCTGAATCTAAACCGATAACGATATAAGCATTTCCTTCTTCATCGGTTTCAACAATTGTTTGTGTTTCAAATTGTTTATAGGTATAGGAATCATCAGTGCTATCATCAGTTTTTGTTAAATTACCTATAACCTGTAAATCTTCACCACTGGTAGATTGGTTGCCTTTTTCTAGATTAAATCGATAATAGTTGTCTTGCTTTATATTGGCTGGCTCTTGGTTAACAATACCTGCTTTTACATAAACAGAGTCACCAGGTGAACCACCTATTCCCATAGTGTTACTAGGTATATTTGTTGCTAAGTCAAACGTTAGATTCATCTCATAACGTGCGTTTGATTTCAGACCTTCTTGTTCGATTTTTTTATAAGTATAGATGAACAAATCATCGCTTCTATTATGACCTGTTAGATAGAGACCTTTGCTTTCACTGTCTTGTACAGGTATGTCACGATGCTCATAACCTAATTCGTAGATTGATTCGTCTGCATCAACTGGTAGATCAGCGAAGCCTACCTTAAAGCCGTCTAAATCTTGGTCAAATTGATAGACTATATTAGGTTCTACTTTCTGGTTGATTTTAATGGCTCCATCTTCTAAAGATACATCCTGATGTAATATTTCAATTAAGAAATCAGCTGGTACATAAGTTCTATCACCTATAATTTCTGGAGCTTTACCAAGTGGCATATGGGCTCTTCTTCCAAAGAAATAAGCATCTTTTCCAATGGTAACAGTTGTCCACTGAGCACCTTTTAAGATTTCAACTAATTGCTTTTCTCCATCCCATGTTACTTGGTAACCTAGTGCTTCTGCTACAGCTCTAAGCGGCACCATAACAATGCCATCCTTATTACTAAATGCACCTTTTGTGTCTTTTGGTAATGCTAACACTTGATCATTGATAAACAGTTCTAATGACTGCTCTTCTACCATAATCAGAACTGGTTTGGGATTACTATATAGAACAGGTTTTAACTCTGTATCATCTGATGCATAGATATTCCCTCCTGCTAATATTGAACCTGCTAATGCATATACAATTAGTTTCTTATTCATTGTAATTAATCTCCTTTTTAGTCACATATTTTATCGTTTAATTAGTACACCTGTACATCATTTCAATATACTTGGCATAAGAATTTTTTATATGAATTACACTTCATAAAAATAATTCTAACTATTAGACTAAAAAGAAAACAGATTTGTTCCCATAATGACCATTATTTTTTTGGTATATTTTGGAATCAATCTGTTTGCTATATCGTTCATCTAACTTGTTCGCTTTATACTCTTTAATTGTCCTGGGGCTATGAAACTAGAATCATATAAAACTTTTGCATGATTTTTGACGACTAGTTCTGTACTTACTGTGCTACCTGTCTGCCTATCAATCTTCTTACGATAGATTTCGTTATGTCTATAATAATCATTATCTACTTTTTCAAAATAGTTGTTTTCCTCCATTATATGATAACTATGGGCTAATTCTGAGTCACTTCTTAATTCACCACATAGATAGTCATCCGTTGTATAGGTAAACAACTGAAACGTATAGTCTGTTTCATTTAGAAACTGATAATCCAGATAGTTATACATAATGGACGTACCTGTACCGAAAGGTACTTGCCTGCCATAGTCAGGAAACATATCGATTTGGTTATGGTGATGATGTTCGAGAATGGTCAGGGGGCTATGAAGGACCATCCAATGAATAAGATTTGTAAACTGGCACATCCCACCACCTATTCCTTGACTCACCTGTCCACCTTTAATAACCAACCCATTACCATAACCTTTTGCTTTTGTACAATTACCTACCAGTTTCCAGAAAGAAAATTGCTGCCCTGGTTTGATGATAACGCCATTCACATGAGGCGTAGCTAGCCTTAGATTGGCTGCTTTATTTTCCTGTAAACCCATATCTAAATTCCCTAGTTTCCGTCTAATCAGTGATTTATGTTGATATACTCTTATGGGCAACGACTCTTCCATGAATGTATCCACATACTTGTTTCTATGTTTCAACCACTGAATTCTTCTTAAACCTCGTCCTTTTAATACTGATAGTTTATAAGCTAATGGACATAGTTGACAAAATAACTTTCTTGGCATATAAATCTCCCTCATCACGACACCATTCATTGCATTTATCCCTTATTAATCTACTTATACCAGAACTTATAAAAGCTCTTTTGTAAATATTAACACAACCACTATGTACTTACAAATTAACTATCATTAAATCTTTATTAAGATTTTGTTTCATTATATTTAGGCAATTGTATCGTTGCTTTGAATAGATCCCCATCTATGTCAATACGAAAGCTACCTCCCTGAACTTCCATCAGACTTTTAACAATAGATAAACCAAGCCCCGTTCCTTCCGTGCTTCTTGAGGCATCCCCTCTTTTAAATCGCTCCATTAGTTCTTCTGCTGGCAGATTAAGGCGATAAGCGGATATGTTCTTAAAACATATAGTTACCCACTGGTCGTCATGGTTAATATCAATATATACACGTGATCGATTAAGGGAATATTTCATAATATTCGTTAAGAGATTCTCTACAACTCGCCATAGTAGACGTCCATCACCAATAACCTCTACTGGTTCTGTATAGTCTAATTCCATCATTAAGCCCTTGTCCTCAATGCGTTCATGTAATTCACCCATGGCTTGATTAATAAGTGCTAACATATTAATCTTGGTGCTGTTCACGGCGATATTTCCACTGGATGCTTTGGCTGCTTCAAAAAGATCATCTGTAAGTTTCTTCAGTTGATACGCTTTCTTCTCAATGGTTATAATATGCTTTTGTCTCTTTTCTTCATCTTTATCATGCTTTAATAAATCCGTAAATGTGATGATAGACGTGAGGGGCGTTCTAAGATCATGGGATACATTGGTAATTAACTCTGTCTTCATACGCTCACTTTTCATCTCATTTTCCACTGCAAGGTTAAATCCTTCTTTAATATGATTAACATCCTCTGCCAAATTTCTTAATTCACCCTGAGTCATGATGTCAATTTCTCCAGTTGCCGCACCCTCTTTTATAGCCGTAATCTCTTCACGTATTTTAATATAATCTCTCACTTTTTTGCCCATTAATTTCAGTGCAAAAAAAATAGTAATTGGGAACACTGGCAAGGTTACAATAACAAGAACTGAATAACCCACAACCATCATAGTTACTTTTTTACCTACACTCCCCTGATCATAGATACCTTTAATAATATGTCTACAACCATCATAGATATGGTAGATAAAAGTATGTTTCCATAACGTATTATTCTTTTTGTGACGGCATAATCCTAAAAATAAGGTCAGTATAACGGTACTTATAATAATGGACTCCGCACATAGCTCAAAGGGCATCTTGTACTTCATTCTATATAAGGCAAACGTAATCTTATACCCTACATATATTAACCCTATACATAAGGTGACATTCAAATCATTATATAGTTTATCCATAGCAAGCAATGATATTTGTTTATCTCCTAACCTTCTTTTTCCACAATTTATGATGAGATATAGTGTAGCAAAAGCACTTAACAAGATTAACCCTGCAATATAACCTAGATGTGTTAATACAGCCTTTCGAACTTTTTCTGAATATCCTGTTCGTTCTCTAATGAATGCGTCTTTGAATCCTAGATACAATAACTTGTTTTTCGGACCAATATTATCCATCACCCAATTAATGGAAGTCACCTGACTAGCCATTGCTACAGGATAAGCTTCAACGCCTGATTCATCGATTAATAGATATGCTGGATATTTTCTATATGCATCTTTATCATAACCTGGTCCTTCAAAAGTCATGCTAAAATAATTATAATCAATATTGCCATAATCTCCGTTTCTAGCTTGTAATTCAGTGCGAAAATTACCACCATGCCAAAACTCACCGTATTTATTTGGACCTAGATTTCTATGAAAAATCCCTAGATAATCTCTCATCTCTTCTCCAAATTCTTTGGTCAAAAAGTAATTTTGTCGAAAGATATTACTTAATATACGATTATCGTAGGATATTAATAGGTTAACACCTCTTGTAATTGATGATGCAACACATCCAACAGCTATGATAAAAGCTATCATTTTTGTAATTAATAAGAGATAAACTTTATATTTTTTCAACCTTGTAGCCAATGCCCCACACCACCTTTAAATATTTTGGTTCCTTTGGACTGATTTCAATCTGCTCTCTTATCTTTCTTATATGTACAGCTACCGTATTTTCTGGATTTATAGCTTTCTCCTCCCATACATGTTCATAGATTTGTTCAATTGAAAAAACCCGACCTGCATGCTCTGTTAGTAATTTGAGAATCTTATATTGTAAAGGTGTTAATCGTATCTCTTCACCATCAACAGTAATTTGCTTGCACCCATCATCTACAACTAACCCACCTGTTTTATACACATCCTTCTTAGTCTCGATCCCCCCAAGAGCTGTAAATCGCCTTAACTGAGACTTGACCCTCGCAATCAATTCTAATGGATTAAATGGTTTGGTGATATAATCATCTGCTCCCATGTTAAGCCCCATGATTTTATCTGTATCTTCTACTTTAGCGGATAGCATAATAACAGGTATATTCAGCTCATCCCTGATTTTCTTAGTCGCTCTTAGTCCATCCATCTCTGGCATCATGATGTCCATAATCACCAAATGAATTTCTTTTTCTTTTATTAATCGAAGCGCCTCGATACCGTTGTAAGCCCTGAATATGTTGTACCCTTCATTTTCTAAATATATTTCAATAGCTTCAACAATTTCTCTATCATCATCACATACGACTATATTCATGTTGCAACCTCTCCCTTATATCCTACATTACTTTTTCATCCAACTCTTTTTTAATTAAACCTTCAATAGTATATCACACCTCTTAATAATCTTCTATTACCTACTATCACTTATTAATCAAATTCTAATAACCCCATTTATACTCCCCACACCTACCCACTCAGCTTATCAATAAGATTTAAAGAACTCCTCATTAAATTTCTTAAGAATTTCTTATTTCACCAAATAAAAATGTGATAAAATAGTCTTATACCTAATACTTGAATCCAACTTCCAAATCTGTCTCAACTAAGCAAACCAAAACAGGAATTATATATAAATATCCCCTATACTATCATTAAGAAAGGACGGTGGACCTATGAATTGGTTTAAAGCCATGAATGACGCTCTACACTACATTGAAGACCATATTGAGGATGACTTACGTTCAGAAGATATTGCTGCTATAGCCCTTTGTTCCAAACATCATTTTCTTCGAACATTCACCATGTTAACAGACACAACCCTAGGAGAATATATAAGACAAAGACGTCTCTCACTAGCCGCAAAAGATCTGGTATCTACACATAACAAAATTGTAGATATAGCCTATAAGTATGGTTATGAAACACCTGAAGCTTTCTGTAAAGCATTCAAAAAACTTCACGGTATGGCACCTTCACAAGCAAGAAAGCATACGTCGTCATTAAAGGCAATCCCTCCACTTTCTTTTCAAATAACGATAAAAGGAGATACACGTATGGATTATAAGATTATTAAAAAAGAAGGATTTCAACTGGCTGGCTTATCAAAGAAGGTAACATCAGAACATGAACAAAATTATCAAATAATTCCTAAGTTTTGGCAGGAAGTATGTCAAAATGGCACTGTAGAAAAAATGAAAAAACAATCTGATATAACTTATGGCGTATGTTATAACCATGACGCTGAGCTAAAAGAATTTTATTATATGATTGGTATAGAAGATAATCATATTGATGGGGTTGAAGGTTGTGAACTTCTTGAAATACCCGAAAGCACCTGGGCTATATTTGAAAGTGTTGGACCTATGCCTCACGCTATACAAAAAATATGGAAGCGCATCTATTCCGAGTGGTTCCCCGCTACCAAATATGAACATGCCAACACACCTGAATTAGAAGTCTATCTCCCAGGAGATGCTGATGCCGAAGATTATCATTGTCAGATATGGATTCCTATCATTGAGAAACAATAAACTTAGACTACTTAAGTTTTCTATCGTGAATAATTGAATAAATATGCCACCAACAAAAGTTAAGTAAAATCATCTATCTATTCATAGGATATTGCTTAATATGGTGTTCTTATTTGCTCAAAAGTGGTACCAAAAAAAATACCATATCATGTGTGAATAAACGACTTTTGCAGCTTGTTGCCAATCCTTATAAACAGATAAAAGCAACAAATGCAACGAGAGTGCATTCACACACGATATGGTTTTATATAACTAGCGTTATCGGTTTAATCATTCACTAACTCAATAACTATTCTAATGCCCTTTTCTCTTCTCTTTCTTCTTCAACTGCTTCTGCTCAAAAGCTGACCGCTTCCTCTGCTCTTTTTCAGCCTTCGTCCTTACTCTTTTCTCAACTTTTCTAGACTCCTGCTCAAGCTTCATAGCTTGTTGTGCTTTCGTTCCAATCCCCTGACTTTCAGTAGCTTTTTTGACTTCTCTCTGAAGTCGCTTAGGATTAACCTTAGCCTTCTTCTTCATCTGAATCCCTATTGGTCTACTGAATTTTAAATGATTATATTCCTTGCTAATTAAAGCATATATCTCATAATCCTTAGGTTCAGCTCCAAAAATCACCTTACATGTTTGAATGGTATCCAGATTCGTTCTCTCAAAAACGCCTACCCAAAAAGGGTTATCATAGTAAATGGTTAATTGAATCAACTTACTTTCCTCCTGTTGAAGCTATACATTCAAGAATGGACAACCCCAGGAGGGCAGGTTACTGACAGACATGGTCTGCATTCGGACTACCAACCGAATCGTGTTTTTATCTTGTAGCTTTTTTCTTTATTTCATTATATCATATCCATTTTGTTTCCGATATGCTTGCATAGACACTTACATTTACAATTCTAAATATCAATAAAGGGATTACCAACTACCGCTAGAGCCTCCTCCACCTGAAGAACCTCCACCGCCGAAGTTGCCACCACCAGAACCACCACCGAAGCCACCGCCGCCTCTACCACCTCTATTGGTAAAAAACAGAAATAGTAGAAAACGGGTCATGCGACCTCGATTAACAGTAAAATCAAGAATTAATAAAATAATAAGTATAAACTTACCAGCACCACGAAAAAATTTAACAAGAATAAATTCACTATCTGTTTTCGTCTCTTGTTTCTTAATAGCCAATCCCTCTTGATCCAGTTCATACTCCGTAGCTATATTTTCCATAATCGCGTTAAATCCATCAAGTATGCCTTGATTATAGTCGCCCTCTTTAAATCTTGGCAGTATCAGGTCTGACTGGATTTTTCCAGTTGTAATATCTGGAATAGCACCCTCTAACCCATACCCAACTTCTAGTCTAACGACTCTTTCATTGGGGGCTACTAATAATAATAGGCCATTATTTTTATCCTTGCCTCCAATTCCCCATTCTCTATAAAGCAGGTTAGCATATTCTTCCAACGTTCTATCCTGCAGAGAGTTAACCGTGGCTACCACCACTTGTGCTCCTGTTTGTTTATAGAGATTTTCATTCACTTCAATGATATATTTTTCAGTATCTGCATCGATAATATCTGCTTCATCATAGACATAAAATTCATAACTTGGCTTAGGTAAATCAATATTAGTAGCCTGAACCACAGCGTTTGGCATAACTAATATTATCATAAACAATATCGATAAACATATTTTTTTATTTTCATAGACTCACCCTAGAATTCGACTTTAGGCGTTTGCTTATCTGCTTCACTCACTTCAAAATATTCTCTTTGACCCATACCTAGCATATTCGCAAATAACACTGTAGGGAATTTTTTTGCCTTACTATTATAAGAATTAACAGACTCATTATAATCTCTTCTTGCTACAGCAATACGATTCTCTGTTCCTTCTAACTGGGTTTGTAGGCTAAGAAAATTCTCATTAGATTTCAATTCTGGATAGCTTTCAACCACGACATTCAATTGCTTAAGTGCAGCTGTTAATTGTGCATCTGCCTCAGCGTATTCTCCTGGTGTGTTTGCATTGGCGATACCTGCTCTTGCTTCTGTTACACCAAGTAATACATCTTTTTCTTGCTCTGCAAATCCTTTTACTGTATTCACAAGATTAGGAATTAAGTCAGTTCTTCTTTTTAACTGGTTTTCAATTTGTGCCCATTGAGCATCAACAGATTCATTTAATTGAATAAGCTTATTGTACGTACCTACTCCACCAAATAGAAGGAGGACTACAATACCTACAATAACTAATAATATTATGGTTCCCTTTTTCATATTATACACTCCTTTACTTTCATGTCTTTTTTTGTGTCTACCTTTTAAAGCTGATATTTATATTAATAATGGCGTTATGTAACTAATTCATCTTTTATACTATATATATGATAACGCCACATTGAACATGTTTTAGTCTAATATATAGTATTTTCAATTTTAATATTTTTACTAATAATTGCATAGAACTTTTTAATGGGTATACTCCATAAGCTGTATTTCTTTCCCTATTCTTTTACCAACTGCTTCCTTTATTTTATCTATATGTGGGCAAGGGAATCCAACAGGATTTCCTTTTGTCATACAAGAAGCTAAAACAATCGTATCTGCTCCTCTTTTCACCATCATTTCTGCTCTTGTAACTGCTTTCTTGCCAGGACACCCACCACATGTGGTCATCCCCACTACTTCAATGGTTTCTTCCACTTTTTCAAAAGCACATTTATGATTCTTCATCACTTTAAAACATGTAGTTGCAGGACACATATCCTCTGTCTGCATACAACGAATCAAACCTACTTTCATTCATATTCTCCCTTCATTAGTAAAAATATCATTACAATCTTTAAGAGCTATCACTTTTTTACTATGCCATTATGTGTATTATATCATACACCAATATTTTTTTCATATATGTGCCATGACTTTGTATACTTGCAAGAACAAACTCACAACAAAAGTGGGAAAATTTATTTTCACCCTTAAACCTGTAAAAAAAAGGCTATCTAAGTGAATAGCCTACAATTCTACCTCAAAAGCCCATAAATTTTTTGTTTGCTTCATAAACACATCTATATCCCACTCCTGCTGACTATTTTTCATACTGTTGGGATCATTTACCTTCACCTTTCCATCATCTGTCATACCTGTCATAACAATAAAATGCCCCTTTTGTGTAAAATCCCCAGGACCCATTATGGCAATAATTGGTTTCCCAGCTTCTAGGGTATTTTTGATGACTTTCTCAGATAAAGTTAAACAGTCTACAGTTAGACCAAATTGTTTGGCACCTTCAGACATTAAACTCCAACTACTACCAAAGCCTTCTACTGCATAACCTTCCTTGGTTGCAAAATCTGCTAGAACTTTTGGATGTTTACTTATGTCACCAGTAAGCCCCATAACAACCATTGATAAAGCTGTTGGTCCACAGCCTGTAAACCCCATAGCTCGACCACTATACTTATCATAACCCCATCGTTTGTCCCATTGTAAGAACAAAGGTATTTCACCTTCTTTGTAATCTTTGCTTACATCTATGTCCTTATCCGTATCATTGGAAGGATATTGTTCTATGTAGTCTAGAGCAAATGGAATCGTTTCTGGGTTTTTAAGAACAAGATCAATCACTTCTTCTGGGTATTGCTCTTTTTTATCTATTAAATGTTGTACATCTGGATAAGTGCTTAATAATTCATCTAACTTTGAAACGGATGCTTTTGTGACTAGTTCATTATTTTCATTTTTAATTTCAATAGATATATTTGGTGATGAACCTGCTCCCATACCTGGAACGAATTGTTCAATTTGTGCTAATAATGGTTCTTTATAAAAATAAATACTACCTAAGAGGCATATCGCCAAGACTGTGCTTAAGAATAATTTTCTTTTACGTTGCTTACGCGTCTTCCTCCAGCGTCTTCGTTCTTCTATTAAGCGTTTTCGCTCTCTTTGTTTTCGTTCATAAGCCATTGCTCTATCATTGTTATCGTACATAATCAATCTCCCCTATTCATATCTGTTTAATATTATGCAAGTTATGTATTAGAAATAAATAATGAGAACCTTAGATTACCATTAGATTTTTATAAGAAGAACATAACTAAGGGACTGTGTCACCTAGAAAGGTTTAAGGAATTTAAAAAGTGAAGATTTCTTGTACGACAAAAAAGCAGTTATGTCAAAGGATACGACTTCATCCTTTGATATAACTGCTCCTATAGTGTTATTGAATATTAAGGGTATAATCTTCAGCTTCACCATCACCAATATTACCTGAAGATGGTGGCTGACCGTTATATTTCATTACCACACGCATACGTGTAGTTCCTACACTTGTAGACGTAGCTATTGTTATAGAACCTGAAACAACAGACTTTCCAGATCCACTGAAGACCTCTTCTCCAGAATCCAAAAAATCACCGTCTTGATTATAATCAATCCAAACTTTCCAATATTCTGTGTATGTATTATTTCTGAAACCTGGCATCAGTGAAACATTATACGCACTGCCTTTGGTTACATTTAGAACTTGACTTGTAAAGTCACCGTAGCCACCGTTATCACCTGATGCATGATTAAGCGTTCCCATTTCTACATTTGAAATCCATTCATAATATGAACGACCACCAATGGTTGGATAGGTATTAGGCGGTTGTGTACTACCGCAACCTACATTAATAGCCGATGCGTAATCTGCTGTTAGATTAGGACTTGATAACTTTTGAATATCGTCATATAACCACATAAATCCTCCAGCAATATCATAATCGTTCTTCCATGAAGTCATTTGACTTTGTACCGCACTAGCACTTAATCCGCTACCACTATGGAGACACCATAAGCCAGGTATTACTTTCATACCTAAAATATTCTGCCATGTGCCTGGATTGTTACCTGCGCCACCTGCATAACATTGCAAGTAAACCCTATCAACACCTGCTCCTAATTGATTTTTAACAGACTGCCAATAGGAAGTATTGGTATAGGGACATAAAGTGATCTTCGCTCCCATACTCATACACATCTGTCCAAAAGCTACGGATGAAGGTACATCATATGTGGATTCATCATCATAATTTACTGCATCTGCACCTGTTGCATTAATTAACGCTTGGAAGTTCTTATAGAGTACTGTCTCACTTCCTGTACCGTATGTATCAATGTGTTCTTTGATATGTTGGAAAGCACTGCTTCCCCATGCACCTACACTGATTTCTACTCGATTGACAGACGTATCTCCCTGTTTCAATGATTGCCAATTATCTACCCAGGACTGCTCCCCCACAAAAGCTCCATTTTCACAAGCAAGCACATCATTTAGGTATAGATCCCCATCTTCTCTCACATGAACTGCCCATATCATAACCGTATTAAATCCAGAAGCTTTTATGTCATCTACTACAGATTGCCCACCAAATACGAAAGGACCTCCACCAAAAACAGCTGAGACAGGCTCTTCTTCTGCCTGTATTACAGTTGTTACATTCAGCATTAAACTTGCCACCATGAAAAAAGTCATTATAAAACTAAGCATTATTTTCCTTTTCAATCTATGATACCTCCTCTATTAAAGACCCTTAATAGGTTGTCTTCATTTCATTATATTGTGTAAGTTCATATTATATGCTTACCATATATAATTTTATAAAATAAAGGACATTTCTCACAATCTTCATTAGTTTTATGATTCTAAAAAAACGACTTCTTCCAGAGATTCTTCAATGTAATGCAACACTTAAGGCTGTATCACATTATTGTGTGAGACAGCCTCTTATTAAACACGCTCATGTAAGATTAAATCATGATTTTACCATAAGTAAAATCTAATTTATAATCTGTATTTTTTAGTTTCTTAATAATATCTATATTATATGGACACTTTTCTAGACATTCTCCACACTCAGAACATGATTTTGCACTCATATCAATTGATTTATATAATTCAATAGCTTTTTCTTTGGTACCAAACCAATGCTTGAGTCGCTCTTTTAACGCATAGTCTGCTGCGCTTCCAAAGGTACCATCAATCATCTGGCGGTCATATAATGCTTCCAAGAAAAAAATATAAGGTATGTCAATGTTTTCTTTACATGGAAGGCATTTCCCACATTGTCTGCAAACATAATTACCTAGCTCAGGTGCTGTATGCATAAGATTTTCAATAGCCTCATTTGTCATCTGCTCATAGTTATTGGCATAGCCGAAATCTAATTCTAACATTTCTCGTGTATTCATACCCGTCACGATGATGGAAACATCTTGGCTAAAGGCATATGTAAAAGCTTGCTCAACATTTTGGTATAGATAGCCATCACCTAATGGTTTCATTAATATTACACCAATATTTTTCTCTTTAGCTAAGGGTAGAAGTTTCCCTAAAATATCTGGAAAATTACATACATCAAAATAGTTGAGTGTTGTCATGACTATTTCAAAAGGATATCTGTTTAGAGCAGCAATTAGACTCTCTGGATGACCATGCATAGATATACCAATATGTTTGATTTTTCCTTCTTTTTTTGCTTCTTCAGCTGCTTTTATTGCACCATCCTCACCTAATATAGTCTCTAATGTCTCTATAGAGTCTACAGCATGCATTAATAAAAAATCTACATAATCCGTTTGTAGATTAGTCAAACTTTGCTCAATGGTTTTTTTACATCCTTCATAGTCACGATCATGTGCTTTGGTAGCTAAGATATATTCTTTTCTTCTATGAGAGACAGCTTTTCCGATCTTTATTTCTGATTCACCATTGCCATAACTTGGAGCTGTTTCAATGTAATTTCCACCTTTATCGAGATAATTATTGAGAAGATAATCAGCTTCTGCGTAAGGTATTTCGCATAGATGAAAACCACCAAATCCCAATAAACTAACTTCAATACCTGTTTTTCCCAGCACTCTTTTCTCCATCATTAAAATACCTCCTTGGTTTGAATGAATCTATTATATCATAGAAATGGGTAATCGTAACACCGTTCATCATTTGTAACACCTACTCTATCAACTCCGTTTGTAGCTAACCTAATATGACGCCTATATTCTACATTTATATACATTAATCTATTAATTACTCCTTTATTACAGGTTATCATGACATATATCACTTATAAACATTCATTTTTATTATTTTTTTGTATTTAATTGACAATTTACGACCTATATCTTACAATAAAGTATATGTTTACCAAATGGTATCATAAATAAAAATATATGGAGGAGTATAAGATGAAAAAAGTGCTAGGTATCATGCTAGCCATGATGTTAATGGTTAGCGGTTTTACAACTGCTTGGGCTGCTGAAGAAACAACACAAAAATCACAGGTTAAGACGGGTTCCGTAACATGGGAGATGCCTGTAGACCTCTATGGTAAAGTTGTTAATCTACGCATAACCCTTGATGGAATTATAGGTATTCAAGTAGATGAATTGGTTTATTATCAAGACATTAATGTACAATACTTAAATGTATATGAAGACGATCCAAGTATTACTTATTCTAAAACAGATAATGGTGGAGTATACACATGGAACGGTGAAGGTGAAGTAATCCCTAATGGAATTACTGTACTACCTGTTGCTCCAGGAGCTACCGTTACTATGGAAGTATTAGATGAAAATGCCGAAGATGTAACTTTGGATTTTTATCCAGGTTACTACAGCATTCTTGAAAGTAATCAAGATGATGCAATGGTTATCTGTAATGGTATGGGACAAGCCTACAGCATGGGAAGTACCAAGAGTTTCGATCTTAAATTCTCAGGAGATTATGCTGGTTTAATCTATGAATTCCCTATTGAATTCCAACAAAAAATTGGTCTATTACTTGTAAACCCAGATACATATCCACTCCCTACAGATGTTGGTGGTTTAGATAATTTTTCACAAGTAAAAGAATACACAGCTTCAACATTTAATGATGTAGCTACCGATATATGGTATGCTAAAGATGTTCAAGCGAGTTATGAACTTGGTATTATTAATGGTAAAGGCAACGGTGCTTTCGATCCAAAGGGACAATTAACAGTTGCACAAGCACTTTCCATGGCTTGTAAAACTTATGAGCTTTATTATGGTGGTGATGGTGTATTTACAAGTACCGGTTCAAAATGGTACGATAGCGTAATTGCTTATGCTCTTAAACAAGGATTTATTACAGAAGGTCAATTTACTAATTATGACCGTCCAGTAACAAGAGCTGAATTAGCCTCTTTCTTCGCAAAAGCAATAGGCGCTGACCAATATAAAAAGATTAATGACATTACTACACTTCCTGATATAGATGATAATACACCTTATAACCAAGACATCTTTGCGTTATATCAAGCTGGAATCGTTACAGGTTCTGATGCACAAGGGACATTCCATCCAACTTCACCTATAATCAGAGCTGAGGCAGCAGCTATCATTAACCGTGTTATTAATCCTGCTAACCGTAAGGCTATTACCTTCGAAAAAGCTCAACCAGAAGCACCAACAACTACAGAAAAAACGGAATCAGAAACCAATACTTTCGTATTTGATAATGATGATCTCTATGAAATAAGCGCATCCTATGGTTCATTTGAAAAAGTGACAGATGTTGTCGTTGAACCAATTGTATATCCAGTGGGTTATAGACATACTTTTGAGAGTACCATATTCCCTGCTTCAGAATTCATGATTACCATCAAGAATCCTGATATGAAATATAAAACTCTTAATTTTGATTTAGTTGCTAACAAGATTGGTGACAAAGGATTAGGTGATATCCTCGTACAGAGTTCTGACAGAGAAACCATCAAAACAATTGAATTTATTGATGGTGAAACTTGGACCCTATGTGATGTGGATGTAACTGGACAAGAAGAAGTCATTATTTATTTTTCATTAACAAATGGCAGTGATGTAAGTATCTTCAATGCACGATTAAATTAAACACATAAAATATACAAAGAGGGGTTGTCATAGGACAACCCTCTTTGTATACTTGTGTTTTCAACACTCTATTTATCTATAGCCAATTTAAACAAGTCAAAACTTCATCGTTGTTAATTTATAAAACTTGCTTCAAGAATTCTCCAGTAATCGATTTCTTAACTTCTTTCACTTGTTCTGGTGTGCCTTGTGCTATGACATAACCTCCATTTTTCCGCCTCCTGGACCAAGGTCTATAATATAATCTGCTGTTTTAAGTACTTCCAGATTATGTTCGATTACAAGAAGAGAATGACCCTTTTCCACAAAAAGGTTTAAACAATTTAATAATTTTTTTATATCTGATATATGAAGTCCAGTGGTAGGCTCATCTAATATATAGAGGTTATTTGTGCTTCTCTTTATCTTACCTAATTCAGAAGCAAGCTTAATTCTCTGAGCTTCACCACCTGATAAAGTGGTTGAGGGCTGCCCTAACTTGATGTATCCCAGTCCTAACTGACTCATTATGTTCAATTTATGACACAGGTTACGCTTATCCCTAAAAAATTCTTCTGCTACTTCAACACTCATATCAAGTACTTCATATATATTTTTACCCTTATATCTGATATCGAGTATTTCTTTTTTGTAACGTTGTCCCTTACATATAGGACAAATAATTTCAACATCAGGCATGAATTGCAATTTGGTTACTATGCGTCCATCACCTTTGCAGTGTTCACATCGTCCACTATTCTTACTGTTAAAACTAAAGTTTGAAATGGTATACCCATTTGCTTTTGCCTCGTTCGTGTTCAAAAATAATTTTCTAATGCTATCAAACAAACCTATATAAGTGGCTGGGTTCGATCGACTATTTTTTCCTATGGGCGATTGATCGATGTTGATAATGCTATTGATATACTTGTTACCTTCTAAGCTTCTGTGTTCTCCTGGAATGATTCTTGGATCATTAATACTCTTAAGCTTCTTATAGATAATTTCATTAACAAGTGTACTTTTGCCAGACCCAGAAACACCTGATATACATACAAGAACACCTAAGGGTATCTCTATATCAATGTCTTTTAAGTTATTCTCTTTAGCACCTAAAATGGTTAACTTTTTACCATTATGATGACGTCTGTTTTCAGGAATACGTATCTTCTCTTTACCACAAAGATATCTTCCGGTAATAGAATGCTTAGCTTTTTTAATTTTATCGATACACCCTACTTCAATAATCTCACCGCCGTGTATTCCAGGTCCTGGACCTATCTCAACAATGTTATCAGCACTTTCTATTATCTCCAGATCATGTTCAACAACAATGACTGTATTACCGATATCTCTCAACTGATTTAGTATATTGATTACTTTCTTACTATCCCTAGCATGAAGACCTATGCTCGGCTCATCAAGAATATAAATCATCCCCATAAGTCCTGAACTTATTTGTGTAGCTAATCTTATTCTTTGTGCTTCTCCACCTGAAATTGTATCTGCTCTCCTACCTAACGAAAGATAATCTAGCCCAATCTGGTTCAGCAATGAAACCCTCTTTTTAATCTCCTGAACGATAGGTTCAGCTATATGTTTTTTATCCACAGGGAATGTTAAGCTTTCAATAAAATCATATAATTCTGTTAACTGCATACTGCATAATTCATGAATGTTTTTGTCCTTAATAAAAACATTAAATCTTTGTCTCTTTAACTTTTTACCATCACAATCTGGACACGTATACTCCACCATCTTCTTTTTAAACCATTCATGAACCGCTTCATTGACATTATCTTTTCTTATTGATTCCCTATACCAATGTTCCGTTTGATTAACGAATCCACTAAATTGGATGGTTCTACCAACAATCCAGTTCCTCTTTTTAATAGCTGGGGGAGCTTCTATGGTCATTTTTTCACCTTTTGTACCATAAAACAATATATCTTTGACATGATCGGATAATTGATTAAATGGTGTATCTAAACTGAATGTATAATATTTTGAAAGATTATACATGATCAAATGTCTATATGTTAATTCCCCTCTACAGTTGTATACACTTGAATCAAATGCACCTTCATTAATACTCTTCTCATGGTCAACAATCATGAGTCTTGGATCTGCTTTTTTAGAAGTTCCTATTCCTCCACAAGTTCTACAGGAACTAGAAATATTATTAAATGCGAAATAAGGTGATTCAATATTTACCATCGTAATATGATGTTCTGGACATCCAAAGCTTCTATAGAATGTATCTTTTATCTCTTGTGTTATATCCTCTGAAAGAAGCTCAGCAATAAGAACATGTTCGCCAATGACCTCTAATGCAGTTTCTAAGGAATTCATCATGCTTTTTTCTATATTTTTCTTCACCTGGAATCGGTCAATAACTATTTTAATATCATGGTCACAATATTCATCAATATCTATTTCTTGGCTTATATCGATTCGCTCCCCATCAATAAGTAAGTTATTATACCCCTTCTGTCTTATTTCATCAAAAAGATAACCGTAGTTTTCTCCATATAGTTTATAAGCAGGTGTTAAGAATTCAATCTTCGTTCCTTCTGGTAGAGATAATACCGCTTCTACGATTTGTCCCGATGTTTTAATGTCAAATGACTCATGGCAGTACGGACACTTTACTATCCCTGATGTAGCATAGAGCAATCGCATATAATCGTAAATATCTGTCATGGTTCCCACTGTTGACCTTGGATTAACAAGTCCTCTTTTTTGTTCTATAGCTATTACAGGAGATAATCCAAATACAAAATCCACCTCTGGTTTCTTTAGTTGTGCAATCCTACTCCTTGAAAAAGTTGGTAATGAATCTAGAAACCTTCGCTGACCCTCTCCGTAAATAATGTCAAAGGCAAGTGAAGATTTTCCTGAACCACTAACACCCGTTATGACAGTAATTTTATCTCTTGGAATATTGACATCTATATTCTTAAGGTTATTCTGCCTTGCACCCTTTATCTCTATCTGTTTTTTTCCTAACACACACAACCACTCCTTTCGCGACTAATGCTACGTCTATATGAATATGTCCATATCCTTATCAAGCTTAAAATAAGCTGGTTCATATACAATCGTATTACTTTTATTGGTTATGTGTGTTTCTGCAATATCTTTTACAAGAACACCTTCTTCACAGAGCCACTCACATATTTCACATATAATATGAGGACCTATCATCTTATTAAAATCTTGTATGATTATTGATAGAGCTTTCATTTCTTTGGAGCTATCAAAATACTCAAGAATAGGCTTGCAGATCACATGCATATGTTGTCTTAAATAATTATAAATCATATCAATTGACTGGGACACATTAATGCTGTTTTTTCTCTCATCCATCAATCCAATATATAATTTTTCGATAATGGGGTTGTTATACTTTAGGGCTTGTAATATGACTTCTCTTGAAGGAATGTTATTATTCAACAGCACCTCGATTGCTGCAACATGTTTCAACGTTTCAATTATCCATAAATACGCGTATCTGGTATCACTTTTTACTTTTAGCCACTTTTCTGCTTTATATAATCTGTAGAGAACCCATTCCGTTCTTTCCATTAAAGCATAAGATTTGTCCCTCTCGCCTATTGTGTTCGTGTCGCAAACATTCTCAAAGAGCTCCTTTAAGGAGTCGTCTTTACAATAAATTAATGTCCCTAATGAATAATAGGAATGCGTCATTGAAGCTTGTAAGCTTTTCCCAATCAGTTTTCTAAATTCGCTTCTAGTCATGACATGCCCGTTAATGTATATATCATCTTCTAAAAGACATAATTCCGTTTTAAGTTTACAGTTATCATTAACAATAATCGTCATATCAATATCCGACTTTTCCCACACTTGGTCATAAGAAAGGCTTCCCATGATAATGACAGCAAGGACATTAACATCCTTTTTTAATCTGTCGCATAGTGTTTCAACCGCTCTCATATAGCGTTTCTGCAAGTCACTATTCGTAAAACTAACTTTCCAGAAATCAGTGGGTATCGCATGTGTATTTAACTTTCTATAGGCATTAGGTGTTATATCAAATATTCTCTTAAATGCTCTTGAAAAAGTTTCATGAGAATTAAACCCATAATCCAATGCTATATCTACTATTTTTTTATCTGTATCGATAATTTCTCCAGATGCTACAGATAATTTTCTTTTTCGTATATAGTCGATAACAGGTATTCCCACTATGGATTGAAATACCCTATGAAAATGATGGACAGAATAGAAACATGAAGCTGATAATTCGTCAATTGAAATATCCTCTTTGATATGTTTTTCAATATAATCCAGTGTTTTCTGTAGCTTATCATAGTAATCAGACATCTTGTATCACCAACCTTTATGAACAGTATAACACATAAGAATTCCCTTTTCTTGATGATGTTTGATATATTGTAAAGGCTGATGCTGACTAGGTTTAGCCTCTTATTAATCCTGTAATCGACTTATATACGCTTTAATAATCTTGGTGTAGCTATAACCACATACTATAATTTTTAATTATTATTTTCTATCTTCTTAGATATATTCAGCACCAAACGTATAGCTGCAAAATAAACCTCTCGTTCATCTTCTCCTAAGATTTCTAACTTCTTTTGTATGTGTTTTTTTATACCTTCATATAATCTATCAACAAATTCCTGACCCTTCTCAGTCAATATGAGGTAACTCACTCTTTTATCTTCTTTGGAGCGGACCTTTTCAATATAATCATATTGTATTAACCGATTGGCAACAGGTGTAAAAGAACCTTTTTCTAGATTAAGTCCCTGACTAACAGAAGACATTGTTTGTTTTCATTAAGAAGGATGATGACCATAGTTTTGATATGCGTGCGGTTTTATGGGTACGGCATACTTCCAATCCATTGCCAAGAGTAAACAAGCTATCCTTCTTGGTTCATTAAGACAATTTGCATTGCTTATACCTCTTGTATTATTATTACCTTTAAAGTTAGGATTAACAGGTGTTTGGATTGCTACACCCATTGCAGATGGTATGACCATTGTACTGACTCTCATTCTATTAGTGATCGAGTTAAGAAAACCTGATAATCATCAAGATACTCATGTGAATCAAGATAATAGGGATTATAAGTTAAGTGCATAATTATCATGAGGTGACTTTTCACTCAAGTTGCTAGCAAAGATAATTGTTATTTGACACATTAAAAAAAGAACCTATAGATATTGCCCCCTGTTGTAGTCAGCTATATTATTTAAGTGTCTACAATAAGGAGGCTATATCATTTTTTAGGTTCTTCAATCATTAAAGATTTTAAGTAAAGTTTTATACTCTTTTCAAATAACTCTTTATTTCAATCGTTGATCATTAACTGCTCTTAATCATGACAACCTACAATAATTCTTGGTGTTCCTTGAATGTATCTTTCAATTGATTGTAGAGTTTTTTATAAATCTTATAGAATGCCATGTATCGTTCATGATTAGCTGGGTTTGGCTGGGTCCCTTCCCCATAGCTAATTAGCCTTTCACAGGCTTCTTCAACCGATGAAAAGACACCTGTTCCAACGCCTGCTAATATGGCTACACCGAGTGCTGGTCCTTCTGACGCATGAATGGTTGTGACTGGACAGTTGTATATATCCGCTTGCATCTGTCGCCATAACTCACTCTTACTGCCACCACCTGATACACGTACTTTATCCGTTACTATACCTAACTCGTGAATTAATGTCAAGCAATCTCTCAGACTGTATGTAACGCCTTCCATAATAGAACGAATCATTTCCTTCTTTGTGAGAGAAGGTGCTAAACCAAAGAATATACCCTTAGCATATGGGTCTAAATGAGGTGTTCTCTCTCCCATAAGATAAGGCAAATAGATAAGTCCTTTTGATCCTACTTCTGCCTGAGCTGCTTCCTGAGTCATAAGTTCATAAGGGTCACATGCCATACTTTCTGCAACATGTTGTTCATCTGTACAGAAATTATCACGATACCATCTTAAAGATAATCCTGCTCCTTGAGTTACCCCCATAACATGCCAAGCACCTGGTAATGCATGACAAAAAGTCTGAATACGCCCCTTTGGATCTTTTAGGGGTTTATTTGTATGAGCAAATACAACACCTGACGTACCAATTGTTGCTGATACATGTCCACTAGCGATAATACCATTACCAATAGCTCCAGCCGCTTGATCACCAGCCCCACCGACAACAGATGTGCCTTCTGCAAGCCCTGTCAACTTACTCACATCAGTCGTTATACCACCTGTTACTTCAATGGATTCATAGACCTTTGGTAATAAGTCACGCTCGATACCTAGCAACGCTAGAAGCTCGTCACTCCAATCACGCTTCTCAATATCCAATAACTGCATACCACTAGCATCTGAAACTTCTGTGGCATACACACCTGTTAATTTATATCGTACATAATCTTTTGGTAAAAGAATGTGCTGCACCTGTTGATAATTATCCGGTTCATTATCTTTGACCCATAAGATTTTACTAGCCGTAAATCCTGTAATAGCAGGATTACCAGTAATATCAATGAGTTTCTCTCTACCCACTCTATCTGTCATATCATCACATTGCTTCTGAGTTCTCTGATCACACCATATGATTGACGGACGTATGACTTGATTTTTTTCATCTAACAGAACGAGACCATGCATCTGTCCTGATAAGCCAATACCCTTAACATGCTCTGGGTCTACACCTGAACAACGCATAACTTCCTTAATGGTATGTGCAACAGCATGCCACCAGTCTTCTGGATTTTGCTCTGCCCAACCTGCTTTTGGTTGATCCATGGTGTATTCCTTTAAGGCACTAGCAACTTGCTTACCCTTTGTATCAAAGAGTACTGTTTTGGTTCCTGATGTACCAATATCTATACCTAATAAATACATGACGCTTCCTCCTAGATAACCTTCTCACTACCATATAGTAGTTCTTGAAGAGGTAATAATGCAGCACCTAATACAGATGATTTCTCTTTCAGACTGGATAATATAATCTTATGATCTGAAGGTTTATAAAAAATATTGTTTTTGTAGACCTGTTGGTTAAGCTGATTCATGAAATATTCGCCATACCGACTTAAATTACCACCAATGACAATATAATGTGGGTCAAGTCCATTCATGATATTTTTGATACCTATGGTTAAATAATGAATCAATTGTTCAACAATATCTATTGCAGAAGACTCTTCTAATTGATAACGTTGAAATAGCTCTTCTACAGACACCTTAGCGCCATAAGTATCTTCACAGACTTTTTCCAAAGCTTTCATGGAGACATATGTTTCAAGACATCCTTTATTACCGCAATCACATTGGGGGCCTTGAGGGTTAATAACCATATGGCCAAACTCACCAGCACGGTGATTTTTCCCTCTATAGAGATAGCCTCTGATCACAATACCTGTACCTACCCCTTCATTAATGGATAGATAGATTAAGTTACGCATCTTCTTGGCTACCCCTAGGGCATTTTCTGCTATAGCAGCTGCATTGGCTTCATTTTCAATATAAATCTTCGTTTCTAGGATAGCCTCATATTGGTCAAAATTAATACTTTTTATATCTGTATTTGGTGCAACTTCAAAAATACGCTGTTCTTTATTAACGGTTCCTCTTAATGAAAAACCAACACCTAATAAGTCTTCTATGGAAATCTGTTTTTCTCTTAACATAGCATTAAGATTTTCTTTGACATGGTTAATAAAATCATTCATATTTTTATAATGAAAATCGACTTCTCTTGTTTTCGTTATTTCTGATTTGAGATTCGTTAGTACCATATAATAACCGTGGGATGATACATCAATACCCACACTGTATTTGGCGTCAGGCAAAAACTGTAACACGGCTGGCTTCCTTCCTCCAGTCGATGTTGCTACACCCACTTGTTCAATATACCCCTCTTCGATAAGGGTATTCACATTATGGGTAACTGTAGGAATACTTAGATTCAATGCTTTTGATATCTCTTGTTTGGTTAATTGATTTTCATGATGGAGACATTGAAGGATTTTCTTGCTATTGGACATCTTAATGCTTTCGCGGTCAATATCTTTTAATAAAAACATGTTACTCACTCTTTTCTTTTGCATTCTTTCCGATTCATCATATCGTCATCATTTTTATTGTTTTCATTATAACACAAAGCATGATGATCCAATATATCTCTTGTTATAAAAAGTATAATGTTATCCCATCGCTGTACATATTCTCTTGCCATTATATATGTCTACAGATATGTGTTAATCATACCTTCTAACATCTCTTGTCTGCCTGATTGATTCTTGATATCACCAAGATCAAGAGCGTATTTGGATAATTCATTAAAGTCCGTAAGACCGTCAACAATTTTCTTACCCATACCGGATTCAAAACTAGCGTAACGCTCTTTAACGATATTTGTAAGGGCTTTATCTTCTAACATCTTATGTGCATTTTTAAGACCTCTTGCAAAAGCATCCATACCAACAATATGTGCATAAAATAGATCTTGTTCATCAAAAGAACCTCTACGACATTTAGCATCAAAGTTAAGTCCGCCTTTATGAAGACCTCCATTTTGTAATATTTCATACATAGCAAGAGTCGTTGTGTAGATATTGGTTGGAAATTGATCTGTATCCCATCCTAATAACAAATCACCTTGATTGGCATCAACACTACCAAGGAAACCGTTAATTCTAGCCAGGTGTAGTTCATGTTCTAATGTATGACCTGCTAAAGTGGCATGATTCGTTTCAATGTTCATTTTGAAATAATCATCCAAATCGTAAGTCTTAAGGAAACCTATAACCGTAGCTGTATCAAAATCATATTGGTGTTTTGTTGGCTCTTTTGGCTTTGGTTCAATTAAGAATTGACCTGTAAATCCAATCTCTTTTGCATAGTCCACTGCCATATGTAAGAACTTGGCTAGATTATCTTGTTCTAACTTCATATTGGTATTAAGGATGGTATCATACCCTTCTCTTCCACCCCAGAATACATAATTTTCTCCACCAAGTTGATGGGTTAATTCCATAGCCTTTTTCACTTGGGCGGCTGCCATAGCATATACATCTGCATTGCAAGATGTTGCTGCACCATGTACGTATCGAGGATGAGAGAAATTGTTAGCTGTTCCCCATAATAATTTCTTCCCTGTTTGCTTCATATACCCTGCAATCATGTCGGCTATGGTATCGAGACTATTCTGAAATTCTCTTAAGCTCTTACCTTGTGGTGCAATATCTGCATCATGAAAACAGAAGAATGGTATACTTAATTTATCAAGTAATTCAAAAGTTGCTTCTACACGAGCTTTTGCTTTATCCATTGGGTCTGTATAAGTATTCCAAGGGCGAATCATGGTACCTACACCGAATGGATCTGCCCCCTCACCTGTTAGCGTATGCCAGTAAGCCATTGAAAATCTTAAATGTTCCTCCATGGTTTTATTACCAATAACCTCTGTTGGATTGTAGTGTTTAAAAGCTAATGGGTTCTTAGAATCTTTTCCTTCATATTGAATATGATTCATATCAAACATTATAATTCCTCCTATATCTATTATTATCAACTATCCATGAGAATTATCTCTCTCATCATGTAAGTTCAGTGTAACACATCATGCAACCTTTTTCAACTGACTTTTTAAAGTTGTTTTATTAAGTTTGTATTATGAAGGACTATCTTATGGGGGTAAGTGCGAAAATATATTTTCCCACCCTTGTTAAGACTTATCCTTGCAAGCAAAAAAGTCATGGCAAGGTATATGACGTAAGTCTAAATTACCCCTAGACAGTCCTATGTTTTCATTTTATTTACTTACATTAATAAGTGAATCAATAACCTTGGTATTCCAGCACATATCATAAAACCATAGATGGCATCTAACCATACTACAGAACCAATGGCTCCAATATAAATAAGGCCAACAATAGGTGCTATTAATAATTTCACAAGAATATTGGTGTGTTTTATAGATTGCCAGATACTCTTTGCATCACCTGTACTTGGAAAGGCATGCATAGCTATCGATATACCTAACCAAAATAGTATCATATTGACGAAAGAAAAAGTATCATGTTCCATAATATCCAGTGCTGCTGACATACCAATCAAAGCACCTAGTATAGAATTGATAATAAATGGTCCAACGCCTATTAATAATTTCTTATAAACTTGTTTCGGGTCTTCATGTACCACATAACCTGCTGGATTGCCAATACGAAAATAGCATACATCAAATACAGGTACTTTGAAGAGACGACAGAAAAACTGATGGGATATTTCATGCACAATAACCCCTGGAAAAGTTAGTGCTGATATAAATTGTCCTGGAATAATCATCTATGTACGACCTCCTCTTACTCTTCTATACCGGCTATTTTATCAAATAACCCCTGGTAATCTTCTTGTATAAAATCAGGTTGCTTTTTCATTAACTCTATAAGTGCATCTCTTTCATTTATTTGCCCAAGATAATGATGGACTAATATTTTTACAGCCATAACATATGTGTCATCTGCATCAATAGCCATAGCTTGTTCCACATAATCTAAGGCTGATTCATATTTTTCTTGATCAAGTTCAATGCCCGTTAGTCGTAAATAGGCAATGATGTCTTCATGGTTAATCTGTAATAATGATCTTCCGATTCTTGTAGCTTCATCATATCGTCCTTGTGAAATATAAACATCCATGTGTTGTATAGTAATCATAGCATTTAATGGGTATTTCTTTCTTAGCTTTAGGATCATATTTTCAGATGCTTCATAACGCTTGGCCGTCATATATAAATTAGCTAACTCATACCTGCTATAGTCACTCTCTACTGGATTCTTTTTTAGAAATTCCTCCAAATACTGAATTTTTTCCTCTAACGAAAGTTCAACGATCATATCATAATTGTTACTTATTTCTTCGTTAGGAATATGCAGTGCGGCAGTCTCATCATAAATACGTTGTATTTCATCGTACATAGGTCCTTCATCTATCGTACGCCCTTCCATATATTCAAGATTTTTATAGAGGGCGTCATTATCCGTATTATAGTAATTGCATTTGATAAGGCCATACCTAATCTTTATGGAATCTGGATAATGTTCTTGAGCCATTTGATAGGCTTTCTGTGCTGACATATACTTTCTCTCTGCTTCAAAATTCCTACCTTGTTGATATGCCACATTGTATTTAATTACTGTTGGTAATTGCCATGCTGAATAACCTATGGCAGCTATAATAAATACCAAAAATAATTTGATATAAAATGGCATTGGCCGCTTAATATAGAGTTCTCTACACTCTTCACATAACGGTGTAGAACTTCCTTCTGCCACAGGTCGTATGCCGCATTGTTTGCATATACCTTCATAGGAAGTTCTGTGCTCAGTTGTCTCCATTATTGTTTCCTCCTCAACCTAAATTCTCCTTATTATATCATAATCGTTAATAATCGACAAATTATTTGCATAAATATTTTGTCATTACTATTATATAACTAAAAAAGAGGCTATCTCACCCATAATTTACACAGTTTAGAATAGGAAAATATTACTATATTTTCCTATTCTAAAGCTACATAATTTATTGATAAAACAACCCTTTTTTATTCTCACTTACAATATCGTATTAACTCTTATTCATTATTTTGTGATTAATTTTAATTCAACCGGAATATAATCTTCTAATGTTTCTCCATTCATGTTTTTCACTGCATTCTCTACAGCTAAACTTCCCATTAAATCTGGCTGTTGAGCTACCGTTGCTAACATATCACCATTTTCTACAGCTGTTGCAGCATCATCTGTACCATCAAATCCAACGATAATGACATCTTTATTGGCATTTTTAAGAGCTTGTAAAGCACCTAATGCCATCTCATCATTGTGAGCAAATACTGCATCAAACTCTGGAGTCGCTTGAATAATATTCTCCATAACATTTAAGCCTTTTTGACGATCGAATTCAGCTGACTGGCTAGATACCACTTCTACACCGTCTTTATTGTCTACTGCAAGATGGAAACCTTCACCACGATCACGTGTTGCAGATGCCCCTGGAATACCTTGTAATTCTACTAATTTACCTTTGCCACCAAGTTGTTCAAGAATGTATTCCCCTGCCATTTTACCACCGGCTACATTATCAGAAGCAATGTGTGTAACAACCTCTCCAGAATTTGCATTTCTATCTACTGTTATGACAGGTATATTAGCGTCATTAGCAACTTTGATAGCATTACCTACTGCATCACTATCTGTTGGGTTAATGAGTATAACAGCAACTTCTTGTTGTATTAAGTCCTCAATACTTGCTCTTTCTGTTGAAGCATCGTTATTCGAATCTAATACTACAAGGTCATAGCCTAGTTCCGTAGCTTTTTTCTCTGCTCCTTCTTTCATGGATACAAAGAATGGGTTGTTAAGTGTTGATAGAACCATTCCTATTTTCTTGTTATCCTTCTTTGTTTCGTCATCTTTTGGTTCTTCTGTGTTTGGTTGATCGGTGTTATTGTCATAATTATCCTCTGTACTATCTTTTTTAGCACATCCTACACCAATACCTAACACCATAACAGCTACTAGTAAAATGCTTAATATTTTTTTCATAAAACTTCTCCTTTCAAATTGAATCATATTAATGTCAAATTTATTTATTCCTTTTATCAAAAAGAACGGCTATAAGGATAACTGAACCCTTAATAATGGATTGATAAAAAGGATTAACATTCATTAGATTAAGACCATTGTTCAAAATACCTATAATTAAAGCACCAATGATCGTACCACCGATGGAACCTTCTCCACCCGATAAACTTGTGCCACCAATTACAACAGCTGCAATGGCATCGAGTTCATAACCTTCCCCTGCAGTAGCACCTGCTGACCCAATACGGCTGGTAACAATAATACCACTAACAGCTGCCATAAGTCCTGAAATCATATAGACAATGGTTTTTGCACGGTGTGTGCTAATACCTGACAATCTAGCAGAATCTTCATTACCACCAATGGCATAGATATAACGACCAAATTTGGTCTGATTAAGCACATAGGCTGTAATCAAGAAAATACCTAACATGATGATAATGGGCCAAGGAATACCTAACACTTTTTCATTACCTATAGCCATAAAGGACTGATCTAAACCGGATATAGGAATACCTTTCGTAAACACATAGGTTACGCCTCGAAAGATGGTCATGGTTGCCAAGGTAGCAATAAAAGCCTGTAGTTTACCTTTTGCAATGATGATTCCATTAATATATCCAATGATCATCCCAACAACGAGTGCACCTGATATTGCTAGAAAAATGTTTCCTGTATCTTTCATAATCATAGCAGCCACAGCACCTGATATGGCTAAGATTGAACCAACGGATAAGTCAATTCCACCTGTCAATATAACGAAAGTCATACCCATGGCGATGACTGCATTAACAGATACTTGTGTAAATACATTAAGTAGGTTACTCACTTTTAAAAATCGTGAACTTAAGAAAGACATCACAATAATTAATAAGATAAGACCGAATAATGATTTATATTTTATCAACAGTTTTTTTAGATTCATGTCTTCTCTCCTCCACCTTTACCATTCAAATCAACTGCATACTTCATAATCACTTCTTGGCTTGCTTCTTCTCTTGATACATGTCCTGTTAAGCGACCTTCATGTAAAACAATGATACGGTCACTAATACCAAGTACCTCTTCTAAATCTGAGGATATCATAATAATTGCTTTTCCTGCTTTTTTTAATTCGTTGAGTATCTCATAGATCTCTTTTTTAGCACCTACATCAATACCTCTTGTGGGTTCATCAATAATAAGTACTTTTGGTGCTAACATAATGAGTTTAGCTAGAATAACCTTCTGTTGATTACCACCACTTAGATTCTTAATCAGTTGTTCCCCACTTGGTGTCTTCACTGATAATTTATCAACAAAATGATTGTAATCCTTATTTTCTTGAGACTTGTTAATCTTCTTAAATCTATTTTCATAACTACTCAAATTTGATAAAGTCATGTTGTGTAAAACAGACATGGATAATATAAGTCCTTCTCCTTTTCGATCTTCAGAGAGGTAGGCTATACCATGCTCAAAGGCGTGTTTAGGGGAGTGAATCTGTACTGGCTTCCCTTCTACTAATATTTCACCTGATGTCGCTTTGTATTCACCAAAAATTATCTTAGCTACTTCTGTTCGACCAGCACCCATTAATCCAGCAACACCCATTATCTCACCTTGTCGAACAAAAAAGGATATATCTTTTACACGCTCACCCATAGATAAGTGCTTAACTTCAAGCATCATTTCACCTGGGGTAACTTGTAAATAAGGATATTGCTCTTCAAGGGTTCTTCCAACCATCATAGCGATGAGTTTATTTTTATCAAGCCCACTTACAGCCTCTTCACCAATATAACAACCATCACGTAATACGGTAACACGATCACACATGGTAAAAATCTCTTCAAGGCGATGAGATATATAAATGATGCCTATCTTTTGCTTTTTTAATGTTTCAATGACTTTAAACAGATGATTGACCTCATTGTCTGTAAGGGCTGTGGTAGGCTCATCCATAATGATGACTTTAGCATTTTTAGATATGGCTTTTACAATCTCCACCATCTGTCTTTCACCAACTGTTAATGAACCTACGTAAGCTGTTGGATCAATATCTGATCCGATCTCCTTAAGGAGTTCTCCTGCCTTTTTAATCATATCTTTCTTATTCAAACGTCCCATACCTGATACCGTCTCACAACCTAAAAAGATATTTTCATAAACCTTCAAATTTAGCAATACACTCAATTCTTGATGAATAATAGAAATACCTTTTTCTCCAGCATCTTTAATACCACTTAATTCTACTTGTTGTCCTTCAATGAAGAGTTGTCCTTCATCTCTTTTGTACACACCACTCAGAATCTTCATCAGTGTGGATTTCCCTGCTCCATTTTCACCAAGAAGGGCCATAACCTCACCAGCAAAAGCTCTTAAATTTACTTGCTGTAAGGCTTTTACACCTGGGAACGATTTACTAACATTTTTCATTTCAATTAAGGGTTTCATCATCAACATAACTCCCTTCTAAAAAACAACACCTGATTTGAGGATGATATTCGCATAAGGGGTCTGTTCCCCAGTACGGATTACTGCCTTACAACTTTTCAACTCATCTTTTAATTGTTCATGTGTTACATAGATAATAGGTATATCTTGAATACGTTCTTTTATCGCTTGTAGAAGGGTATTACTTATTACTTTCGTTTCATTAGCGATAATCACCGCTTCTACCTCTAACTCTGTTAAAACAACATCTAGCGTATTTAGAAAAGCAGGTGTATCCTTTTCAAGAGCCAAATCAATTCTTTGTGTCTCATCTGGAATAGGTAAGCCACAATCACCAATAGCTAATTGATCCGTATGCCCCATTTTAGCGATAACTTCTGCTACTTTACTGTTTAATAAGCGTCCCTTTTTCATGTTTCTTGCTGCCTCCTAATATAGCTTCTACTTCTGAAAGTGTTGGCAAAGAGCTCTGTGCACCTGGTTTTGTAACGGTTATTGAAGATACCCTGTTACCATATTCAACGATAGCTTTCATGTCATCAAAGGCTTCTAGCATTCTATGATTAATTTTAGAACTAATAGCCCCAATAAAAGAATCTCCTGCTGCAGTGGTATCAACAGCATCAACCTTGAAGGCCTTAATAAATGCACTTTTTTCTTGGTTTACTAGTATGGCTCCATCTTTACCCATGGTGATAATCACATACTTAACACCTTGACTAATAAGATTCTCTGATGCCTTAACAGCTGAAGCCTCATCTACTACTTGAACCCCTGTGAGATCAAAAGCCTCTGTTTCATTCGGAATAATCATATCCGTATACTGTAATAATTCCCTAGGTACTTCTTGATAAGGTGCTGGATTCAATATAGTAATTGCACCGGATTCTTTTCCTATTTTGAATGCTTGCAGTGTGGCTTCAACAGGTGTTTCAAATTGTGAAATAATCACATCCGATTTTTCTATAGCAGATGTTACGTTTATAATATCTTCTACTGTGACTTGTTCGTTAGCACCTGGTATAACTGCAATAGTATTATTCCCAACTATGTCAACAGTTATGATAGCCATTCCTGATGGACCATCTACTTTTTTAAGATAACGGGTATTAATACCATCTTTTTCTAGCCCTTCTTTTAATAATTGACCATATTCATCATTACCTATGGCACCTACCATGGTTACTTGACTACCTAATCGACTTGCTCCACAAGCCTGATTTCCACCTTTTCCACCTTGTACTTTTTCCAAGGTTTCAACCATCAAAGTTTCCCCTAACTTGGGCAATCGACTCATATTCAAAACCATGTCTATATTAAGACTTCCAACAACACAAATCTTATTCATTTTCTTTCGTCTCCTAACAAAGCGTTTACTTAACCGGTTAACTAGATTATAGCCAGTTTATAGTAATATGTCAATAACCAATTTAATTTTATATATTTTATTTTGTTTATTTTGCCATTAAAAGGTTAATATATACTAGTAAACTGCATATTTGATCATGTTTTTCAGCATGTTTTCTTTACATTCTTTACCACTCATATTTTACTAGCCTTAGAACATGATATACTACTCCAAGCTTTCTATTCTACAAAAAAAACCTTACACATGGATGTCATGGCATCCATGTGTAAGGTTCCTTTTATTGGAATCCTATGCTACCTTATAAAATTCGTATATATCTTACGTTCCATTTCAGGTTCAGTAACTTCTTGTTGATTATCTGTGTTCTTCTGTAGTGACCAAGCTAGGTTTTTACCTAGTATACGCATAATCTGAACACCCTCTTCATCCTGAAGCACTTCTCCTGGACGTGCACCATGAATAACATTCCAATAGTTAGAGTTAGGCATGGTTATCTCTGAATAATTCAAATAATTATTCAATTGATTAAAAGTTGGTAATCCACCCGATCGTCTAACAGCAACAACGGATGCTCCTACTTTATGTCTCAATAGATTACCGTTCATACTTGATACATAAAATGCTCGATCTAAAAAGGATTTCATGGTACCTCCAATAGCAGCAAAATGTACAGGTGAACCTAAAATGATACCATCTGATTCTTTCATAACCTGAACCCATTCATTCACTTCATCATTCGCAATGGCACATCGCTCATCTCTATTTTTAATACATTGATTACATGCTATACATCCTCTAATGGTTTTATTACCCACATGGATAATCTCTGTGTCAATTCCTGATTTTTCTAATTCATCTGTTACTAATTTTAGAGCATGATAGGTATTGCCTTCTTTTCTAGGACTTCCATTAAAAGCCACAACTTTCATATTTTTACCTCCTTGCAACAATACAAAACAACATCATTCGTAATGGATGATGTTGTTTTGTTATAATATGTCTATCTCTATCCTACTTCATTTTTATGGCTTTTGCAACAAAATCCTTACAAGGTATAAAATCTATCTGAGTTATTCTATTAAGTATAATTTACTCATCCTTATAAGTGATGAAGAATGCTTGTAATCCATCTTTGGCTTCTGTTTCGTCTATTCCACTAATGATCAACTCAATCAGATCACCTTTAATGATTTCTAATGCCATGACACTTAAAATACTTTTTCCATTGGCTTTTTGACCATTAAAAAGAATATTAATTTCAGATTGGTACTGGATGGTTTTATTAACTAAGAATGTAGCTGGTCTAGCATGAAAATCAAAGGTTAAATTAACTTTCATCTTAACCATGCATTATGACCCCCATATCTCAAGAATAACGCCACTGAACGTTTTTTCTCTTATTTGATGACCTTCTAACCTCTTCACTTTATCCATATTGGTTATAATCATGGGACATATGGTTGATTTTTGCTGGCTTTTGATATAATCAAGATCCATATTAATTAAGTTATCCCCATGCTTAACCCGTTGCCCCTCTTTAACCAAGGGTTGAAACCCATTACCTTTAAGTTCAACAGTATCAATGCCAAGGTGAAGTAATATTTCAAACCCATTAATATCAAGTGCAATTGCGTGTTTTGTAGGGAATATCTGCATGACTAATCCATCACCAGGAGATTTTATCATGTTATCATATGGTAAAAATGCAATACCATCCCCAATCATTTTACTTGCAAATACTTGATCAGGTACATCTTCCATTGGTATCACTTCACAATGCGTTGGGGCATATAATGAAGTTGATTTGTTTTTATTAAATAGTTTTAACATGTGAATCCCCCTTAAAAGTCACTAGGAACCGTTGAAATATAACTTCATATAATCTATTTGCAAAAATCCCTAAACACTGAACATTGCAAATAGAATATGAATGAATATTAAGTCGTTCCTTATATAATTCGTTTCATCTCATCAACAATTAATTCTGCTTGTGTTCCTACGACTACTTGCATGTTTTTCTTGGTTGGTCTTATAACTCCTGACGCACCTAATTTCTTAAGTTCTTCATCGTTAATAATACTTGCGTCCTTAATAGTTAACCGCAATCTTGTAATACATGCATCAATTTCAACAATATTATCTGGTCCACCTAGAGCAAGGACATATTCTGCTGCAAGACCTGATAAGCCTTTTTCTTTTAAAATGCTCTTGCCAGCATCATTTCCTACTTCTTCTAATCGACCTGGTGTTGGTAGGTCAAACTTTTTAATAATAAATACAAAGAAGAAATAGTAGATACCAAAAGTAATCCCTCCTACCACAATAAGTAATAGTGGATTGGTTGCAATATTAAAATTCAAAGCGTAATCAAGCAGACCTGCAGAAAACCCAAATCCTAACTTCATACCTAGCATGGAACATACTACCATGGCTACACCAGTAAGCAAAGCATGTCCAATATATAAAACGGGTGCTAAAAACATGAATAAGAATTCTAATGGCTCGGTAATACCTGTTAAGAATGCTGTAAATGCAACAGAAAATAATGCACCTGATATAGCTTTTTTATTTACATGTTTAGCTGTAGTATACATGGCAAGTGCCGCTGCTGGCAAGCCAAACATCATAATTGGGAAGAATCCTGTCATGAATAGTCCTGCATTAGGATCTCCTACAAAGAAACGTGAAAGATCTCCAGTTGCACCTTGGAACTCGCCAAATACAAACCAAACTAAGTTATTGAGAATATGATGTAAACCAGTAGGTATGAGTAGACGGTTAAGTGTACCATATACAAATGCACCTGTTTCTCCAGAGCTGACGATCCATTCACCTGTATTACTTATCACATTTTGAATTGGAGGCCATATAAAACTGAATGCTAGTGCAAGTAACATACTAATAAAGGATGATATAATTGGTACAAATCGTTTACCACCAAAGAAACCTAACCAAGTTGGCAATTTGATGTTATGGAAACGATTATAGCAATTTCCTGCTAGAATACCGGATATGATCCCTGCTAGAGCACCCATATCTGTTTTCTCACCAATAAGGGAATCAAGTCCAAAGGTAAGTACATAATAACTAATAGCACCTGCAAGACCTGCTGCTCCATGATTATTCTTAGCAAGTCCGATGGCTATACCAATTGCAAATATCATTGGCAAGTTGCTAAAAATAGCTTCTCCAATACTAAAAATAAAAGGGATGTTCAATAAGTCTGGTGCCCCTAGACGTAGAAACAATGAAGCAACTGGTAGAACTGCAATTGGAAGCATGAAAGCTTTTCCTAATTTTTGAAGCTTACTAAATAAATTGTTCATGTAAAACTCCTCCTATTATTATAATCTTTTTATATCCCTCTCTATGGTTAAGGGATTTATGTAAAAAAGGCATAAATCGTATTCTACGAACGCTCAACTACTGGGTTGAACGTGGAATAAGATTTATGCCTGCATTACCAGTAACACATCTTGCTATTTATTTAATGGATTCTTTGAGTCTCTCGATATGCAATGCCATAAATGCTAACTCATCATCCGGCACTTCTATCCCCTTTTCTTGGTAAAGCATTTTACCTACTTTCACCGCTATCATATAAGCATCTCTTAACTTCACTTGAATATCTTCTAATAATGGATTAATAATGCTTTTTTGAGCTTCTACTCGCTCCATGCATTGCCTTAAATGTTTGATCAGACGGCTATATAAAATCTTGTCTTTATCAATATTGCTTCCAATATCTTCTTCAACGATAGTCACCATCTTTTGAATCAGTCGTGTGTGCTTGACAGTGTCTTTAACTTCTTTATTCTGTCTTGCTGAGTGAATATGAAGGGCTATGAAGCCCACCTCATCGTCTGGAATGGTGACACCTAACTTCTTCTTAATGATGATTTTAGCCTGACGTCCTATATCGTACTCTTCTTTGTATAGCGATTTAATCTCATAGAGAAAAGGATTGCTGATAACCATCCCTTGCTTAATACGTTCTAATGTAAAGCCAATATGATCTGTTAATGCCACATAAATATGCGCATTCAACGTATGAAATGCTTTCTTGGCCATCTGAATAATTTCTTCACCAACAGCTATGACACGATAGTCCATGTTACGAATAACGCTCATATAATCTTCTTTTTCAAGATCAATGTGGTGCAAAAATACTTTTTCAATCTTATGTTCATCAATGACGTAATGCTTACCTGTTTTTTTTCCAAAGCCAATACCCTTCCCCATGAGAATGACTTCGCCTTGTTCCTGTTGGTGACCGAGAATCACATTATTGTTAAGCACTTTTTGAATAGCATATTCAAGGTTGCTCACGTCTGATCCCTCCCATAGGTATTTTTACCCCTTGGCTCTTCCTCTACTCATCTAATAATCTTATTATCTCTTCACGGGTTCTAGCTTGTAATATCTGGTCTAATGAGACATCTTCTGTGTTCATATGACATATGTGGTGCTTTAGTCTTAATATAACTGATGACATCATACTGAGTTTATTTATGCCCATCTTTAACCATAACCCTGTAAGCTTGAAATCACTAGCTACTTCCCCACATATACTTACGGATACATCATAAGGTTTTGCTGCCTTAACAACCTGATGTATGGCTCTAATTACAGCTGGATAGTAGGGTGAATAGAGCCTCTCCACCTGGGTATTCATACGATCTGCAACCATGGTATATTGAATCAAATCGTTACTACCAATGCTAAAAAAATCAACTTCCTTGGCAAATTGATCTGCTAGCATAACAGATGCTGGTGTTTCTATCATCATACCAACCTTCATGGTCTTATCATAGGCAATACCTTCTCTATCTAAATCTTCTTTGATTTCTTGAAGTATAGCTTTTGCATTCATAAGTTCTTCAAAAGCCGTAATCATTGGAAACATGACAAGAATCTTACCATATACACTGGCACGTAATATGGCTCTTAGCTGAGTCTTGAATAATTCTTCATGATCAAGGCAATACCGAATAGCTCTATAACCAAGGAAAGGATTATGTTCCTGTTGGATATTTAGGTAGCCAATTTGCTTATCACCACCCACATCTAGTGTTCTAATGGTCACTTCTTTGCCACTCATCTGCTCAGCAACTTCCTTATATATCAAGAATTGCTCTTCTTCCTTTGGTGCCTGCTCTCTACCCATATATATAAATTCAGTTCTAAAAAGTCCTATTCCCTGAGCATCATAGTTCAATGCTGCGGTTACATCATCTACCGAACCTATATTAGCATATAGGGAACAAGTCATGTGGTTGATACTTTCAGCCTGTTTTCCAATATACTCTTGGAGCATGCTCTCTTCTTCATGACTTGCCTTAACCAATAACCCATAGTGTTGCCTTGCCACTTCATCCCCATTCAATATGATAACACCATCCCCACCATCTACGATTAGGTGTTGACCATCTTCAATATGGTTTACCGCTTCCTGAACACCAATAACAGCTGGTATACCTAATGTTCGTGCAATGATAGCTGTGTGAGAAGTTAACCCACCACGCTCTATGATAAAACCAACGACCTTTTCCTTTTCCATGCGAATGGTATCTGATGGCGTGAGATCATTAGCAACTATAATGACTTGATCTGGTAAGTGAGATAAATCTTTTTCTTTTATGTCCAGAATGATACGTATAAGTCTATCTGATATATCTGTCACATCCAGTGCCCGTTCTCTAAAATAATCATTATCAAGTGCTTGAAATATACCCATAAAATATTGTTTAACCTCTTCAACTGCTTTTGCAGGGTGAAGGTGCTCTTTTATCTTGTTTTCTATGGCTTCCACATACTCAATATCTTCTAACATCATCTTGTGAGCACCGAAAATATCAGCTTCTTCTTGGGTTAAGTTTTCTTTTGCCTTTTCATAAATTGCATCAACTTCTTTAATGGCCTGCTCATGACTTTTTTGAAATCTACTTAATGCATCATCTGGAGAACCCACGAATTCTTCTGGAATCTCAATATGTATTTCCTCATAAAGATACGCTGTACCTATCCCAATTCCCTGTGACGCATTTTGTCCCCTTAGTACCTTATAATCGCCTAATCTAAACATGAAAATCATCCTCGACAAGTTTCGTTAATACTGTTATAGCTTTTTCCTCATCTTTTCCATCTGTCTTTAACGTAATCACATCGTCCATGTTAACACCTAAGCTCAAAACGGAAAGAAAGCGCTTCGCATCAGCTGTTTTGCCATTCTTCTCTACGGATACATCACAATCAAATTCTTTTGCCGTATTGACAAATACTATTACAGGCCGTGCATGTAACCCTGTTTCCGATTTTACTGTAACCTTTGCTATTTTCATATTACCACCTCTAACATAGTTTTTGATAATTGACAATAAGTATACTTCTTATCCATGCTATTGGTATATACAAAAAGGCATAAACCAATAACAAGGTTTATGCCTGCCTATTCAGTAACACACCATACAATGTATTCATCTTATCATAGATTATTTTTATATGTCAAGAACTATTTTTTTACAAAGTATGATAGAAATTGACCTATGATACCTATTAATTATGATGATTCATGTTCTTTATTTATCATTGCCTTAATTTCATCTTTTGGTTTTGGCTTACTAAAATAGTAGCCTTGTATAAGATCACATCCATTAGCTTCAAGAACTTCTAATTGTTCCTTGGTTTCAATTCCCTCTGCTACTACCTTTAAGCCCTTTTTATGTGCGATTATAATCATTGCATGTATAAAGAATTGATCGTATTCACTCTGTGCAACATGCTTGATAAAAGAACGATCTATCTTCATAATATTAACAGGAAGCTCCTTAAGATATTGTAATGATGAATAACCTGAACCAAAATCATCTAGAGCAATATGTATACCATGGTCTCGCAATTTCTGAATGGTATCTACACTGGATTCAAGTGATTCTAATAGCACCGTTTCTGTCATTTCTAAACATAGATATTTGGGTGATATACCCACTTCCTGTAGGATATGTATAACTTGTTCATAAAAACCACTATATTTTAATTGTACTGGCGATACATTAACAGATACAGAAAGAGGTATATCCCGCCCCATATTTATCTCCTTAATAAATTCACAAGCTTCTCTTAATACCCACGCGCCAATCTCAACAATTAATCCCATTTCCTCTGCAAGGGTTATTAGTTTATAGGGTGATACTGTTCCATGTTTCTTACTGAACCAGCGAATTAGAGCTTCAAACCCTATAATCTCATGGGTATTGGCATCTACATAAGGTTGATAATATACGGTAAATTCTTGTTTATTAACTGCTTGTTTAATAGCACCTTGTAATATTAATTTCTCTTCTAATGCTTTGTTCATGGTTTCATCATATAAAATATAGGTATTCTTACCAGCTTCTTTTGCTTGATAAAGAGCCATATCTGCTTTTTTAATAAGCTCACCTCGTTGTAAGCCATGATTTGGGTATAATACCATCCCCATACTCACAGTGAGATATAGCTTATTATGATTAATCTTAATTTCTGAAGCAAATACATATTGTATGGCTTCAATTAAGCCATTGATTTCATCCATGGACTCATAATCATGGACCATGACTAAGAACTCGTCACCTCCAAATCGTCCAATATGTATATTTTCTTTCTCATAAATTTTTAGTTTCTCACCAATCATCTTAATGACATAATCACCCATATCATGACCTAGCGTATCGTTAATATCCTTAAAATTATCAATATCAAAGAACATAATAACCATATTACACTCTGCACTTGTATCAATAATCATATCAATGGTTTTGGTCATGGTATAACGATTCTTTAGACCTGTTAATTTATCTTCATAGATTAATTCGTGAATTTGCTGGCTCTGAGATTCTATCTCTTCAAATGTAACGCATAATTCTTCATTGGCAGCTATCAAATCATTATTGGCTACAATGAGTTGTGTTTGTTTTTCCTTTAATTTTGCTTCTGCTGCTTTCTTCTTGTATATATTTTGCATGAGGGTTAGAATAATCATGAGTAAAATAGATAAAATGAGAATCACTGCTCCAATAACTATCCCATACTTATGAAATATCGATTCATGTTTATGCATGAGAATGCTTCTCTCTGGTAACCATTTGGTACCAATATCATACATCTGCATAGTTTTATAATTAAAGACATATTGATTAGGACTCTCATTGATAGTTTCTATAGAATCGATATCAATACCCCTCATAACTTCTTTTGCAATAATTGCAGCTTGTCGTCCCTGTTCGTAATGGGATATAACCCGTCCTCCAATAAGTCCCTCTTTTATTCCATGGTAATAAGGGTGGAACACAGGTTGTTTACAATATTCCAGCAGTAAATCCACGCCATCTTGAAAGGAGATGGTCCTATTTGTCTTATCTGAAAAAATAGATAACAATAAAACTATGTCTTCTTCATTTAATAGGCCTAATTTCTTTTCAAATTGCTCATATGTTAGCTCTTCTAATGATAATATTTTAAAATTAAGGTCTGGAAAGTCAGATGCTAATTGTTCATAAGTCTTCTTATCGCCTTTTCCAGAATTAGTATTATCAATCAGTGCTACAACATTATCTGCCTTAGGTCGTAATTTTTTTGCGATGGCTATCGTATCGTACATAGATACTGTTTCTACAATACCCGTTATATAAGGATTTCGACTAGCACGTTCTGCATTCTCTAAATCATTAATCCCCATATAGACAATGGGTGTCTTAGAAAATAGTTTATCTTTATATGTTTGTATAAATTTTAAAGCGTTGTCATCGGCTACAATAACGACATCATAAGGTGGTAAGTTCTTCACTTTATAGGATAAAGTATCATAAAAATTAGTTATATTTTCTTCATTAAAAAAACGCTTAGAATCCATAAATTCAATATCTAGCGTAATTTCCATATCATCTAATTCTGAACGAATACCGTCCACCTGTTGAAAAAATGTTTGGAAACTTGGTGAATAAGAACTAATAAATAGCACCCTATTCCCTCTATCTCCACTAGCCATAACATGATTTGATGATGTGAGTATATGAAATAATACGATTATAAACATTTCAAAATAATATAATTTCCATCGGTGCATAAACAATCTTCTCATGGCATTCTCCTGTTATTGTCTAAATTTAGTGTGTCTCTTAGTTTCACTCATGACATACTTAACTCTTTATCCCAAAGAATATATTTACACATCAACACATTTCTCTATTATGCCGTTTACGAAAAGCTAATTATTCATTATGTACTTAGATATCTTTTTATTGTATTTAATACTTCTTACCCCAAAACATTTTATTACTGGTCATTTTCTAGTGATTGCTCACTTCCCTCTGCATATTTCTTTAACCATATATCGAAATAAACCATTCCTTTATGAACTATGATTAAATTAATGACCATGATCGTGATACACATTACGCTATAACCCACAATTTCTACCAATCTAAATAGGTTTATGGTACGCATAATGATATAACCGCATATAGGTATACATATGATACTTGTGATTAGTGCTGGTACATATGACCTCAAAACAATTGCTTGAATACAATGTATAATCAAATGTATCGTAAATGCAATAAATACCCCTATCCATAGATTATACCAATTAAACCTATGTGCTGTAAACGTAATTATTACAATTAATACAAATTCTTCTGCTACACCCAGAGCAAATGATGCTGTTGTCATGGTGTCAAAGTGACCTGAGAATGCTTTGAAGAACTTAGGGTAATTCTTCACCAATTTCCTTCTATGTCGACTAAGCCATACCTTCATAAATATGATTTCTTCAAAGTCATGAAAAACAAATAAAATCGGCAGTAACCATAACATCTCTCTCATTATTCCCATGCTATCACCTTCCTTAAGTCTTTATCACCTTAGGTATTACATAACTTTATAAAATTTCGTAACCCTATAATTTCAACTTCCTCTTACAAGTATTAATAATTTTCTCATCTGTATAATCAATATTGGCATCTATTATATACATTATATTTTCTTTTTTAATGATAACTTGTCTATTTTTTATGATATATCCTGCATAGACTGAAGGTATATATATATACTAACGTAAATAACCATCAGAAAAGGATATGTCAATGAAGTTAAACTACTGTTACTAAGCAAATTTTCATAACTAAAATTACGTATATTCATAATACCCATTAAAAGAAAAAGTATAATACAAGGTGCAATGATAAGTTCTGTTTTGGTAAATATCTTCTTTATAATTGCATACTCTTCTCTTGGGTCTGTATGTATAGGTAAGGTCTCCCTATCTTTTGGCTTATAAAACACTTGAATCAATTGATTATGTGCACAAAATATCCATCCACTTTCTTCACATAATTCTCTGTGATCTCTATCTTTTTCTTCATTTGGATAATCAAAAGGCGTTGTATGGTAGAACAGACTTACATTAAAGATATATTCCTTAGGCTCTATACGTTCAAAGATAAGGCTACCTTTTCTAAGCTCATTTAACATCCATCCAGATGCTGCCATCTTTCCCAAGTAGTTTTCTAAATTTTTATACTCCGTTACAAACATCAAACGAATGACTTTTTTTCTTCTTTTCATGCCCTTTCACCACCCATTACCCTATTAGCGTCTATTACCAATTGTTTCAGACGTTCTATTTCTTGTTCCAATATTATCTTTCCCTTTTCTGTTAACTGATACGTTTTCTTACTTTCTTCCGTGGCTAATTTCACCACAATTTCCTCTTTTTCAAATCTCGACATTAAGGCGTACAATGTTCCTGGACCTACTTTGACACGGTCTTCGGTGATGACTCGTATGTTCTGCATAACAGCATAGCCGTGCCTAGGTTCTATAAGACTTAGTAGAATATAGTACATAGGCTCTGTTAGATTTTGAAGTTGTTTTCTTGCCATAAAAATACCTCCATATATCGAGTATTGATATAGCTATATTATATCAATACTCCATATATGTCAAGGATCACTATGTATTCTACAGTGTTCTATATTTAATATTCTTTTATGTTCCATGGACCTTGAGTCATCTCTTAATTATTATTACTTAATGTACCTTGATACCACAACCTAAACTAATCATGTGGAGGTTGGCTATCCATATTGGATATTTTTTTCAGCATGCTATTACAAGATATACAAAATTGCTTTATAAATTCTCTATTGTTTTGCATTCTTTCATTAACATCTTTTACTATATTAGTTGCCAATCTAAGCTTTTCATCACTGATTAGCTGCTTCAATAGAATCATCAAATTATCTACATTATACAGTTCATTATTAACGAAGTCACATAGCATATCTGATAACATATCTTTATCGATATAATAATTCATAATTTCTGTAAGGGCTTTAGATTTAGTACAATCAATTTTAGCTAACTGTACTAATAATTCATTTGCTTTTTCATGCTTATCTTGCCTTTTGTATAATGCAACTAATGATTGCATTGCTTTGAAACTGCCACTTCCTACTGAAAGAGTATATTTTTCCCAAGGAGATTCCCCATAATTGATACACTTTTCAAGTAAATTTTCTGCTTCATTGTAGTGACTTAGTTTATATTGGCACAGCGCTTGTATATACTTTAAATCTGTGTAATCTGAATATTGCTGCATATATTTTTCAGATATCTCTATGGCTTTACTGTATTGTGTATTGTGATATAGGACAATGGTATAGAAGAAGCATAGCTCTGATGTTAAGTCTGATAGTAATAAGTACTGTTCACAGAAATTACTGGTTGCTACAAAATCCATACTGAAAAATGATTCTCTGGCTTTGGAGTAATATTGTAATGCTAATTGTTCTTTATACTGTAATTCAATAATATTCCACTTGATATGTTTTTTTTCATATAATTGTTCTATGGATCTTAAGTAATGTAAGTGTAGTATTTTAATTTGAGCATATTTAATGACTCCACCTGAATTTATTATGGATTCTATAACGCTTTCATAGATACATCCATTATATTGATATTTATTATTTTTAATCAATCTACAACTGTTTTGTGATATACAATTTAAGTAAGTAATATTCTGATCTAAAAAAGTAATAACGTTCAAATAATATGCATCAGCTTCAGCCTCTACCAATAATCTGACTAACTGACATTTGCTTTGTTGGGGAAGAATTTCATCTGCATCAATAAATAGAATCCAATCACCAGTAGCTTTTTTCATAGCATAATTTCTTACATTTGAAAAATTATTAGACCATTCATAAGGATATACAGATGCACCATATTGATTTGCTAACACTTCGGAATTATCCTTAGATCCTGTATCAACCACAATAATTTCGTGAGCTATTTCATTGACACTTGTTATGCATTTTATAAGTAAATTGTAATCATCTTTCACAATAATACAAACGCTTAATTTTATGTTATTGCAAGCAATTACTTTCTTTTTTACATCATTAATAAGTCGAGGCAATTCCTTCGGTTTAACGAAGGTTTGAGTAGGATAGTTACTCCCAATTGATTGTTTATATATGTATTTATCTAAGCTTTTGCTAGCTTTGGAATATCTTCCACATGCTATATGACTGTTGGCTTCTAAAAAATACAGATCAATAAAATCAACATATATCTCGAGATAGAATTTAATCTGCTGTAAAGCATCTTTATATTGCATAAGTTCTATTAAAGTAATAATTAACTTTTTAGCAAGCATTGGTCCATAGCCTGATTTTAAGGGTGTTATTTTAACAGCTTTTTGTAATAAGGATAAAGCCATCTTTTTATCATGTTTCCTAAGATATTCTGAGGCAAGATTGTAAAAATAGAATCCATCTTTTTCATGCTCTTTATAAGAATTCAGGATATTCATGTTTCGATTAATTTTTTCTTTGATATTTGTTTTATCTGAGGAATAACCATCATGATATAAGGTAAGAGCTGAATGACTTATGCTATTATTGTTTTGATTAATGGATGCTGATATATCTTCGTGTATTTTTCCTTTATAATGATATTCCTTTTTATTTCTAAATAGGCGTAGATTGTACGATGTTTGACTTAAGTCTCCCTCTAATAGACTAATAATTTTCACCCAATAGGCTTCTATGATTTTGTCGCACATTAACTTTTCGAGTAACATCATGCTTTTATTTTCAAGGTATTCATCACAATCTATTATGAGAATCCAATCACCAGATGCATGTTCTATACTTTTGTTTCTAGCCTTACTAAAATCATTTTCCCATTTATCATAATATATTTTTGCATTATATTGCTGAGCAATACTTATCGTTTGATCTATAGAACCTGTATCCACTACTATAATTTCATCAGCTATATATCTAATGCTATCTAAACACTTCTTGATATTGTGTTCTTCATTATATGCAATAATGCAACAGCTTAATATTATTTTTTTCAAAGTATTAATCCTTTTTTATTCATTATATGTCTTTTTTGAATCTATATGATTTAAGAGGTTATCTCTTTTTTAATATTGGAGATAACCTCTTAATATTTTACATTTTATCCTTTGCATAACATAACGATTATACGATTAGTGGAACAAATTCTTTAAATCTAAATAAGTTGTCTGGTAAGAATGAACTATTACTTAATGGTGCTGCTGCGCCTTGATTTCTTGATTGTGTCCATGGAATTACACCTGGTACAAGATCAAGTACCTGTATTTCGTATTGTAAAGGTCCTGGTGAATTAATTGCATAGATACGAAAATCTGTACAACTAGGTGATAAGGTAACAGATTCAGGTGTTGAGGATACTGCAACTTTAGGACAAACATCAAGGTCATAAAGTACAAATCTAACCGTTACAGTATCTGAAGTATTATTTAAGGCTATAATTACTACACTACTTGCTACATTCTCTGCTACAATAGGTCCAGTAGTAATGTCCGAGCTTATTAAAAAATCTTCAATTGCTGCTACTTCTGATTTGATCTCTTCTAAACCAAAGCTAGGATTCTCTAGCAGAGATTCAATGTTACTTACTTCACTCTTGATTTCTTCTAATCCGAAACTTGAATTCTCGAGTAGTGATTCAATATTTGCTACTTCACTTTTGATTTCCTCTAATCCAAAACTTGGGTTTTCAAGCAGTGACTCGATGTTACTTACTTCACTCTT